>Ga0065711_1006909_pt1 | contig 27778 bp, 24 predicted proteins | sample Hoacrofraction12_FD_59098 | JGI IMG/M metagenome (GOLD analysis project Ga0065711, IMG submission 59098) | Hoatzin crop microbial communities from Cojedes, Venezuela - Epithelial fraction 12 v2 (version 2) | ecosystem: Host-associated > Birds > Digestive system > Esophagus > Crop | place...
AATACCTCTGAAGGAGCCAGTGTTTATCAATATGCTTATAATACTTATCCTTTAACCTTGGCTAATATGTTTTCTGAAGCAGGCTATAGAACTGATGCTTATCATAATAATTATGGTGAATATTATAACCGCGATACTACTTTCGAATCATGGGGTTATGATCGTTTCTGGTCATGTACTGATTTAGGTTTAGAAGACACTCAAGCCGATTCAATAGTAGGAGAAGTATTAAAATGGATCTATTATGATTCTTCTTCACCTTACATGTCTTATTGGATTACTTATAGTGGTCATCAACCGTATGATTTAGATTCGGTAGGGGTAAACGAGGAAGATGTTAATAAAATTAAAGAAAAGTATCCTAATTTAGATGATAGCTATGTTGCTTATTTTGCCAAGAATATGGATTTGGATAGGATATTGGGTGAAATTATTGAACTATTTGAATATAAGGAAGTATCGGATGATGTTGTCTTTGTCTTCTTTGGTGATCATATAGTTAAACAGATTGATTTTGGTGCTGATTCTTCCTTCTATGAACAAACAGGAATCGAATACCAAAAGAAAAATGTTTATACTGATTTAATCTTCTTTAATACAGCTACTGAAGGTTTTACTTATGAAAAAACAGGCATGTTGTGGGATTTGCTACCGACGATGGCTGATTTGTGGGGTTTGGAATATGAAAGCCAATATTGTTTTGGCCGTAATTTATTTGACCCCTCATATACTGGCTTATATATACCTAAATGGGGATACTTAAAAACAGATAATTATTATTATGATGAAGAAGACGGCGAATTTTTAGAGTTAGGCTCTTATTCTTTGCAACTAGCTCAAGAAGAAGTTAAAGAAGCCTTAAGAAAAAGAGATGCATGCCGCTTAATTTTAGAGATGGATTACTTTAAAGATGAAGAAAGTAATTAAATTTATTAATAAATATCATCTTCTTTTCTTTTTGTTTTTTATTCTACTTATTGTAAGTATTCCTTTTTTAATGAAGCTTGGTGAAAAAGAGAAAAAGGGAGATTATTTGGTTTGTTATGTTGTAGATGGGGATACTATTTATGCCTGTAAGGATGAAGAAAAGCTGTTGGTTAGACTAATTGGTATTGATGCACCGGAAATGGATAGCCAAGAAGGAGTAGAAGCAAGAGAATATGTCGATAACTTGTTGGCTGATAAATATGTATCTTTACAATATGATCAAGAGAAAAATGATAAGTATGGTAGAGAGCTTTGCTATGTGTGGTTGGATGATGTTTTGATCAATGCGGAAATAGTTAGAAATGGTTATGCCATACCTATGACCATTGAACCTAATACCTACTATCAAAAAGAAATAGCCTTAGCTTATAAACAAGCTAAAAAATAATGTTTATAATATCTTTATGAAACTTTTAANNGATAAATATTTTTATTTATTATTNGCACTATGTACTTTAATTCTANTAGGAATTAATCTACCTAATATTATTGCAGGTATACCTTTAAGCTATGGTACTGATATTAAAACGCAATTATTTTTCTTTACTGATGAATATTATGATCTTTTAAGAGATTTTTTCAACAATCATAATCTACCTTTCTATGATTGGAATATGTTTTTAGGAACTAATGTTTATTCAAGTTTGGCCCATTATGGTAATGGTGATCCTTATACCTATTTGGGTTTTCTTTTACGTAACATGAACTTTTATGATCGCACTCAGATCTTAGAAATATTAAAGTTTTATGTTTCAGCAAGCGGAATGTATATCTTTGTAGGTAAATATAACACTAACGCAAAACCTTATTTAAAAGTTATGGTTTCTTTACTGTATGCGTTTAGTTCCTGGGCTATCTTTTATAGTGGCATGGCTATGTTTCTTTCTTTTTATTCTTTAATTCCTTTTTACTTTTTAGGAATTGAATTATACCTGCAGGATAGAAAAGTGTATCTACTACCAATAATGTCAGCTTTAATGTTCACAACTAACTTTTATTTAGCTTTTTCTTTAGCTTTATGTACGGTTATTTATGTTTTATACCGTAAAGCCAGAATTAAAGAAATTTTAGCTTTAATTGGTTTATATACATTAGGTATATGTGCGATTGCCTTCTTTGTATTGCCACTACTATATTATGTTTCTTCTTTTTCTAGAATTGGCTCTATTGGTAAGGCTTCCTATCTATTCCATTTACCTCAAGTTTACTTACATTTATTAGCTAATATTTTTGTCTCTAGTAACACTTATATCTATCAAGCAATAAATGCTTTCGAAACTGATCAACACGTTAGTAGAGAAATTTGTTTTTACGCTGGAACTATAGTGGCTTTATTGATGCCTTATTATTTAAAGATCAAAGAAAAAAGAAGGATTGTTATCTGCTTTGTGGCAATGTTATTAATTCCTATGTTTGGTTCTTTGTTTAACGGAGGAAGTGAACCTACTTTTAGATGGACTTTCTTTATTATCTTTATGAACTTGTTGTTTATGTTAGATCATTATGAAGAAATTAAACTTAGTAAAAAGATTTTAATTGCTCAAGTAGTTTTATGTTTAAGTTTAGTTCCTATTACTTGTTTGCTGATGAATTATGATTTTTCATCCTACTATAAACAAGAAATAATCTTTATTATTGCTGCTATTTTATTACTTGTTTATGCCTATGTATTTACATATAAAAAGAATTTAGTATTAATATTATGTGTTTTAGAGTTGTTTAGTTATCATACACTTTTCTTTACTCACCAATTAAAAGAAGAGAAACAATATACCTATCAATTAATTGATGATTTAGCTCATGTATTAGAAAATGAAAAGGGTGATTTTCTTTATTACTTAAATAATTTAGAAACAGATAACGATAAAGAATTCTTTAGAATTTATGTTGATACTGATGATATTTACTGGGATGCTTCTCCTAATACCAATCTTTTATATGGCATTAAGGGTGTTACAACCTATAATTCAACTTATTCCCCTTCATTTAATAAGATGCAAGAGTTAGCGCATTACGAAGATGGGATGAATGGTTGGTTAATCTCAATTAAAAATAAAGATGTCTTAGATTTTTTAAGCGTTAAATATGCTTTTGTGTTAGATGAAGAAGATTTGATTGGTGGGGGTTGGACTCTGTTAGAAGATTATTACGGCATTAAAGTTTATAAAAATGATAATTATCGTAGTTTTGGTAGCTCTTACTCTTCTTTAAAGGGTCAAGAAGAAGCTGTGTATCAAGGCAGTTTAAAAGATTTAAATGAATATGTTTTATGTCAGTGGCAGGACTATGATTATATTGCCTCTTTAATTAATGGCGAAGGGTATTTAGCCAACGTTACTTATGAGGGGAATTATTTAAGTGGCGATATTGTTGCAGGCGAAAGTGGCTTTATGGTTATCTCTTTACCTTATGACAAAGGTTGGAATATTTTATTGGATGGAGAAGAAATAGAATATTTTGAAGTAAATGGAGGCATGATTGGTTTTAGTTATCAAGGAAGTCAAAAACTAGAGATGTATTTTGTACCCTATGGTTTAAAAGTAGGTTGTGTAATATCTGTTGTGTCTATCATTATTTATTTATATCTAGTGTTAAAAAAAGAGAGAAATGATGTGCTATAATCTAAATATGCTAAGTATTATAGTGCCTTGTTATAACGAAGAAGAATCATTACCTTATTTCTATGAAGAGTTAAATAAATATTTAAAAGATATTGGTGAATATGAATTACTCTTTATTGATGATGGTAGTAAGGATAAAACTATTGAGGTTGCTAAAGAGTTAAAAGAAAAAGATAAAAATATTAAAATTGTTTCTTTTTCACGTAACTTTGGTAAAGAAGCTGCAATGCTGGCAGGATTAAAGGAAAGTAAGGGAGATTATGTTGTATTGATGGATGCAGACTTGCAAGATCCTCCTTTCTTATTGCCAGAGATGTTAGAAACAGTTAAAAGCGGCGAATACGATAGTGTTGCTACATATAGAGTTAGTAGAAAAGGCGAACCCGTTATTAGATCTTTCTTTGCTAGGATGTTTTATAAACTTATCAATAAAATGATCGATGTTGAAATAGTTGATGGAGCTAGAGATTATCGTTTGATGAATAGAGAAATGGTTGATAGCATTATTTCTTTACAAGAAGTTAATCGTTTCTCAAAAGGTATTTTTGCCTGGGTTGGTTTTAAAACTAAATATTTAGAATATGAAAATATTGAAAGAGTGGCAGGGGAAACCAAGTGGTCATTTTGGAAGCTATTTAGATATGCGATTGATGGTATTGTTGGCTTTACCATTTATCCATTAAGATTAGCGACAATTATGGGAACTATTGCTTCTATCTCAGGTTTTATATTTATGCTTTATATTGTTATTAAGGCTTTAATATATGGAGATCCAGTTGCTGGTTATCCTTCAATGATTTCTATTATTATCTTTTTAGGTGGNATCCAATTANTCTTTTTAGGAGTTATTGGTGAATATTTAGGTAGAACCTATATTGAAAGTAAACATCGTCCTGTATATATCATTAAGGAAAGGATATGATTATTGGTGATTACTGGTTTATATGGCATCGGCCAGATTCCTTTCCTAAGTTAAATCCAACAACTTTTTATTTTATTATCTTCGTCTTTATTGCTTTTTGTTTATGTCGTTTATTTGGTGCTCGCTTAAGAGATTTCTTTTTATTAATCTTTAATCTTTTATTTTTATATAGTTTTGGTGTATATCATTTAATTCTTTTATTGGTATTAAGCTTTATTACTTATTTGTTTGGTTTCTTGCTTAATAAATATAAAAATAAATTAGTTTTATTTATTTCAATTATTGTTCCTTTATTAACACTGATCTTTTTTAAATATCAAAACCTCTTAAACCTTAAACAAAGCTTTTTAATACCCTTAGGTATTTCCTTTGTATCCTTTAAGTTAATATCTTACTTAGCCGATATTTATAAAAATAAAATAGAGAACGAAAAAAATATCCTTTATTTTTTAGATTATTCTTTATTTTTTCCTACTGTTATGGCAGGGCCAATTCATCGTTATCAAGAATTTAAGGAAGTAATTTCTAAACCTCAAGCATTTGAATATCGTAAATGTTCTAATGCTGGATTTTTAATGATGCTAGGAATATTTGAAAAGGTTGTTTTTTGTGATTTTGTAGCTAGTTTTGTTTCAAGACTAGAAACAGGGGATGGTTTATATTTAATTGGTGCCATAGTCTTTTATTCCTTACAAATTTATTTAGATTTTGACGCTTATAGTAATATTGCCATAGCTTGTGCAAAACTATTAGGTTTTGATATTAATAAAAACTTTAATAGTCCTTATCTTGCCTATAACTTAAAAGAATTTTGGCGCAGATGGCACATCTCTTTATCTACTTGGTTTAGGGATTATGTCTATATTCCTTTAGGAGGAAGTAGAAAGGGTAAGTTAAGACAATATTTTTTAGTTTTATTGGTATTTGTTTTATCTGGTTTATGGCACGGTTCTACTTTAAACTTTCTAATTTGGGGTTTATTACATGGTTTAATTAGGATTGTTGAAGATATAATTGAGCTACCTTTTAAAAATGTTAAGAATAAATTTTTGATTAATTTCACTCATTTATTATTAATACCTTTTAATTTTATTATTGTTACCCTTTTATGGCAGGTATTTAAAAATAGCGATTTAAATGTTTTAAGTGATATTCTTTTGCGTTGTCAAAATATTCAAAGACCAAGTATGTATCTATTAAATGAGACTTACGGTATTACTAGAAACGAAGTACTATGGCTTTTATTTATTTGTGTCGTTGTTTTGATTAGTGATATTTTACGTAATAAATGGGATATGATTTATGCCTATGGCAAGATGTTTTTACCTTTTAGATGGTTAGGTTATGCCTTATTGATAGTTCTGTTTTTAGTGTTTGGAGTATATGGAGGAAATAGTGAAGCAGCAGACTTCATCTATCAATTTTTCTAATGAAGAAAGCGATTATAGTTACTTTGAAATGGTTAATGGTATTTATTAAATCAGCTTTAGTAGTCTGCTTGTTTTTGGGTAGCTATAATTTTTTAAATAAGATTTTTTATAACCGTGAAGCTGACCGTAACGTTTCTTTTCATTCCTTACCTGAAGATAGTATTGATGTATTGGTATTAGGTAGCTCTCATGCTTTCTATTCCTTTATGCCAACAACTTTCTTTGAAGATACAGGTTTATATTCTTATATGCTAGGTAGTATGTGCCAACCTTTAGAAGTATCTTTACAGATGCTTAAAGACGCCTTAAAAACCCAAAGTCCACAAATGGTAATATTAGAAGTTTTTACAGCTCTACCTTTAAGAAGTATCTGTTATGCTGATAGCTGTTATGTAGTACCTTCATATATGGTTAGTGGACAAGAGAGATTAAATATTCTTTCTTATTTAGATCAAGAAAAAAGAGAAAACTATGAAAATGATTTTCTTATTTATCATAATGATTGGAAAAATATAGATTCTTTAGATTATTTTGATACAAGTAATTTTTCTGATGCTAAGGGTGAGGTTTCTAATACCTTTGGTTCTATCTTACAAGAACCTTTATATTACGAATATGATAATTGTTGGACTCCTGTTCAATATGAAAGTGACAGTAGTGTTGAATTAAGAGAGAGTGATATTAAAGCCTTAAACGAGATTAAACAAACATGCGATGAAAACAACATTATCCTCTATTTATATAAAACGCCAATTGATGGTATGACCGAGGAAAATGCCGGTGCTTTAGATAAGGTATGGCGGTGGGCAGAAGAAAATAATGTTGCCTATAGTGATTTTTATAGGGAAAGCGAAGAATTAGAATTTTATATGAATATTCACTCTGATGCGTTTCATTGTTACTACCATGGGGCCACTTTCTTAACTGACTTATTAGCAGAAAGAATTAGTGTCTATAATTTAAGTCATGAAGGAGATAGTGAATTAGATGATAAATACATTCAAACAGCTAAAGATTTAACCAATAAAGTAATTAGCTATGAAGATGATCCTTATAAAATATTAAAAAGATTAAAAAATGCTAATGGTTATTCTTTCATTTATTTTAAAGAGGGCTTAAGCGAAGAAAAAGTAATTGGGCAGATGAAGGAATTAGATAGTGAGTATAGTGGTGGCAATTATTTAGCTATTTTTAAAGACGGGAAATTATTGATAAGTGGCGAAGAAATTATTGAAACAGAAATAGCAGGTAAAAATATTAGTTTTAATGCTAGTGAAATAAAAATTGATCAAGAAGTTTATGAATTAAGCGGAGATTTCTCTTTTACCTATAGTTACGATTTAAGTGAATTTAATATCTTTACTGGTGACTATAAAGGCAGAGCTTGGAGAGAAGGCTTCGGCAATTACTATCACTGGGTATATAAGGGTTAAATAAGGCCTTTCTTGTTGACAAGAGGTTTATCTGTTGTAAAATAAAAAAGCCTTATGTTTTTTGTGTAGCCCCGGAAAACTACAGAAAGAAAAGAGGTAAATATGCGTCAAACAACGATGCTTAAAGCAGAGGACGTAAAGAAAGATTGGTATGTTATCGATGCAAGTGGTATGACCTTAGGACGTTTAGCTACTAAGGTTGCTACTGTCTTACGCGGTAAACACAAGCCAACATTTACGCCACATGTTGATTGCGGTGACTATGTTATCGTTATCAATGCGGCCAAGATTGTCTATTCAGGCGATCAAGAAGCCAAAAAGATCTACTATCGTCATTCGGGATATCCAGGTGGATTAAAGTCCAAGACAATTGGCGAAAGAATGCGTCAAAACCCAGCTTTATTAGTTGAAGATGCTATTAAGGGCATGCTTCCTCATAATAAGTTAGGTAATAAGGTTCGCACTCACTTATTTGTCTATGCTGGTAGCGAACATCCCCATGCCGCCCAAAAACCACAGGAGCTTAAATAGGAGGAGTTATGGCAAAGAAGAAAACAGTTGAATCTTACGCCGGAGTTGGTCGTCGTAAAAGATCAGTCGCTCGTGTTTATTTAACTCCAGGTAAAGGTAACATCATGGTAGGAGAAAAGACTTTGGAAGAATATCTTCCTTCTGAAATCTTACGTATGGTTGTTAAGTCACCATTAGTTTTAACAGAAACTGAAGGACAATATGATGTTTACATCAATGTCTATGGTGGTGGTAAAACAGGGCAAGCTGGTGCAATGCGTCACGGTATCTCAAGAGCTTTACTTGAAGTAGGCGCTGACTATCGTTCTACTTTAAAGAAGGCCGGTTTCCTTACTCGTGATTCACGCGAAAAGGAAAGAAAGAAGTATGGTTTGAAGAAAGCCAGAAGAGCGCCACAATTCTCGAAACGTTAAGATCAAAAACTCCTACGGGAGTTTTTCTTTTGAACACAAAGATTGGTTTGTACCAATCTTTTTTTATAAAAAATAATAATTCATGTAATGTTTTGTTTTTTAGTACGTATATATAGTGAAGATGAAAAACCATAAGTGAAAACCCGAAGGGTTAAAGGAGAAAATATGACAATTTTAATTATCACAAAAAAACAAATGTTTATCAGAGCCCGTGATGGCTAATTAGAAAGGAGGTTTATATATGTATAAAAATGATTGCACCCTTTCTTTTCCACCACCCTAGGCAATTCTTATATAGAGGGGATATAACTGCCGACGAACTAGCAAAAAAACAAAAACAATCCACTCTATATAAGAAACAGTTAAATTAAAAAAGAAAGGAAAGTTAAAGTGAATGAAAAATTAATTTCGTTTTTAATTATTTATTATTTTAATGAACAAAAAGATAAAGAAACAACAAAATTATTAAATAAATATAGCGAATATAATGACCACAATATTTATGGTGGTAAGCTTAATAAGCAAGACCTATTTAAATTTAAATTAAAATTAAAAGAAATTATGCCAAAAAAAGATGATGTTTGCTTCTTTGAGCTTAATTAAAATTAATTTTTATTTAAAATGCATTGACTAGTAAATAAATCTTTGATAGATTAATTTTATAAGGCATTAATAACTGTCAGCTTGTTTCTTATTTGAAATAGGAGGACAGCAAAATGTTAAAGACTTTATTATTAACAGTTATTAATGCAACAAAAATAACATATCAGCCCTTTTTGGGCTATTTTGATTGGGTAATACCAATCTTTTTTTGTTATTTTTTAAAAAAATGTAATGTTTTGATTTTTGATACGTATATATAGTGTAAGGCTCGTGTCCGGACTTTCTGAATTTTGATCCATTTGCCGATTAAGGCTCAGAAAGGAGGTTCATATTATGAACCAATATAAAGAAATTAACGTCATGGATGACGAGTCAATCAACAAAGCTCTAGTTGCTGCAAAAAAGGGTAATTATAACCCAATGAACGATGAAGATTTTCATTTAACCTTTTATTCTTTGTGTCAAAGAATAGCCTTTAATAAATTTTCAAATAAGAAATATGCTGAGGATATAGCAAGTGAATTTTATTCAAAAGTAAGCGATAATCCCAATTTCTTTGTAAGTGTAAAAGATGTTGTACATTTAAAAGGATATTTAGCAAAAAGCATAGAAAATGAAAGTAAGGATCATTATAGACACTATAAATCGGATTGTTGTGTTGATGTTTATAAAAATGATGATGAAAACGACAATCCAGTAACTGATTATGCTTATTTTATGGCCAGTAATAACAACGAAGGAGAAAGAGGATTTTCGAAAATGATAAAAGCCTTAAAAAACATGCTTACCGATGAAAGAGACTATGATATTATGTTTGCTAAATACGATAACAATACAAACGATGCTATGATAGCTGAAAAATATGGTATTTCTGAAAATAACGTTAGAACAATTCGCAATCGTCTACGCAATAAATGTGCAAAGAAACTAAACGAATTAGGCTATGACAAAGACTCTTTACGTGAATATATACATTTAAATAACGAAAATAAGAAAAATAATATCTTTTTAAACAAACAAAAATATACTAAGAGTTCATCTGACGAGGAGGAAAGCCTATAAGAAATAATTTTATTTATTAATTTAAAAAGAGAAAGGATACCTTATGTCAAAAATAACAAAACTATGTATCAATGTTTCCTTTATTCTCATAATTTTAATTATTTGTCTTCTTATTTTTGAGGCATCTCTTTCGATGTAGCAAGTCGTTATTAAGTTATATGAATATTTCAGATTATGAATGTGTAATATTTCGCTTTTCATACGTATATATTGAAGATAAAAAATAAAAACTAATAAAGGAGAGAAAAATGAAAAAATTATTAATTATTTTGATGTTAGTGTTATGTGCCTGTGGCAACACAATTAGCGAAGACAACAAAACAACAATTTTTATAGAGACAACCCCCAACACCGTTACAAACATTTCTACAAGCAAAACAGTTGAACCTACTTTAACGCCAGAACCAACAACAGAGACAATAGTAACGGGCCTTACTGCTTTTGAGGGCGAAGGATCAATTAAAGACTATTTATATAATGATAGTTACGATATTGTATATTCCGGAAACGATATTGATGATAAATATACTTTTTCCTATGGTTATGCTTATAAAGAATCATTAACCGAAGAAGTTATTGCACAGTGGCAAGAATATTTTCAAGAAAACAACAATGTCTATTCAACGATTACTTATGCTGATGATATTGAGCACGGATGTGTGCTTACCAAAGATCATATTATTAAAGATATTTATTTAGTTGAAAATGTAGATAATTTTGATATTAATAATCTTCAATATGATGGAACAGGAAATATTAAAGATAAAGTATACACAAATTATGATATGGTAACAGGGAAGATTTATGCCTTTGTATCCGTTCCCTTTATAATCTATAATTCTGACATTTATCAAAGTTGGAAGGAGTTTTATCAGCAAGGAGAATATGATTTTTATATCCTTTTATTCCCTGATTTAAAATTGAGCGATGCCGAATTAAATGAATATGGTTTACTTGGGAATGGTTATGTGCATTATCATGGAGCTTATTTTGATGGTGTAAAAGAGGTAAATCCTGGTATTGTTTCTTCACCTATACGTTACGTTTATGATGCAGAAAAGATTTATGAATATATGAATATTGATCAAAATGATTCTGACGAAGAATATACTAATTACTTGACTAATCAAAATTCATCATTTACCAGCAACAATACTTACAATCTAGATACTTCGGATTGGCGTATACAATTGGCTTTAAGCTATGAAGGAACTTATCAAGGGTTATGCACATTTTTTGCCACTATTTATGCCATGGACATTGGTTTAGGTCCTGGATTTGGTCAAAGAATCAGCGAAAGTGAATTGAGTGTCGGCGATGTTATCCTTTATTTTGACGCCAATGAAACTTATATGCATATTGCAACCTACATTGGTAATGGTTATGCTTTGCATGGAAATTATAATAATGATGGGTTTGTTAAGATTGCTCCTGTTCATATTGGTTATGCCAAAGAAGTTTATTGTAAACGCGGCGATTCTTTTGAAATACCTTATCCTAGCGGTGCTAACGGCGCTATGGATGCAAATGCTATTAATGCCTACTATGCCTATCTCGATTATTATGGTCAGTAATAAAAATATTTTGTTTAATTGACTGCTTCAAGCTTTAATAGTAGAATAATCACGTTTAGGAGTAATTATGAAAATTCTTTTATTGATAGTAGCAATCCTTTTGATCCTTATTTCCCTTTTACAAAGTGGAAAAACAGATGGTTTAAGTGCTTTCACTGGTTCAGGTGATCTAGGCTTATTCCAGAATGTAAAAGAGCGTGGGCCAGAAAAGATGATATCTTATGCCACTTTGGTATTAGGAATTATCTTCTTTGCCTTAGTGATTGCCATTCGTATCTGGGGGTAAGGAACCCCTTTTTTTATGGAATTAAAAGATCAGGTTTATGAAACATTAACTAAACAAGAATCCTTTAGCTTTACTCAGCTAAAACAAGCTTTAAACTGTGATGTTGATGATAAGAAAATTCATCAAGCACTAGATCAATTAATGGCTGAATACAAATGTATTAGTGACGAAGAAGCCAATTTATATGCTGATATTAATTTGAAAAAAGCTAAAGTTATTGCGGTATATAGAGATAGTGTTAAATTAGCTTATGATTTATATCAAGATGAATTAGAAACAAATGGTTTAGTTTTATGGCCAGAAGATGAAGTATTTGTAAAGGATGAGAAAATACTTTGTGTCTATAAACACAATCTAAAAAAAGTAAGTGGCCTTATAAGTTACGAAAGAAATAGATACCATTTTGATCCTGATATTAAATTAGTAGAAGGCTATAAAATAATTAATTATCGTGACTTTAAAATTAAAAAGAAACAGTTAGCTGTTTGTCAGATTACCAGTTACGAAAAGAAAGAATTAAAGATAATTGAAATATTAGGTAATGTTTATAGTTTAAAAGCCAGAGAATCTGCTTTACTACATCGCTATAATTTAGAAAGTGCTTTTAATGAAAAGGTCTTAAAAGAGGCAGAAGAAATTGGTGATATCAATACTAGCGAGTATACAGATTTAAGAGATCTATTAACTGTAACAATAGACGGTGAAGACGCTAAAGATTATGATGATGCGATCTATGTTGAAAAATTAAGAAATAAATACTGTTTATATGTATTGATTGCGGATGTTTCCTCTTATGTAAAAAAAGGAAGCGAATTAGATAAAGAGGCTTTAAAAAGAGGAACTTCTATTTATTATCCTGAACATGTTTTGCCGATGTTACCAGAAAGATTATCCAATGATTTATGTTCTTTAATGCCTAATAAAGATAGATTAAGTATTTGTTGTAAGCTCATATATGATGAAGATAGTAATCTTTTAAATACTGAATTATTTTTAGCTTTAATGAAATCAAAGAAAAGATTAACTTATACAGGAGTTAATGCTTATTTTAATGGGGAAGCTAAATTTAACGATTCTGATTTAGAAAAGATGTTAGATAGTGGCAAGGACTTAGCTAATAAGTTATGGCAAAAAAGTATTGATAGGGGCTATATATCTTTTTCTAGTAATGAAAGTGAATTTACTATCAAAGAAGAAAAGGTGGTGGATGTTAAATTAAGAGAAAGTGGCATCGCTGAAAAGATGATTGAAATTTTTATGATTGAAGCCAATTGTGCTGTTGCCAATATTATGCAGGAAAATAAGATACCTGCTTTATATCGCAATCATGATGCACCTAATGTTGAACGATTGAGCTTGTTTGCTGATTTACTTTATCGCAATAATTATGAAATAGAAGATTTAAATAGTAATAGTGAATTGGCTTTAGCTTTAGAAAATTTTAAAGATGAAGATATATATCCGGTATTATCTAACTTAGCTTTAAGAGCGATGGCTAAAGCTAAATATAGCGAAAGTAATAGTGGTCATTATGGTCTGGCAAGAGAAGTTTACTGTCACTTTACTTCGCCTATTAGAAGATATCCTGATTTATTTGTGCATAGAATGTTACATAAATATTATTTTGATAGTGAAGCTAAGGTTAATGAAAACGAGAAAGAGATTGCTAGTATCTGCAACGAAAGAGAAAATATGGCTTTATCTTTTGAAAGGGATATGGATGATCTATTAGCTACTTATTATATGAGTAATCATTTAAATGAGGTATATACCGGTATTGTTTCTAGCATTACTTCCTTTGGTATCTATGTGATGTTAGAGAATTCAATTGAAGGAATGATAGCTTTAAGAAATTTAGATTCATATTTCTATTTATTGGATGATAATAGCCTTACAGATGGCAGAACCACTTATTATATAGGTCAAAAAATAAAAATTAGAGTTATAAATATTGACTATAAACACCGCAACATCGATTTTTTGCCTTATAATCATAAAGATGGGAAAAGACATTTGCGTAAACAGAAAAGCTAGACACGAATATATAATCGAAGAAACCTTAGAAGCTGGTTTAGCTTTAAAGGGAACTGAGATTAAATCGTTAAGAAATGGCAGAGCTTCTTTTAATGATGCCTATGTCTCTTTTAAAAATGGTCAAGCTTTATTAAAGGGCTTACATATCTCTGCTTATGAATTTGGTAATATCAATAATCATGATGAAGACAGAGAGAAGGTATTACTATTACATAAAAAGGAAATAGCTAGATTATTTTCAAAAAGCAAGATGCAAGGCTATAGCATTATTCCTTTAAAGCTTTACTTTAATCGCTCTTATGTCAAAGTTGAATTAGCGATAGCTAAAGGTAAAAACACTAGAGATAAAAGAGAAAGCGATAAGATACGAACAATGGAAAAAGAAGCAGCTAAGGCTATGAAGCGCTAGCTACTTCTTTTTTTATCCAGGCCATTAATAAATTTACTATCTGCTTAATTTGTTTATCATTTAACTGTATCTTTTTATCCACCTTATACCATTTATACAAACACCCCCTACAACAACACCCACAGCCGTGCATCGCTTTAAAGATAGGGTGACCTTTCATTGGTGTTTGTTTGCCGTCGTTAGGATTTAGATTTCTTAAACGAGCATTCACAAAATCATAAGCGTGTTCTTCAAGCTTTGAATAACCAATTTTATTAATATATTCAATATCTTTCTCATTTAAATGAAAAGAAGATCTAAATTTAGATTTTTCTAATCTTTGTAAAGCTTCTACTACTGTCATTAATTTAATTTTAATATCACTTTATTTCTTTGTTAAATGTGGCATAATATATTTACCCGGGGCTGTACTTGGTCTTCGACAGGGTGATGCTGGATCCAAACGGCAGTGCAGTGGTGAGCTAATCACCAAACAAAAAATAAATAACAATACTGAATTAGCATTTGCTTAATTATAGCCAACGTTAGGCTCTAAGCAGCTCCTATTCCTGAGGTTCGTAGGGAATAGGTAGTAATACGAACTAGGGGAATTGAGTTAGCCTTATCTCACCAACCGAAAACCGAAAAGGCAAATTCGGGATTGCCAGTTTGCAGCATAGATTCCGTCTTACTCAAAAGCAAACTAAACTGTAGATGTTTGGATGAGGGGCACATTTTGGACAGGGGTTCGACTCCCCTCAGCTCCACCAAGGTAAAACTATTTATATACGTTGCGTATATAAAAGTATGTATATAAACCTTACGTAAGTAAGGTTTTTGTTTGGGTGATAAACGCATATTGTTGTTTAAATATATAAAAAAAGCTAAAATTAAACTATAAATTTCGTAAAATATTGATAAATCAATATTTTCGAATTCGAAAATATTGAATATCCTATATTTTTGGAGGAAAAATGCTAAAAAGGAAAATATTTAATGAGTTGATTGAGTGGAAAAATCAAAATAAGAAGAAATGTTTAATGATAAAAGGTGCTAGGCAAGTAGGTAAGACTTATGTTGTTGAATATTTTGGAAATAGCGAATATGAAGAGATGGTTAGTATCAACTTTAAAGAAACTCCGGAAGCAAAAGAAATATTTGAAGGAGATTTAAATGTTGATAAGATAATTGCTTCGTTAAGATTTAGATTTCCTGATAAGAAAATAGGTGAAGGGAAAACATTAATATTTTTCGATGAAATTCAAGAATGCCCAGAAGCTATAACATCTTTAAAGTTTTGGACTATAAATGGTAGGTATGATGTAATTGTTTCTGGAAGTTTATTGGGCATTGATTATGAAAGGCCATCATCGTTCCCTGTTGGTTATATTGATTACTTAGATATGTACGGTTTAGATTTTGAAGAATTCTTATGGAGTCAAAATATTGCTGAAAACCATATTGAAGAAATAAAAAAATATTTTCTTAATATAGAAGTTGTACCAACAGCCATTAATGCGCAAATGATGAAATATTTTAGAACTTTTATGGCTGTCGGTGGCATGCCAGAAGCCGTACAGATTTATGTTGATACCAACGACTTTAGAGAAGTTGATAAAACACAAAAAGCTATCTTACAAGGATACTATTATGATATTGCTCATTACGCTACAGCAAGTGAGAAAATAAAAGCCGAAAAGTGTTTTGCATCACTCTCTAATCAATTATTAAATAAAGAAAATCACAAGTTTCAATACAAAGAAGTCGAAAAAGGTAGTAATGGACAGAAATACTTTTCTAGTATTGAATGGCTAAAAAGAGCTGATATTGTTAAATTAAGCAACAATGTTAGTGATTTGAAATACGATCTAGAAGATTGGAAGATTGAAGATAATTTTAGGGCATATACGTCTGATTTGAGTTTATTGATTGCAATGAGAGATTTATATTTTAAACAAAAAATTATTGAAAATTCTTTAGAAGGAAATTCTAAAGGAGGCATTTATGAATGTGCTATTGCCGATATGTTAATTAAAAAGTCATATCAATTATATTTCTATAAAAACGAAAATAAGAAGAGAGAAATAGAGTTTATAATTCAAAAAGAAGGAGAATTAATTCCTATAGAAGTAAAGGCTGGCAGATCTACAGCATTATCATTAAAAAGCCTTATGAAAAACAATGAAGACATTAATAAAGCATTCAAGTTTATTGATGGTAATGTAGGTGAAGACGAAAGCAGAATTATAACTATGCCTTTATATATGGCTATGTTTATATAGTATAAGTTTATTTCTTTTTAACTTTGGTTGGAGCTTTATTGAATTGATTCATATAGGCTCTATAAAATGATGAATAATTATTAAAACCACAATAATTACTGACATCTGTTGCTGACATACCTTCATTTAATAATTGGTGTGCCAACAATATCTTTTTAGTGCGAATATAAGACATGATAGGCATACTAGAATGTTTATTGAATATTTTATGAATTGAAGAGCGAGACATATGTAGCTCTTCGCACAAATCATCTATTGATTCTATTTTGGTAAGGTTGTTGTCAATATAATGCATTAAATGGCGCATAGGCTCATCTACATAATCAGCTCTTTGACTTAAATAGGCAGAAGAGTAAAGTTGACTTAAAAGAATTTGTAGAAAAGAGATAAAAGCTTGTAGTTTATATTTTTCATCTAATTCAAAAGCCATCTGTTCAATGGACATTAAATTTTTAGAAATAGCACTATTTTTTACATAGTAAACATTCTTTAAATCAGTTAAACCTTTGCGAATTGTTTTATCAATATCGTTAGCATCAAAGCGAATAACGATTCTATCATAGGGAAGATTGCTTCTAATAACGATATGATGTCTTTCACCTGGTCTAATAACTAAAAGTGACTGTGGTTTAATTTGGAAACGTTTATGTTGGATTTCTAATTCAACATCACCACTAATAATATATAGAAGCTCATAACAAGTATGATAGTGATCTACAAAATCACCAGCATCTATTTTAGGCTTTTCACTTATTTCGTGTTTAAAGGTAAAATCACCACTTCTAATATCAAAACTCATAATAAAATTTTAGAAATTAAAATAAATAAAAGCAAATATAGTTGTTGATTATAAATTAGATTAAAATTGTGTCGTTAAAAAAATCATATGGGCCAATATGATAGATGCCTTGTTCATCCTTCCGTTGTCTTTTTTGCTTATAAGTTTATTTAAATAGTAATCTCTTTTAATTATCATAATTGACCCCTAACCGTAAAAAATGTACCTTTTACATGTTTTTGCGGTTATTTATATTTAATAGGAAATAGCAAAACAATTATTTGATCGTAAAAATTTAATTTAAACATTATTAAATGGGTGAGATTGATATCTATATCCTTACGTTGACAATCGGTGATAATGAATTGATATGATTAGATATCAATAAACTAAAAGAAGAATTGCAATGTTTTATTACATAAATTGCAATGTACTTAAATTTCTAAGCAGTTTAACATAAATTATATAAATTGTAATCGCTTTCATTTTAGACGTGGAAGGAGGAAGGATTGTGGCTGAAGAAAAAATCTTCTTAGAAGTTCGCAATATGTATAAGAATTTCGGTGTTACCCAAGCCTTAAAGGATGTTTCCTTTTCCTTGGAAAGAGGTAATGTCTATGGTTTGATTGGTGAAAATGGTTCGGGTAAATCAACCGTTTCCTCCATCATTGCCGGAATGCAACCTGCAACTTCAGGCGAGATGGTTTATTTAGATGAGAAGTGGGAGCCTAGCTCAATGTTGGAAGCACAGGAACATCATATTGGTATGATTGTTCAAGAGTCAGGTACTATTCCTAATATTAGTGTTGCTGAAAATATCTTTTTAGGACATGAGAAGATGTTTGCAAAGGGCATCTTTGTTTCAAATTCTGAAATGACTAAAAAGGCTCAAGAATTATTAGATGAATTAGGAATCACCCAATTTAAAGCAAGCGATAAAACTGGTTCATTAGATATGCAGATGCGTAAAGTAATTGAAATTGCTAAGTGTATGTATTGGGAACCAGAATTATTGATTGTTGATGAAACCTCTACTGCTTTATCTTTAGAAGGTCGTGAATTCTTATATAAGATGATGGATAAACAAAGAAATGAAAATAAATGTGTTTTGTTTATCTCTCATGACTTAGATGAAATGATGGAGCACTGTGATAAGTTAACTGTCTTAAGAGATGGTGTTATTATCGGTACATTAAATAAAGACGAATATGAACCTAATACCATTCGTAAGATGATGGTTGGTCGTGAACTTAAGGGTGATTATTATCGTAGTGACTATGATCCTTATGAAGATGAAGTTGTTTTAAGGGCAGAGAATGTTACAACCTTACATGATTTAATGAACTTCAATCTAGAATTACATAAAGGTGAAATCTTAGGTATTGGTGGTTTATCGGATTGTGGTATGCATACTGTAGGTCGTGCCTTATTCGGTGTTGATAAAGTTTTAAACGGTAAGGTTTCAGTAGGCGATAAAGAGATTAAGGATTGTGAAGATGCGATTGATGCTTCTGTTGCCTACGTTTCTAAAAACCGTGACCAAGAATCTTTAGGACTAAGCGCAACCATCTTCGAAAACATTGCTTCTACTGGTTATAAAATCAACAAATGGTTTGGTAATTTGATTTCTGGTAAAAAAGAAAAGAAATATGTAAGTGATCAAATGGAAGCTTTAAGTATTAAGGCTGCTGGTGAACACTATAACGTTAATACCTTAAGTGGTGGTAATAAACAAAAGGTTGTCATTGGCAAATGGATGGCAAGCGATTCTAAAATTATGATTTTAGATTGTCCAACCCGAGGAATCGATGTTGGTGTTAAAGCGAGTATGTATAAGCTTTTCTATGATTTAAAGAAACAAGGTAAATCAATTATCTTAATCTCAGAAGAGCTACAAGAATTAATCGGTATGAGTGATCGTATTTTGATTATGAAGGACGGAAAAGTTACTAAAGAAGTATTCCGTAAAGATAATCCAAGCGAACACGAAGTTATCGATTATATGATTTAGGAGGCTTGATATGTCTGAAAAAGTTATTGAAGAAAAGAAAACAAGCTCAATCAAAAGAATTTTAGAAAGTCGTTTATTCCATCAAGTAATGCCAATTATCTTCTTGATTATTCTAACTTTGATATTTGGTGCTATGACAAAAGGGCGCTTCCTTAATGCTGTTAACTTAAAGATTATTTTCGAACAGGCGTTAATTGTAGGAACCGTTTCAACAGGTGCTACCTTTATCTTCGCTAGTGGCAATACTAACTTAGCGATGGGTGCAACTACTGTATTAACTGCTACTTTAGCCGGTATGGTTTATAACGCTACTAATTCGTTCTTGATTATGTTTATTGCTGCTATTTTAATCGGTGTATTTATCATGGTTATTTCAGCTTTAATTTCAACAGCCTTAAACGTTAAGGTAATGTTTGTAACTATCGTTATGATGACTTTATTGGCTAGTATTCAACAATCTATCTTAGGTGGTTCAACGGTTTCGGTTCCGCAAACTTTAGTTGCAGCCTTACAAAGCAGTAAGTTTATGTATACAGCCTTTATCGTTTATTTCTTGATCTGTGTTGTTTTATTCCATTTCACAGAAATTGGGCGAAGCTTAAAGTTTATTGGAACAAACAATGAGTGTGCTAAACAAACTGGTATTAGTAAATCGAAATATTTGTTAATTGCCTTTGCAATTGCTGGTGTAGGCTGTGGCGTTGGCGCTTTGATTGTTATTGCGCGTGCTGCTTCAGTTAATACGCAAACCCTACCAAAGCTAAATATGGACTGTATGTTAGCTCTAGTCTTGGGCGGTATGTCAATCTTTGGTGGTAGTAGATCATTTGTTTATTCAGGAATCGTTGGTGCTTTAACGGTTTGTGTTCTTAACCAAGGCTTAACAATGATTGGCATTCCAATTAACTTAATTCAAGCGATTCGTGGCATTATCTTCTTGATTTTGATTGCTACGTCGCAAACTCGTCCTAAGGGCTTACCGGCTCCTGAAGGTTGATTTAGGTGTAAACACTACCATCGGTGTTACATACCCATAGGGGTAAGATGGTTCAGGAAAAACCAAGCCCACTTTCCTGAATATCAATGGGCTTAGAAAGGCATTCCCTATTTATACATAGGGATAAGACGGAGAAAAAAATGAAAAAGTTTACGTCTATCTTATTAGTACTATTGTTAGCTCTTGGCTTAGTTGGCTGCTCTAGTTCAACTGGTTCAACAGATTCAACTGGTACTGACACAACTACTACTTCTGGTAGCGAAACTACAGCTACAGAAGACAACACCACAACCGAAACTGTAAAAGTAGGTATTGCTCGTAACCAAGAAGGTGAGACTTGGGAAATTGTTAAGAATTATCTTGACAGTGAAGTAGGTCCAGCTTTAGGTATGGAATTCGTTTATTCTGAAAAGTTAAACGATGCTAATGGTTTGGTTGATTTCATGAACCAAATGTATGCTCAAGATTGTAAGGGCATTATTAACTTCGTTACCGACAATGACGCTGTTACTCAAGGTGCAACTTTAGCTGAATCATTAGGTATGTATTTTGTTACTGAAAACTCAGCATTAAATGAAGAAGTTGCTGGCTTAGAACACAATTTAGGTCACTGTGGCGCTAGTGCTCCTGGTATCGGTGAAGCTTATAAGACAATCGTTGAAGGTTTAACAAACGACGGTGAACCTCATTCAATCTTTATGGCTACTGGTGGTGCTGTTGGTCAAGTAGCTGCATCTCACTACTATAGTGCTCAAGGTATGTTAGAAGCTATGCAAGAAGTTTATGGCTTAAACTATACTAAATCAATTGACGAAATCTTAAATACTCAAGATCCAGGTGAAGTTGAACATGACAATCCTGATATTCACATCTATTTATATCCTGGTTTCACAGATATGGAGGGCTTATTAAACGGTGCTCAAACACAATTACAAACTGGTAATTATGACATGTTTGCAACTGTCTTCTCATATTCTTCATTCGCTCAAATCATTGATGATTGCGAAAAGGCTTTAAATAAGAACATTCGTGTCTTCACAACAACTTCTATTGAAACTCAAACTTCTACTGGTTTCTCTAGCACAGATTCAACAGGTGACACAGTATTAAATGCTGCTATTATCAACCCATTAACAGTTCAAACAGCTATGTGCGCAGTTCTTTTATGGCACGGTATTAATGGCAACGGTGCAGCTGTTAAGGACGAAAGTGGTAACGCAATTCTTTATCATTGCTTACCATGGGCTATCAGTGGTGCTGAAGTTTATGAAGAAGCTGCTAAGTTAGATTTAAGTCACGATACTTATGTATTAAATTCTGATGACTTAAAGGCTTTATGTACAAGCGATGTTACTTATAAGGATATCGAAGCTAAGTTAGTAGAATGTGGCGATATCGAAGCAATCGTTGCTGCTAAATTAGGTTAATTAATAAGTATTTGAAATTATTATCTGTGAGGGAGTTTATCTCCTTCACAGATATTACTTAAAGAGGTAAACCATGAAAAAGAATGAGAAACTGAAAGATATATTATTTACTATTGCGTTTCCAATCGTAACTTTTCTAGTTATGGAATGCTTATGTTATTTCTTGAAAGGACGTCACATTTTTACGACAGTCGCTGATTATAAGACTTTAGTAAGAAATACAGGTATTGCTGCGATGACGGCTTTCGCATTGTCTTTTAACTTAAAGTCTGGTCGTTTTGATTTATCTTTAGGTGCGCAAAGACTTGCAGGTTGTATTGTTGGTGGTATTATTGCGATTAATTTAGGTCTTTCAGGAATAGGTCTCTTGTTGTTTTCTGTGGTTTTTGGTTTAATTTTTGGTTTTATTACCGGTTTAGCATTTGTTACTTTCCGTGTTCCGCCAATGGTTTTAGGTATTGGTATGGGTCTAGTTTGGGAAGTAGTTCCTTATGAATTTTCTGGTGGTAAAGGTTTAAATCTATACGGTGTTGAAGGTATGGATTCTATTAATAACACTGGATTTATTGTTTGTGTTGTATTGATTGCTGCTGTTTTTGTTACTATTTTGGTTCAATATACAAAATTTGGTTATGAATCTCGTGCTATTCAAGGCAATCAATTGGTTGCTCAAAATAGTGGTATCAATATTTTCAAAAACGCTGTTTTATCTTATACCTTTGCTGGTGCGTTAGTTTGTATTGCTGGTGTTTTAAATACAGCCTTTACAACTCAAATGTCTTCATCATTAGGTTTAACAAGTAATGGTGTTGTTACTGCTCACATGTTTGCCATGATGTTAGGTGGTTATATTGGTGAAAGAAGTAATGAATCTATTGGTATTATTGTTGCTGCTTTAAGCATCTCGATTATGAAATATGGTTTAGCATTATTAGAGTTCTCAGAAGCTAATAACTCGGTAATTAATATGACAATCTTCGTTTTATTCTTAGTCTTCTTAGCGAATAGATATTTCTTTAAGAAGCGTAATGCTGAACAAGCAAGAATTAAAGAAGCTAAAGAAGAACTAGCCAAGGCTTAGTTTTTCTTTTTTTATTAGAAGAAGGAGAAAATAAATATGGTAGATCTAACAAAAAAGCCGTTTTATTTAGATGAATCTCAAATTAAATGGGTAGAAGACACTATTGCCTCAATGTCCTTAGAAGAAAAGATTGGACAGCTATTTATTTGCATCAACTGGACAAGAGATGAAGAACATTACCGTAAGATGATCAACAAATTCCATGTCGGTGGTATTCGTTGGCAAGAAGGTGAAGTTGAAGATGTTTGGAAACAAAATAAGATTTATTTTGAAGAATCTAAGATTCCAGTACTGATTGCCGCTAACTGCGAACAAGGCGGTAATGGCGCTCTTAAAAAGGGTGGCACAATGATTGCTCCGCCACACGCTTGTGCAGCTGGTGGACCAGAATTAGCTAAGATTATGGCTAGACATAGTGCTCAAGAAGCTTTACCAGTAGGCGTTAACTGGACCTTTGCACCAATTTCTGACATTTTATTTAATTGGCGTAATACGATTGTTAATAACAGAGCCTTTGGTAATGATGTTGATGAGATTATTGCGAATTGTTTAGCTTATATGGAAGGCATGAAGGAATATGGAATTGCTTGTTGTACTAAGCACTTCCCAGGTGATGGTTGTGAAGAAAGAGACCAACACTTAGTAATGGGTTGTAATGACTTAAGTATCGAAGAGTGGGATGCATCATTTGGTAAGATTTATAAAACTTTAATTGATGAAGGTATTGAATCATTTATGATTGGTCATATTTGCATGCCAGCTTACCAAAAGAAGTTTAATCCTTCCTTAAAAGATGAAGATATTAAACCTGCTACTTTATCACCAGAATTACTGCAAAACCTACTTCGCGAACAATTAGGCTTTAATGGTTTGATTTTAACTGATGCTAGCCATATGGCCGGTTTATCAACAGCTGCTCCAAGAAGCGAACAAGTTCCTGGTGCGATTGCTGCAGGTTGTGATATGTTCTTATTCTTTAATGATCCTGAAGAAGACTTTAACTATATGATGAATGGTTATAAGGAAGGTATCATTTCTGAAGAAAGATTATCTGATGCTTTACATCGTATCTTAGGTTTAAAAGCTAAATTACGTTTATATGAAAAGAAGTTCCCAGCTAAGGAAGAATTAAGCATTATCGGTGATGATTCACACAAAGAAGCTGCTGCTTATTGTGCTGATAAGGCTATTACTTTAGTTAAGGATACACAAAAATTATTACCTATTAATGTTGAAGAGAAAAAGAGAGCTTGTTTATACTTTGTTCAATCTGCTCCTATTTCTACTTTAGATGGCACCGATAAAACTAGAGATATCTTTGTCGAAGAATTAGAAAGAGCTGGATTCAGTGTTGATATTCATAAGGACTATTATGATTATGAATGTGAGAAGTTAGATAAAGCTAACCGTTTAAAGATTATTGAAACTCCACCAGTAGAAGAGTTTAAGAGTAAGTATGATGTGGTGTTCATGGTTGTAAACATGAAGGGTTATGCTCAAGAGAATAACGTCAGAGTAAGATGGTCTGCTTCGCATTCTTCAGAGCTTCCTTGGTTTGTTCATGAAGTGCCAACTATCGGTATTTCCTTAAACTATACTAACCACTTGATTGATTTACCAATGATGAAAACATTCATTAACTCATATTCACCATCTCGTGAATATATCAGAGCTACAATTGAAAAGATAATCGGTAAATCAAACTTCAAAGGTCACTACAACGATGTTGTATGGTGTGGCCGTTGGGAAACAAAGATCTAGTCGCTTATAGGCGACTTTTTCTTTAGCTAAATAAGTTGTGAAAAGTTATAAAAAGTTATAAAATTTAAATGAAGTTATAAAAAGTTATAAAAAGTTATAAAAATAAAAATAACTTGTGAAAGGAGCCCTATGTCTAATCCCTTTAACCCTAGTTTTGGTAAAGTGCCACCAGTTTTCTTAGATCGCGATAAAGAAATTGATAATGTTGTAGAAGGTTTGAAAGATAATAACAGTCCTTGGCAGACCACAATGATAAGTGGAGTAAGGGGTGTTGGCAAGACTGCTTTTTTGGCTGATGTTTGTCGTAAGTTGGAAGAAGATAAATCGTGGTTAGTTATTGATGTACCTTCTAATGGCAAAGTTATGGAAAGCTTAGTTCAACTTGCGAGCGAAAAAAGTGCTTCACTATTAGAGAAAGCAGGAGATTCGTTGAGTGGAGTTTCTGTATCTGTATTAGGTTTAGGCGTAGGCTATTCAAATAGCAAAGAAACTATTAACTATCAAAACGAATTAGAAAAAATATTAAAAAAATTAAAAGATAAAAAAATGCGACTATTGGTTGCGATTGATGAAGTTTTAGCTAATGAAGAAATATGTAGCTTTGCTTCAATCTATCAAATTATGATTCGCAAAGATTACCCTATCTCTTTAATTATGACTGGTTTACCTAAAGCTATCTCTGAACTGCAAAATAATGAAGCTCTAACTTTCTTATTACGCAGTCAACGTATTACTCTGCCTTTTTTAAATGAAGTGTCGGTTCAATATAGCTATAAAAATATTTTTGATCAAGCTGATAGAGAAATACCTTTAGATGTTTTAAAAAGAATGACATCTTTAACAAGAGGATATTCCTATGCTTTTCAACTGCTCGGTTATTATGTTTGGGATAGCGAAGAAAAAGCGGTGAGCAATGAAACTATTGACTCAATTATGGACAAATACAAAGAAGGTTTATTTCGCAATGCTTACTTTAAAATTTTCGAAGAACTATCAAAGATGGATCAAAATTTTTTACTAGCTATGGCAAAAAGCGAAAATGAATACGTAAGTATGAAAGAGATGGTTGATGAATTAAATAAAGACAACAATTATTTAGCCACTTATCGTCGTCGTTTAATGGAAGCCGGTATTATCAATTCTCCTTCTTATGGTCACGTTGAATTTGCACTACCCTTATTTAAAGATTATTTGGTTGAATTTAAATTTTAAAAAAGATAAATTTTTCTTTAAAAGACAAGTATACTTATGAGGTGGGTGAAATAGATACTAAAGAGATGTATTCGAAGTTTATTAAGATTGCTTGGCCTTGTGCTTTAGAAGGCCTTTTATTAAGCTTAATGAGCTCTTTAGATACAATAATGGTTTCTCGTATATCTGATACTGCAATTGCTTCAGTAAGTCTTTGTTCGATGCCGAGAATGTTACTTTTGGTTATTGCACAGGCTTTATGTGTTGGTACAACTGCACTGGTAGCCAGAAGAAAAGGTGAAGAAAATAGAGAGGCAGCTATTTCCGTTTTAAAACAATCTTTAGTGTTAATTTTTATTGTTGGAATTATTATTACCTTATTAGGTATATATGGAGCACCATTTTTTGTTTGGTTAGCTGGCGGAAATGAGACTACTTCTTATGATGCGATCATTTATTTTAAGATAATTGCTGCGGCTTTTATTGCTAACTGCTTATCAATGTGTATTTGCGCAGCTTTTAGAGGTGTAGGCCAAACCAAGGTTACAATGGTAGTACAGGTTAGTTCTAATATCATAAATGTCATCTTAAATTATTGTCTTATATATGGTAAGTTTGGCTTTCCTGCTTTAGGAATTAAAGGCGCAGCGATTGCTACCTCTATTGGTACCGTTGTTGGTTTTTTGATTGCTTTAGTTTTTGCCATGCATCATGAGGAATATTTATATTTACGTGCTTATAAAGGCTTAAAGTTTGATTCGGCAACCCTATCAGGTCTATTAAAAGTAGGTTCAGGTTCAGTAGCTGAAACTGCCTTTTTACGTTTAGGGCTACTACTTAATGGCAGACTGGTAGCTGGAGTAAGCAACGATGTATATACCACAACCCAAATTGTGCAACAAATCTCTTCTTTAAGTTTTACTTTAGGTGATGGTGCCGGAGCTTCTGCTACTTCTTTAATTGGTCAATCTTTAGGCGCTAAGGATTATGAAAGGGCTAAAAAATATGCCAAGATTGGTCGCAATGTTGCCTTAATGATGAGTGCTATTTTAATTATTGTAGTAATACTAGGCAGAAGATATTTTGCCTATTTATTTACTAGTAGAGAAACAATTATCTATGCTTCTAGTTTATGTTTTATTGTTTTGGCAATTGGTTTAGTTCCGCAGAACTTAAGAGTTACCTCTTCAGGTTGTTTAAGAGGGGCAGGGGATGTTAAATTTGTTGCTTTAATCTCCTTGTTGAGTGTTACTTTTATTAGACCACTATGTACATATTTAATTTGTTATCACTTGGATAAGATGTTTCCAGGATACTATCTATCCTATCTAGGACCTTGGTTAGCTTTTGATATTGATGCTTTAATTAGATCGATTTTATTAACTAAAAGAATAAATAAGGGAGAATGGGTAAAAATTAAGCTTTAGCTCTTGCAATAGTTAAGCGTTTATATAATAATAATCTTGTTTGCATAAACAAAACAAAAAGTTTAGTAAAACTAAACGAAAGGGGAAGAATGGACATTGGTAAACGCTTAAAGCAATTACGAGTGAAAAATGACCTTACTTTGGAAGAATTGGCTTCACGTTGTGAGCTTACTAAGGGCTTTCTTTCGCAGCTTGAAAACAATCTTACTTCTCCCTCTATTTCTACTCTGCAAGATATAACAGAAGTATTAGGAGTATCTTTACAAGATTTCTTTAGTGAAGAGGAAACAGTTAAATATACTTATTCACGTAAAGATTTCTTCGTAGATGAAAAGGAGAAAAGTAAGATTACCTGGCTTGTGCCTAATTCGCAATCTAAACAAATGGAAGCTGTTTTATTGGAGTTAGAGGAAGAGGGCGAAAGTAAATTGATGCAGCCCTATGCCGGAGAAGAGTTTGGTTATGTATTACAGGGATATGTTGCTTTGGTTGATGGGCAAGAGAAGTATCATCGTTTAAAAAAAGGTGAAACCTTCTAT
>Ga0065711_1032212_pt1 | contig 27778 bp, 12 predicted proteins | sample Hoacrofraction12_FD_59098 | JGI IMG/M metagenome (GOLD analysis project Ga0065711, IMG submission 59098) | Hoatzin crop microbial communities from Cojedes, Venezuela - Epithelial fraction 12 v2 (version 2) | ecosystem: Host-associated > Birds > Digestive system > Esophagus > Crop | place...
GGGTGGGTGTCAGGAGGATGGGGCCAAGCTCTTTTCAGTGGTGCCCAGTGACAGGACAAGGGGCAATGGGCACAAACTGAGGCACAGGAAGTTCCATCTGAACATGAGGAAGAACTTCTTCCCTCTGAGGACTGACAGAGCACTGGAACAGGCTGCCCAGGGAGGTTGTGGAGTCTTTTTCTCTGGAGATATTCAAGACCTGCCTGGACAACGTCCTGTGCAGCCTGCTGTAGGTGACCCTGCTTCAGCAGGAGGGTTGGACTAGATGACCCACAGTGGTCCCTTCCAACCCCTACTATTCTGTGATTCTGTGATTTATGTTGTTGTTTTCTTGCAGGTTGCTGAAATAGCTTAGAGTAAAAACTGAGATCTTTTCCAGGTAACAAATCTAGTCTGATGCTGACATATTTTGTATCTTCTTGATATTACAAGAAACTGTGAAAAAGTTTTGTTTAGGAGAATTTTCTGGACAGAGATGTTATGACAGTTTTATCTTTTATAATTTTGAGTTCTACAAAGAAAATTCATGAAATTTTGACAAATCAAATTGCCAGCATTGCATAGAAACTAACCATATTAACGGATAAAGGTCTTTTCTGATGCAGATAACAAACTTGAAAGAAATTTGGACATGACCCTCTTATTATGATGGATGCTACATGAGCCATTACATCAATGCAACAGCAACCTATGTGTGAGTGAGAAAGGAGCAGTCTGAAGATAATGAAGCTGATGATGCAAAGGCTGGTGGGCCTAAAATGTAAGAAGACACCTATTGGAAATGCCTTTTCATCTAGCCACAACTCAGTATTTATTTTTGGATCACTTACTCATGTTTGCACAGTTTGAGAGGTCCTTTGCTCCTGGCCTCAGTCCTAGATTGAAGAAAACCCTCAATATTTGCTCGTTCCATCACTCCTTCAACTGACAATGCCAGTAATCTTTGGTATGTTTTCCCTCACCTTTCCCATGAAAAAATGTTGCTTTGGTCACGCTTGAAGTTGTTTATGAGTATTATGTGCAAAGTGTGATTTTTTGCTCCCGGTTTTAAAAAATAACTTGCAAAGCCAAGAGGTTTTATAAGGCTCTCCCAGGACTTCAGTTCCGCTTCTTTATCTTTCTGGATGGTACCTCCTTACCAGGAAAGTTTTCTTATCTTCTCAAATCCATCAACAGATATCCCAGTATCTGCATTCAGAAGCAAGTACAAGAAACTCCTCACAAAAAAGGAAAAGTTTTCCACTTGGCTTACAGGTCTTTGTCCTCAAGTTCAATGCAATAATTTAGACTACTTACTGCACAATCCTATCAGACCTATCAGTCATCTAAATATACTCATTGCCTCTGTCCTGGATAATGAGGTAGCCTATATACCTGCAGGTCACTGCACGTGATCAAAACATTCTGGATGACATGTAGGTGTTTAATCTGCCATACAACCAGGGGGTAGGTAAGGGTATGCTGAAACTCTGTGTTCAGTGCCTGCTGGCATTCTGAAATCTGTGAGGACAAAGGCGTTTGGCAGTGCTTCAGACAGGTCCGGGATGTCTGTGCTGCTCCCAAACGCTGCGGCTCACCTGCTTCCTGCAAAGCATGCGTGTGAGCCTCACCAAGAAACACAGGCCATTCAAACACCATATGCCACAACTGGAGAGGTGAGCTCAGGTGTCTGACGACTTCTCCCTTGACTGCTTGCAGAGATTAAGTTCCCAGCTAATAATTACTCTACCAAGCCAGATTCTGAATATTAAGGGATCAAAAAACCACAAATTAGTCACTTTGAGTAGAAATTCAGAATACAAACCTGTAATGTCAGCAGGTGCTTCTGCTGTTACTGCCTTTCTTCATTGCTTCTACCATTTTACCAGGATAAAAGGTAGCTATCATATTTATTAGCATTTTATAAAGATTTAAAATTGTACATGTAATAAAGACATGCTGGCTGACAGCTACTATATGCTGTAGGAGACCAATAAAGTCACAAATCTGCCCCAAAATGCCTTCCCTGTCAGAAAAATCCAAAACCTATGCACATTTTTAAATGCATTTTAAAACAAAGCCCAAAATTAAGTGCAAGTGTTCATAAGATTAGGATTTAAATGTGAATGCTTGCTGTTGATACTGGTATATTTAAACACACACTTAGAATCTTAACTGTCATTCACTACTTTAAATCCACTAGAATTATTTGGCCTTTCAAAATTAGAGTTAATCTGGTTGCCCTGACATATGCTGCAGATGACCGTTTAAGGCACAGCTAGTGTTAAGTGCTGTGTTAACAGTTCAGTAGTTTTGATACTGATAGTGTGTGTATCAACCTTCTAAAATATCAAATTAGATAAGGTTAGCACTTTAGGATGAGATTTAGATTATTGTGTGTTCTATTCATTAAATTGCATTGCAATTTCTTGTTAAAACTTTGAACACTTCATGCTAAATGAATATTCATTGAACAAATTTGTGTCATCTGTGAGACGACAGTGTGCACCGCATGGGAAGGATGGAGGGAAGCACTGGCTGCATAGGAGGGGTCCCCGGTTCTCTGCACTACACTCCTGTGTGCACCGGGCAGGGTCCTGCACAGTAATGCAGCCGACACACTTCTCACACAGCCCTGCAACCAGACAGACAGAAGGGCTGTTTTCTCTTAGGTGTAGCCTCTTTGACAACACTCAGGCTCCCAGTGGGGTAGCTAGTGCAGCTCTTCTCCTCCTGGAGTTTATACAACTATATAAACGTTGCTTAATGTCAAGGGCCAAAAAATTCTTACTAAAAGTCTGTTTGGAGAAAATTTGTTAGAACAGTTTAAGACTCCCTGACAGTCCTGGGTATAACAGCTAAATGTCCTTCCCTGTCTCTTTCCCTCACACACATACTTTCCCGCTCACTAGCAAACCAAATAAATCAGCAGAATGCATTAACATAAAATAGGAATCAGAAAACTGCTCCCAGATGATATCTTTTCTTCCCCAGACTCTCTCCCTTCTCTACCTTGTCCCTTGCTCTAAGAATCTAGTTCTTGCTGTCTAGTGCTGCAAGTTCAACAGTGAAATCAAAGCATCTCATATCAGCTCGGTGGTTGCAGCATTCTCAGGAGCAGAAGCAGCACACTCAAGCAGAGGAGGCCTAAAATGTCATATTTCACTTCCCAGGGATGTGCCCTAACTTTTAAGTTGTTTCAAAAAAGGTAACAATTCCAGTGCTGGTTTTGTACATATTCTGAACTAAACTCTGATGCCCACACCTTGACAGTGTTTGCTTTGTGAAGTGCCCACTCTGAGAACCCCTGAGGGCCAAATCTCTCTGAAGATTTTAACAGTACGGGAGCCACATCTCTGAGCTGCAATGGAGTTTAGCTGTCATCTGAGTGTATATCTGGTCAAACACTAAACTACGCAGAGATACTTATTCACAGACTTGTAGAGAAATATGTAATCCAAAATGGAAAGAGTTCTAAGTACTAGCTGTTTCCCAGGTAAGTGATAAAGGAAAGCAGCTAGCCTGAATAGCTTTTTCGGTTTAATGTGACACTTAAATTTGTGTTAAATATTAAAGTTAGGCCACCTGCATATTTCCCGGTTTAACTTAGATTAAATCATGAGCTCTACCTTATCATATAAGCAAGGAAGTAACACAAAATCACATTTGTCTTTTTTGTACATAATGGAACTAGATTACCATATAGAAGGAAACATAAATTTTTGCCTTATCACTCACAAGTAAAAGAAAATGTCTGCTGACTTTCCAGAGATGTTCGTACAGATGTAAATATACTTTCAGGATTGATGATACGATTTTCTATAACTTACCATATCCTAGCTTCTTTTATTTGCATTGTGTCATCCTGACACTATTTTAAATCCATTCCTTATAAAGACCTTTTTCATAGGTCTTATTGTTTCTTTACTTTTATGTACTAATATTTTAATAAATACTTTTGCTAAGATGAAATGTTACTTTACATGTTAACAGAATAAGCCACATATTTCTGAAAACAAACAGTCTTTACACTGCCTTCACTAAGAAGGCGACGTCTTTGTGTTTCTCTGAATAGTCCAGCTTACACTTTTCTTTAAAGATTTTGGTATTCCTATTAAGCCATATAGAAACAGACCTTGGTAATAAGAAACTTAACCCTTCTCCATTGCAGGTATTGCTCCCTCAAATGTGCTCATTTCTTTAATTTTATTTTTTCCACTAGGAGAAAGTAAGCAGCTGACCGTGCACAGCAGAGTTCAATTCCAGTTAGCAATTCATAACATATCCTATATAATAACCCTTGACATTTATCCTTCACCTTCCTAACCCTGATTCCAGCCAGTAAATGCTTCACCTAGGATTTCCTAGAGGCACCAAATGGTTTTATTTTATGTTGAGTTCATTGCAATAGATATGTTTTCTCCCCTTTCAAGCCCTAAATATGGGATGGAATACACAAGCGCCTTACTTGTATATCCTAGCAGGTCATTTAACTAGTCAGCTTCTGCAAAACTGTACAACGATCTTTGCAGTCAGTCATATAATGAAGTCAGTTCTGTATACCCAGTAACAGATACTCAGCCTACAAGCTTCCACTTCTTTTATAGCACATCTACAGTCATGAGTTTAGATATCGTATTTACTTTCCATCCACCACTTACTGTCTAGGGACTCTGAATGATCCTACTGAGGCAGATGCTCATCTACTTTTGGGCATCAGTAGTGAACAGGCAAAGTATAATCCTTAGAAACTTAAGTTTTATTATATGTAGGCATAAAGAACTTTCCTTGCATAGGATGATTCACAGAAGAATTGCTGCTTGTGAATCTGAGCATCCTGCCTACGTGTTTGCTGCAAGGCACAGTCAGGCCTCTCAGATTTTGCTGATGTACATGCGATGGTGCGTTACACTCTTGGCTGAGCTGAGGCATACATCAAGCACATAATCACATTCATACGACTGAACAAGTTACTAAGCGTCTTTTAATCCACTAAAGACACACATGCATTTACTCCAAGCTTGCAGTAAATCGGAGAAAAGTTGGCTATGTTATTAGACCTGTCATTAGACAAGAATATACATTCATGGTCAGTATCACTACCTCCATTCAAAAGATGTACTGAAGAGCACCTACTTAGCATTCCTGGAACCACCCAGGAGATACATGAGTGAAAAGCACACAGCCAACATAGTTAAGGTTGCAGGTGTAGCCCATGAGCAAAAGGGCACCCAGAATGGAGGCAGGTGAGACAAACTGCTCCCAACACTGTTTAGTGCAGGTTTCACCCATTGTACCCTAATGGTATATCCTAATAGACGGATGTCATGGTCTTCCCATGTGATAGCTAATCTCAGTTTGGGGGTCATTCATAAAAGCATATTCTCTTTCCTAAATAGAGATAGGAGGAAAAAGAGGCTTAATACAGCTTTTCATAAACAAGTTGGTTGAAAAAATGGATTGCTTTGCAAATCCAGACAAGGGTGGTTTGCATCTAGAGACAAGTGCGATAGATCTAGCTCTGAAGACAAAGGCAATGATATGTCTAAGCTCATTATTTAACAGCCAGAGCTGTCCAGTTCAGTGTTTTCACAAAGAACAATGCATAGTTAGATGTGTTTGGATGCCTAACTAAACACTGAATGCGAAATCATTTGAATGCTCCGGGATAAATAAGGTAGATATTGCTATGCAGCTTTTTAGGAATGCTGTGTTATACCTAGCACTCTTTCAGCATCTGCCCAGCTGTGCATTGTTCTGATGTGTCTCAGTGTAGGCTGTCATTTAAATGCAACTTCCTCAGCAGGAAGGCTGGTCTCCGACCCATGCTTTGTGACAGAGGAAGGGCTGCACTAATCACCAGGTAAACAGATGAATGGATCAACAGGTGAATGATGGAGTATTTCGCTGCTGGTGTTTTAAGACAAACTCTTTTTACTAAATTTACTAATTTACTAAATTTCCTACACTTAGTTTCTTTACTATGTTTTCACAGAATAGCTTGCCAAGAACTTAAGTTACAAAAGTAACCAAGAACCATTTTATTTCTTTCCTGGATTACCTGCATACCTTCCCTGTTTCTGCCTATTTTTTGCTTGATAATTTCAGAACTTCATATTTATCCAAAGACTGTGCTGTTTTAGGCCAGCAGTACCTACAGAAAGCTATACGAAAAGAACAAGCCCAGTACAGCCTTTTCAGGTTCCTCACCATAGAGGCTATGGGCAGCAGGTGCCCTAAGACTCACAACAGGTTTTGCTTGCATGGAATTTCCCAAGAAGCCTCTGTACCAGACTGCAGCCTGTCCACTTCAAGATGCTGAGGAGGACACAAGCCAACGACATTGCAGCTGATGACAAGAGGAAGGTAACAAAATCCTACTTAATATTACTAGCATTACAGACAATGTCTTCTCACCCAAATGAACAATTCCCTTCCTGAACATGACTGAGAAGTATCTTCAGTAAAACATATGACGTTATAGGCTTGCTGTGGCAAGCTCACTCCATCCTTGTCAACGTTGCATACATCTGTATACTGTATCTTTTTACCTCCTCTAGATCATCTTACCAACCTCTAGGCTTTCTTCAGGACATGTTCATCATGCTTTTGGTTGTGTTCTATAGGTATCACTGGCAGATTCATTCACTGTTACTGAGATTCATTAACCCAGAAATCAAAAGTAGATTTTTGTATCTCCATGCTCTCCTCAATACAGAATTGCAGCAATGTCTTTGAAATTCCCAGCCTGACAGATGAAGGTCTAGACCCAAGGATCTCTGAGGGATTTAGAGGAAAGCTGAAGGAAGACTCCAACAGCCTAACTAATGACCTTTTGACAATTTGTTAGCACTCTCAAACTTTATGATGTGATGATGATCTTTTTCTCCTCAGGTCAGCAAAGAGACCCTAGTGAGCATGTCCTGTGGGCATCCCTAATGTGACCTGATCCAATTCCTTATAGTAGGGCCAAAATAGTAAACTGAACTGAATCACTTACTGTTATGTAACAGTAATCCCACTATTATTCCTGGATTTTTTGTACGCTTTTCTCCAAAAATTCACTTTGGCTCTATAGAGTTCGCTAAATGTCCACACTAAAATATATGGATGGAGAGTGCATAGTAAATAATACCATCTCAAATGATAGCCATGACGTCTCCCTGCATGAACACTTTCCCCTGCAATCTGTACCTTATCTCAGTGTGACCTTGAAGCATATGATCTTCTTGCAGGCAATCATGGCTCTAGTTTCAAGTTGGGCTCTGACTACTGTTTTGATTTTAGATGAACATTGCTGTCAGACTGTGCATTCAACACCATCATTTTGATATAGGAAGACACACACCAGCTTCACAGGAAGACTACAACCTTGGAGCATAGAGGACAACAGAAAAAGGGGCAAGGTGGACTAGCAAAAAAAAAAAAATCCCGTCTCAAGGGAAGTCTGATTAGAGCAGCAGTTCAACACTTAACACTTTCATTGGCAGGAAGTCAGTTTTATTATTACCTCCAGCAGGTTTTTGAAAAGGTTTGATGTGTTGGTTATTTTTTACATAAGCAAAGAAATTTACATCGTACAGAAGCAGTGTTTCTAACCTCATAGTGGTTGCTCTAGAACCAGACATTCTACAGCTGTTGCATTATACTGAAGTTTGTGTGTATATATATATATATGTGTATACATATATAGTGAAAGTTTTAAAAGAAATAGAGACAGACAGAGAGAAGAATACTGTTGAGAGTAAGAAGTAACTAAAGTGCTCTGGCAATGCTGCAGAGTCACGGAGAAGATTTAAGCAGGCTTTTAAACCTATGCGTGACCACCTGGACTAAAAGTCACAAAATGTAGCTATTTTTTTAATATAGCAGTATTTGAAGTTCTTAATTTCCTTGTTAGTACAGTACTAAGAAAGAAAGGAAGAACTGTCTCTGAAAGTGTGCAGGAAAAATACTGTACTCCTAAGAAAACTTCTGAACGATATCATTGTTATCATATGCACCTCTCATAGAATAGTATTTCTTTAATTTCTCTCAGTTTGAGGAATATTTCACTGACAGTCGCTTAACAAGTCAGTTGTATAATGATGGCATACTGACTGATTCCATTAGAAGAGATCAAACAGTAACTGGAATCAAAGATATAAAGCTGCTGGAAAGACAGCTAAAAGATAGAAACCTAAATCAGGAAAAGCAGTAAGGACATGTCAAAAAGATGCCAGAAGAAAACTGAGATGCAGTTACACTGGATAAACAGATTATCACAAGAGGAAATTGGAAAATGGAAAGACAAAATAAAGTGATAAACATCACAGAATAGCAAGAAGCTGTGACAGACAGAAAGTGCATTAGCTGTAGAAAAGTGCACAGATCCAAACATCCAACATCTGTATTTAGATGGCATGAACTTAACAATTTTATGATATTTTGCAATTTAACGAGCATATCAGTGCTCTGTATTAACAAGAAAAGTGTGCAAAAAATCTGGATAGGACTTCTCGAGACAGCCTAAATCTTCAAAAGCTGAAAGCAGGGACAACACAGGGCTGACGTCTTCTGTACACACAGAGGAAACACTTCTGAATTATAGATTGGGTATTGATACTGAAGTGAATATTGGACGGGAAACGTAGCTGTGAGCTTTCGCGTGAGGAAACAAGACTAATATCCCCATCAAAAATACCTTTGGGGGCAAAAATAATTCTTCCTGAAGAATAACATGATCTTGAACTGAACAAAAGAATTAGAGTCTCCTGCAAACTGTTTAAACTTTTTCGGGGGAGTCTGTATTTCAGCATTTAACATCACATGTATCTGTGATTGAACAGTTTGACAAACAAAGAAATTAAGACTGTTAGAAGATAACTCAGGCGGTTACAGAGGTTGTAAGGACTTAGCTCTGCTAAACTTCAGGGCACCACCTATACAGCACAGTAAATCACTGTTGAAATTGTGTTTGGCGGGCGAAAGCAGATTCTCAATTTAGCAGAACTGCATCAGACAGTAAAACACATTGGAACGTGCAGCAAGAAAAACTGATAAAGACACCAAAAATGCATGGTATAACGGATTCAAAAGTATGAAATCCATAATAAAGTGGAGGTACTGTTCACTTCTACACAGATACTTCATTAAAAGGCTACAGCTATCAGAAATGTTACTCCTCATTTCTTTGAAGTACAGAGTCCTGAAGATGGTTTTGAGGAAAACAAGAGGTACATGATGACCAGTTCCCAGCAACAAGCAGACAGACAGGAAGAATTTGCAGAGACAGCCCCCCCGCCAACCAATGATTCTTACAGAGACCCAAAAGAATCACTGGCAGAGACTGCAAAGGAGCAGAAACAGGAACCTTTCGTAGGAGTTCAGCTGGAATTCAGGAAAGATTCATTGAACATTGCTAGAACAGTTAATGGAGCTGTAGTAGCATTTGACAAAAGGAACATGTACTATCATTTTTAGTAATTGAACTAGACCATCAGGAGGCAAACCAGATGCATAATTAACATAAATATCTAGTCAGTCTGTGCCCAGTGTTAAGAAACGCAGATTGCACAACTTACAACCAAAGAACCAGGCAATAACCTCTGTTCTCTTGTGGTTTTGTGGCATCTTCTTTGGGGTGTTTATGTCACACTGTCCTTCTCCTTTAGTTAACTTACTGCATCATCTTACCAATCTATCTGGAAGCACTGTTTTCTTTAGGTCAAGAAGGTCTTGTGTTTTTGAGCCTGATTATTTTCCTCTTTCTGCTCCTTAAGATGTAAATTGTTGGTTCAGCTGTCTTTTGACTGCTGCCAACACCAGAAGACTACATGAATCTGCTGCCAACTCCAGGAAGGCAGTTTTGCTGCTGGATCAGATTTTCTTGCCCTACCTGTTGGACAACCATGCTGCTTTTTGTTTCTGCCTCAGCTCAGCTTATTCTTTCTGCTGGCTCTCACTGAGCCCTGCCAACTCCCCCTCAAACTTTGATTTCAGCTGCAAAAAAGTGTAAGTTTTCCAAAGAAATGTTATATTAATTTGCATTAATTTTTCCCATGAGTTAAGCAAATTATGTAAATTATACACAGCCTTAAAGCCTCTGCAAATGTGCTCAAACGTTCTGGAGTGTCACAATGTTTGCTTGACCGAGGCCTAGATATATGTGAAGAATCTCCAGGAAATGTAAATTTATCCATAATTCATTTTGCAACATGGACAAATTGAAACAGCATGAGAATATCTTGACTGTGACAACAAATGTGCAAGATATTCCAGCATTCACTTCCAAAAACATTCATCTTGAATAATTTGTTGCATGTGATACAGATTCAGGAATTTGTAAGCTTAAATGTCTAAGTAAAAATGTTTGGATCACTTAGTAAGCATTAATATTCACCTGGAAATGCATACTTAGACAATAAAGGAGTGTGCCAGCCCTGCAGAACTGGCCTACTTTTATGCAAACTGTGATATTTTTTAAAATAACAGTCAATTGGTATAGAAAAGACTACAACTGAACTGAGAAAAGCAGTGACAAATTCATGTACAGCTTCATCTGTGTTCATTACAGCTGCATTAGCAGCCGTGACAAAGTTAGCAACTACTGTAGGTCTCTCCTGTCTTAAACATGGGCATAAAGGGTGATACTTCAGATTGCTGTGATGTTGCTGTTAAAATTCATATTTTAATCATGATCAGTCTACCACTGCTTTAGTTGTGACAGGAAAGTTCAGAATCAAAGTTTAGGTAAGTATCCCATAGACATCCTACTTTAAGATTAACATCAATGCAAGCAAGTTAGTCTGCTTTTTTCCTCCCTTTCCTTGGCTTGACGTTACTCATTTCAATACCAAGCATAGGTCGGGTTTTATCCTTGAACCTCAAATTCATATGGCTGTTTTTTCATGAGAAAAGTAAAGTTTATCTTTTTTATGCCACATTTGAAGTTGTTTTTTTTTTTATTTCCTTTCTTTAGTTTACTTGCCTATTCTAAAACAGTGAGATATCTCAATACATCTGCAGCTCCAAAAATTGAAGAAGAGCTATTCTAAGTAGATTGAAACTCGGTAGTATTTATTTACTGAACAGTGAATATTGGTACGGACATCTACAGTGGGTAAAGATTCATATCCTATGGTTAGTACAAGGGAATGTCACGCCCTGATGATACTTTTCAAACATTCTGCTATGAGCATGTGTCTGCTGTGCTCTAAATTCTGGACTGTTGAGGGGATCATGCAATTAGAGAGATCTGAAAGGACCTCTGGAGGTCATCTGGTACAACCATCCTCTGTGCATGCAGGGCCACGTGGAGTCAGCTGCCCATGACCATGTCCAAATGGCTTTTAAATATCTCCACATCCTCCCTGGACAACCTGTGCCAGTGCTTAGTCACCATCACAGAAAAAATTATTTCCTGATACTCAGACAGAACCTTCTGTGTTTTACTTTGTGCCCATTTTGTCTCTTGTCCTGGCACTGGGCACCACCAAAAAGAGCCTGGCTCCATCCTCTTTGCATCCTCCCTTCAGGTATCCATATACATTCATAAATTGCCCCCCTGAGTCTTCTCTTCTCTAGGTCAAACAGTCCCAACTCTCCTAGCCTCTCCTTGCATGACAGATGCTCCAGTCCCTTAATCACCTTTATGGCCCTTTGCTGGCCCCTTTCCAGTAGTTCTGTATTCACTCATAATGGGGATCCCAGAACTGGGGCAGAGGACACAGCACTGCAGGTATGGCCTCACCAGTGCTGAGTAGAGGGGAAGGAGTAGAGGGGAAGGATCACCTCCCTCGACCTGCTGGGAACAGTCTTACTAATGCAGCCCAGGACACCATTAGCCTTCTCTGCCACAAGGGCACACTGCTGGTGTATGGTCACCTTAGTGTCCACCAGGTCCTTTTCTGCAAAGCTGCTTTCTAGCTGGCCAGCCCCCAGCATATATTGGTGCATGAGCTTGTTCCTCCCCAGATGCAGGACTTTGCAGTTCCATTTGCTGAACTTCAGGAGGTTCTTGTCAGCCTGTTTTTCCAGCCCATTAAGGTCACTCTGGACGGCAGCACAACCCTCTGGCATATCAGCCACTCCTCCCAGTTTTGTATCATCAACAAGCCTCCTGAGGCTAAGCTCTGCCCCATCATCCAGACCATTAATGAAGATGTTGAACAGAATGGGGCCCACTATTGACCCCTGGGGTATACCACTAATTACTGGCCTCAAATCAGACTTTGTACCACTGATCACCACCCTCTGGGCCAGGCTGTTCAGCCAGTTTCAATGCACCTCGCTATCTGCTCATCCAACACATGCTTCAACAGTTTCTCCATGAGGATCTTACACAGGAGACAGCATAGAAATCATTACTGAAGTCTAGAAAACAGTATCTACTGCCCTCCCCTCATCTACCAAACCCACCATTTCACTGTAGAAGGTTATCAAGCTGGTGAAACGTGACTCCCCCTTGGTGGATCCATGCTGACTACTCCTGTTCACTTTCTTGTCCTTAAAGTGCTAGAAAGGGTTTCAAGATTTGTTTGTTCTATCACCTTCCCAGGGACTGAGTTGAGGCTGATTGGCCAGATGTTTCAGGATAGTATTGTTTTCCTCCTCGGAGCAGAGCACAGCTCTTTTAATAATTCTTCATTGCTATTACTGGAGAAAGATCCCCTAATTTAAAATTTTCTGCTCATGTCAGTTCACACCAACAGCTTATTTATTTGTTATGTTTTAAAACACTCTTTATCTCCCTCTGATTGCTAACCCATAACTCATAGATGCACAAAGCCTTTTCATGTAGGGGAGCTAGTTAAGAAATTTCAGCATGAATACCCTTATTTGCACAAAAATATGATCACTCATGCTCCAGTAACCTTATTCACATGCATAGAAGCTCTTCTCCAAATATTTGTGTGAACAAAAGGAGTGTGTATGTATTTTCATGGGAAAATTGAACAAATAAAGATGTGTCCATTGCCAAATCAGAGAAATTAGAATTTGTAAAAAATTATCAAATGATCAAAATTATTGTTATTATACCTCAGTTGAGGTAGCAATTCTCTAAACTTCACCATTTTCAATAAGCTCTGGATTTCTATGTGCTAATTATCTCAATACAGGTAGGAACTGTTCTCTAACCTGAAAGAAGTTGGGCTAATCCTTGGCATTTCTGAAGCCACAGAGATTCGTCTGTCCAAATTCACCTGCTAGATACTAAATCCCTTTATTCAGATACCAGATCTAGATCAGTAAATATGTGAACTTCTATTAATTTGAAGATATTCCATTGATGTGTTCATCCTTTTTGCTGTGCAGGTCCTCAGCCATACATTTTCTGGATATATATTTTGAACAGAGATTCAAAGATAAGATCTATCTTACTTTACACAGCTCAAGACATATGTGAATCTGCAAAAAAAATACCCAAAACCATCATGCCTGCCAAAACAGGTTAGGAAATAGTTTTTATGATTTAAAATTACTTTCACTCTCCATGAAATAAAACTTTCAAAAGAGAAGTGAGGGAAAAGAGAGGGAGAAGAATAGGAAGGAAGAAAGGGTTAGTGAGAGTGCAGCTGTTCTACCTGATCTGGGGAAGCTGCAAGTTCAAGTCAAGAAAGCTCAGGGCTTTATCGCATACTGAATTACGTACAAAATGCGGAAAATCTCCAGCAAAGATGAATAAGCAGATTTTACTCTGTGATGAACTGTAAGCTAATGGGAGAAGTATTTACCTGAAACAAACATAAGAGATTTAAGAGTCTGTTGTGAATAAGCCATGACAATTCCAAGTGTGATTCTCTCACCTACCAAGTAAATACCATGAGCATCAGTGCATTAAGCCATAGGCTAGTCTGAGTCCTCACTCCTCTCCTCATTTCATGTCCACCCAAGCTGGATACATACATCTTATAGAAGTTATTACGTTTTGACACATAGATATTTCACTAAAACAATAAAAGTTTTTCCAAGAAAATTCTCAGTTGTCTTTCCTGAATATGAACCTTGTCTCTGTGTCCCTCCTTTTCTTTACAGATGTAATAATCACCCTGGAGGGAGAAGAGATCTCTGCCACTCCTCTCCAGAAAATGACTCATATTTCTTTCTTCAATTATGATGTCACTTAGGCCTCTGTAAATACCTGGCAGTTATGACCGTTCATTGAGTCAACACTTCCTGCGATCCTAAGGTCAATCTCTTCATCTTTCTTTGTAAACCCTTCTGTGATTTTGAATGCTAATAAGAAGTTCAATCTGTTCTACTTTTGAGGAACTTTCCCCATTCCCAGTGCAATGACACCTGCACTATTTTCTCTGGGTATCACGTCCAGTCATCCCTCATTCTAATCTTTTGATGAAGACTGATGTACAGCACAGGTCATTGCATTATGCCTGTCCCTCAACCTTAGAACAGACCACTGGGAACTGTCGACAAATTTACAGCAGCCTTGGTGCAAGAACATACAGTCTGGAACCAGGGAGTGCCACGATCCGTGTCAGGCCATGCACCCCACAGCCGTCCTCAGAACGCTAGCAGTTGTACTTGAATGCACATGCTGCATAGTTTGTGTGCAAAATGACTTAGCTCTGCTTTGCTTTAGGTGAATAGGAGTCCCTGAGTTCACAGTGTTCTGGCCCTCATCACTGTTGAGAAAAACCATTTTATTAGCAGAGTTCACAGAGATGTAGCTTGGGAACAGCTTCTAGCTCTCTCGGTCTAATGGAGTAACATTGGTTAGTGGCTACAAATTGATTGGCTTTATAAGGGAAATAAATTGGCCATGAAATGGAACAAAGGAAAACTGTACTCTTTAGTTAACTATCAAATAAAATAGACGGAAAGTTCCTTCTATAGACAGCAAAGCACTTTGATGATGTTTTCAGTGCTAAAGGGTGGCAGACGATTCAGAAAACTACAAAAACTATACTAAATAGCACTAACTAAAGTAAGATTGACTCTTTTAAGGCTTCTAGCCCATTTGTCTCTTCTTTTTTATTTTTTTCTCTCAGAACTGTAAGCGGAAGTGTAAGTGCCATAATGTATGGGAAATTCCCTATCATACACTGTGTAACGTAGCATATTTCTTGAACTGCAAACCAAAATAATCTAGCAGTATCTCAGCAGTGGTCTGAACTATGCACCATGTGATCCTACCATAATTCAAATTAATGCCTCTAAAGTCAGTAAGGTTAAACTAGACTGTGATTAGTTCAACAACACAACAGCTGGTCCAAGGTTTTCAGAAGAAATGACAATAAAATATTTTGATTTTTTTTTAAGTGATGAAAGTGGAAAAAAATCCCAAATCTATGTTAAAGGTTATTTAATGTTTGGTTTATAGATTTTTTTTCCTCTTTCATGCTGAAAAGAAGAGATGGCAGATAGTGCCTTGCTAAAAGGGAATGGAAACCGCTGCATTTAATGCTTGCCTACAGCTGTGGAACACTGCATTCAAGGACTCAATAACTACTTTCTTCCAGTCTCTGTTCCTATACAAAAAGCTAAAATAACATTTTTTTTAAAGGATCATGATTACCACTGAGAAGGATGAGGGCTTTCCATGGCCAATAATTAAATCAAGAATTTAGGTGCTTAAACATTAAATAAAATTTTTGGTTCAGGTGACTAATTCAAGATCACATACAAAAGCGCTATGAATAGGATTACTCTGGTAGATAGATGGATCTAGAAAGTTTATTTGCCCTTTGCCCAACAGTCTGTGCTCACCAGTAAGTAACAAAGAGCTTAGATCAAACTCTGTTTTTCTTGGAAAACAAATCATTCTAATGAGCATATAATTCTAGGTGGTTGTGTTCTTTTTATTATATTTCTTAACTGCTATTGCATTCTTATATAGATGGCTTTTATATGTTTTCTTGCTATTTTCCCGCATTACATACTTCTAAGATGAATGTAAATGTGATAAAGACTGTTATTTTTCATGCTAATGAACAACTCCAACTATTGAGAAACATCTGAGTTATTGCCAAATTCATAACAATTCAGTGTTGCTTAATTATATTTTATTGCACTATGCCGACTGCTTTAACATTACAGAGAATGCCCACTGTATGGTGCCTGGGGGGCGGGGTTAGACTCTTATTGCACTTTGGCAAACATGGGCCAGTTGATCAGTGTTATTGTTACTACCTTTTGATTGTGTTAGCCCTGCTCTGTGTACAGTTCTTCCACTCTGCCTGGCTTCTCAAATGGCCCATGAAAGGGTCTGAAGTGATAACAACAACATTCTTTTATAGCAAAAACGAAGATTTGTCAGTGTTTGCTCTAAAGCTAAGGAAAGCTTTACTGACTGGTTTCTTGCTTTCATGAGCAAATTCCTGCATTTACTGTTGCTCTGGCTCACTTCCTTCCGTGGGTCGTAACTAATGATGTCATGGTAGTTGTCTGTCACAGTTACCTTATGTACTTTTACAACATTCACTAAAAATGAAAAAAGGTCATAATTACAGTATTTGCTTCATTTTCCCCTTTTCATCTTCATGAACCTTACATGATTGCATGACATGCAACTAATATATGCAGAAAGCATGAAAAATCTAGAGTTTACCCTTAGCAACAGAATATTATCAAAGAAATATATATCCGTGATCTTTACTGTTTACAAGGTAAAAATAATTCAACATCCATTTCTAGAAATGCGTATGTAGCAAGAACATGAATCCACATCCACGTAGGCATTTTTTGAAGTCTGAAAATCAGTGATTAGAACTGATGTTAAAACAAATATCCCACCTCAGATTGGTATTTGATTTAGTCATTCAACCCACTCAGTCTCAATAGGCAGAATCATGTTTGTAAGCATACCGTATATCAGAATTTTGACCTGTTAATATTCCTCCCATATTCAGATTTTTGCAATGAAGAAGATAAAACACCAGTATATTGTATCATTTAAACAACAAGATATTCCTTTCATGTATACAGAAGAGAGGATAAAGTAAACTTACAATTTACTAAGGTGGTTCTTCATAAGTTTTCAGTATGTCATGAATATCACAATCATGGACTTCAGTGCTATTTATCTTTCCCCTTCTATGAAGCCTTTCTTTTAATAATGAAGTAGTTGGTTCAAAGTCTTGTTGCTACAACAGTCTGGAGGGGGAAAATATCACAAACTCAAAAGTCATAAAATCAATAAAATTAATGCTTTCGTATGTTATGAGCATCACCTTGAGGTCACAGTTCTGCCCAGAACAATGAAATCTAGAGGCTCACTTTTCATTACTTTGTCAGGAGCACTAGTATTGAACGTGTCAGAAACTCTAATGGCAAGAACTGTGCTGCACCACATACAGCTAGAGTAGACTTGTTATCATCATCTCATTTTACTTACTGCAAGGTCAGTACAGTGTCCACTGAATAAAAATGTTGTCTAAGCCATCTACTTTTGGGAAATATTCATGGCAAGGAGTGAAGGTTTCCAGAATATTTCAACTACTCAGGGTCCAACAGTACTTCTGTTATCATCTATGTCTAAATTCACATCTACTTCAAAGACAGCAGCGGCCACGATATGTTTACTAGAATAAAGGACCCTAAATGTATCTGGTGGGGAAAAAAAAAAAAAAAATTGCTCTGGGACTTCAGGCTTCGTTCGTTGTTTTCTGGCACTCTGGTAGCACTCAGGGCCACATAATGTGCAAAATGATTCCACAGTGACAGAACTTTTTCTCCCCACCACCTGCAAGGCATGAACAGATCTACAATTTTTTTTCCATTTTTTAATGTAATGTTAACATTTAAAATCATGAATAAGAATGGAATAAAGTTTTTAACATACTGGTATTATACATTACCAGTAAAGAATGTAGTCACTACAAAAAAAATTAGGCTGGCTCCCTATTCCTCAGTGATAACCAGTTTGGGGGTCTTGGTGGTTTTTTTTTTAATGTTTCCTCATTTGGGAGCTATCCAGCTATTCACTTTGTTATATTCAGATATTATTTATTACAGAGTTGCTAAAAATACAGTACAGAACAAAGGCAGCAGGCGCTGCTATAATGACAAATGACGTTCCATTTCTCATTAAAAAGACAGTGGGTGCCAATCAGTGTGTATAAATACTTCTTGGTGCCTGTGGCAAAAAGACATTTTAAAGGCTATACCCCTTTCTTCACTTTTAAGCAAGGTCTTTGCCACTCCATCTCAAATCGAGGTAAAGAAAAACTCCCTAGACACTAGAATGTGAGTCTATATAGCCCAAGAAAAGTGAAAGGTTTTTTAAAAAAAAAAAAAAATTAAAAAACACACCATTATTTGTCTTTACTATTCCCTTTTCTATTATTCTCTGACCAGGTCACACCTTCCTTGGTGCGGAACAGGCTAATACACCTCTCTGGTTTTGATCAGGTTCTTGAAAGTCTGACATTCTGCTCATATTTGAGGTCATGTGTACCCACTTATGCCCTCAGTCCTTTCCTTCTCCAGACCTAACTCACTGCTGAATAAAAAATACGGTTCCCTGCTGTTTAACCACAAAGAATTATTCTGATACTGTAATAAGACAGAGAGAAGAAAATCCCTGCAGTGTTACAAAGAGTATCTAGGGACTTGCTAGATCAGACTAGCAATTCATTTGCTCTGTGATGGGTTACTGTATACACAGAGGCAGCAGTTCATGCAGAAGGGCACACAGAGGGGACCAGAGACTCTGCTGACGACAGTGTATCTGCTACTCAGCAGTGGCAGAGACATACTGCAGCCCCCAGCAGCCACTGGAGCAGTGCCCCCAGCACATCTGAGGTCTCAACTTGAGTGCAGATGCATCTTTTCAAGTCTGGGGCTGCAGGGACACCTGGGGTCTCTCGCTGAGGCTGGGGTAACAGGAGATGGGCTCCTTACCTGCAGGAGGAGTGCACTGGTGGAGGGTCTGTCTTGCCAAGTAAAAGAGCTGTGACAGGAGATCAGCATACTCTGAAGCACCAGAAATGGCAAGAAAGAGACTGAAGTCCCCATCAACTGCCCCAACCTGTCACCTGCGTTGGTTTGCTGCTTTGCCAGGACTCAGATTTGGGACTTTGCAAAAAGAGAAATTGGGGTTTCATCAATCCTTAGACCTTTATTAACTCTGCTGCTCTTCCACGTGCCAGGAAAGAGCTGGAGCATATCAAGCATGACTATATGGCTCTGGGGGTGATCACCAAGGGCACAGGTGGTTTCCTCCTCAATTCTGCTGCTGACCCACTGATCCTGTGGGTCAACAACCAGCTCCACACCTGGTGTTGGAGACAGGGATACAGTTTTTATCACTATGGGACTCTCCAAGGATTGGGGACTGCTGAGAAGAGACAGGATCCACCTTACAAAGTGGGTCAAAAGCATTTTTCCCACCAGGCTGTCCAAGCGAATGAGAAGAGCTTTAAAATAGGAACAACAGGGGAGAGATTCAACATCAATCAAGTGAGGAAATAGAGGACCAGGTTGCAAGCAAAGAGTGCAGGGTGATGTGGGTTGGAGCATCCTCCTGATCAAGAAAACAAAGCTGAAAGGGCTCCCTTTCAAGCATAGAAATAAAGGAGCACTTGCAAGAGAAAACAGTATCATGGGGAAAGTGCTTGTACGCTTTCTGGGAAATGAGCAGAGCTGGGTGTCCCTCTGAAGTACCTGTACACTAACACATGCAACCTATGGAACAAATGAGGAATCAGAGGTCAGTGTGCAGTTGCAGGGTAATGAACTCATCACAGAGGTGTGGTAAGACAACTCACACAACTGAAGTGCTGCAATGGATGGATACATGCTTTACTTCGGGAAGGACAGCCCAGGATGGCAAGCAGGGAGAGTCACCATTTACGGAAGAGGAGCAGGAATACATGGAGCTGTGCCTTCAGATGGATGGTGAGCTGCCTGAGACCTTACAGATCAGGATTAGAGGGCAGACCAAAGTGAGTGATACTGTTGTGTGTGTCTGCTGCAGAACACCTGATCAAGAAAAATTAGATGAGGCCTTCAGATAACTTCACTTTTGCAGCCAGTGGTCCTCTTAAGGGACTTGGACAACCCCTGCATCTCCCAGAGAGGCAACACAGAAGGGCAACAGCATTCCAAGACACACTAGTGGTGTACCCCAGAGGTCAATACTGTGGCAAATACTTTTAACATCTTCATTAACAACTTGGATGATGGGACAGGGTGCACCCTCATCAAGTTTGGACATGCTACAAAAACCAGGAGAATTGGTTGATAAATCTTATGGTTGTGCTGTTATTCAGAGGAACCTCAACAGGCTGTGAAAATGGGCTGACAGAAATCTCAGGAATTACAGCAAAGGGGAAAACAAAGTCCTGCACCTGCATAGGAATGATCTTATGCACCAATACAGGCTGCAGACTGGCTAGAAAACAGCTTTGTTGAAAAGGACGTAGGGGTCCTTATAGACAAGAAGTTGAACATCATCCCAGGCCCATCTGCCTTTGTGGAAGAGGGCAACAGTGTCCAGGACTGTATTTTTAGGAAGAAAATTGCCAGCAGATTGAAGGAGATGATCTTTCCCCTCTGCTTAGCCCCGGTGAGACACATCTGGAGAGCTGTGTCTCTCCGGTACAAGACAGAGACATACTGATGTGGGTCCAGAAAAGGGCCACAAAGATGATTAAGGGGTTGGAGCATCTGTCATACAAGGAGAGGCTGAAAATGCTGAGACTATTTATCCTGAAGGAGAAATGGTCCAGGGAAGTTCTTGTCAACATTTGTAATATCCAGTGGGGGAAGTAAACAAGAGGCAGACTTTTGTCCATAGGACCCAGTGACTAGACAAGATGGCACAAAGTGAAATACAGGAATTTCTGTTTAAACACAAGAAAAAATCTTTGTTTTTAACTATGAGAGTGACAACAGTGCACAGGTTGCCCAGAGAAGTTGTGGAGTTTCCCTCCTTGTCAATATTCAAAACGTGACCAGACACAACCCTGAGCAACCTGCTTCAGCTGACCCTGCTTTGAGCAGGAGTTTAGACTAGATGATCTCCAGAGGAGCCTGGAACCTCATCTGTTCTGTGATTCTGTGATATAGTAGCAATGGTGATATACGTAGGCTGCTGAGGTGCACGTAGTACTGTGTGCACAGTACAAGTAAATCTGGAGCCTGAAAAATAAACATATACACATCTGTAAATTTATAGGTATGAATATAATATATCTGAAAACAAAGGTGGTGAGAAATTGTCACATGGACTGTAGTGGCAATCTGTTTAAATTATTCTTAGCGGCAGGGGAAACCGGAAAGGCAAGGGCAAGGGGAAGAAAGAGAAACAGTTACAGTTTGTCAATGAATCAGACACAATCAGCAGTTTGAGTTTATCAGGTGTCATGACAGTGATAAAAATTAAAGGATATAATAGGATATATTTTATCAGAGATATCTCCTTGTATAAGCTATACTATGTAGAAGAGATGCTGACTGCCAAAAAAAAAATGCTGATTTCTCCCTTTGTCCTTCAGCATGCATGTATTTTATGAATTTTCTGTTGTTGTGTCACCAGTCCCAAGGCTTCTCTTATGCTCCTTATTACTATGCACAGTTTGAGAAAAATGTCAAAAAACTCTTACATTTTTTTTGTGAGGTAATATATATGTGGGTATATACATATATATGTGATGTTTCATCCTAAATCTTATTGGTCAGTAGCCAGCTAAAGTTCTATAAGATACAGTCATATATTTTCACACACAAAAATAAAAAAATATAGATATAGATAATATATATAATGTCTAACAAATTTCTGGATGTTTTCACCAGCAGTATAAGTATCTGTTTCTTTTCTGAATTCCACAACTCGCCTCACAGTAGAAATACTTAATGACTCAGAGTTACACAGGGTAATTGTAATGTGTACAAAGTAGAGTGTTTTCCCTAGTTTTAAGTGTATCACTTCTGTCTTACTGAACTATAGCCTGGTGCTGTATAAAAAAATGTGCATCAAAATAGCCTTTTCCTTCTCTTTATCCTTTTACACCTCTACCACATAGTTATTACTGATAATTCTCCCTATCTCTTTTCCCATATTTTTATCTTTTTAATGTCTGTCATATCCTTATGGTATTTCATCATACAGTACTGCATCCTCTTGGCTTAATCTCTTTGGAGACAGGGCAATCAGAATTAAATGTAGCATTCAAAACAACTGGGTAACTTCATATGTTAAAGTAGTATCCTTTTTCTTAGGAACACTAGCAGGATGTGATTTTGGGATCACTGCTACAATTTGTGTCAATACTTCGTGAGCTGTCTGGGTGGTTTTTTTACACATAGATCCAGTTCACATTAAAGCTAGGAATTTCTAGGACCTGGGATCAGCAGCTGTAAGCCTGCCACCAGCCCTAGAGTCCCATCTCACGCATTCAGCTCACAGTGTACAGGCACTGCTAATTTACCTTGGAAACAAAAAACTTCAGCAGAGTGACATTTGTCCTCCCTTTGTCCTCCGTGTCTCCCATGTATGAACTTGCAGTTGTCATGCTAGCAACCCCAGAGCTCCCCTTGAGCCCTCTAGCTAGTTCAGAGCTGGAGAAACACATAAAGGCATTTGATGTACATATATGGCCTTCCTCCAGGTTCCTGGACCTCCATTTTGTTGCTTGCACATCCTAGGAGCACTCTGCTTGGATAGGGAAGTGCACACATAACTATGCTTAGAGGGTGCATAAGTGCACTCATAAATTGGCTGAAATCACACGTCTTAGATCTGTAAAAAGGTTCTCTACCTCAGCACTAATGGACAAAGCCACAGCATTGATCAATACATAAATAAAATAATGCTTTCACATTTCCAACAATCTAGGAAAGCATCACATAATGATGTGTTCTCTCAGCAATAAGTGGATGTTTGACAGAAAGCTTTGAACAGAGACAGTAAATGTTGCATGAATAGGAAACCAATTAAGTAAGGTCCATATGGATTACACTGTGAGCACAGCGGGATGCAGAGCAGAGGGACAGAGTGCCATACCGAGTGTAGATGGTGAGCCCATCTGGGTATTTTCTTTATAAATAAGGCCCACAATTTTGTTACACTCATTCTGATCTTCAAATTACAAACATCTTTAAAACATTTGAATTATCTTTATATTTACTGTGATTGCGTATACACTATACACATCAGTTGGAAGTATGTGGGTTTCCGTTATAAAGAATAAATCTTTATTACTGAGATTCACTAATGTAGGGTCAGATTTGAAAGTTTCCTGGTAGTCAGTAGCAAGAGACAGCAAAAAGTTGTACTACCATGGGAGCAGAACAGAAAGAAAATTGTCTAAGGGCACAGTTATGCCCTTAGTTCTTTTTCAACTCCAAGGAGGGAAATTAATTTTGAGTTTTTCTCAACTTTTTTACTCTGTTACTTTTCCAGTTTCAGTATTTCAGCTTGGTTTGTTGGAGTTGATTCTGTATTCAGCTGTGTAGTAAGGGGAAAGGGAGAGGAGGGAAAGACGACTCAGTCATCAAACGCTCTGCAATGTCTCTCTTAGGTCCTGCCCACAGGAATAATGAATCTCCTTACACCTCTTTACACAGGATAAGCCACAGACATTCTTTATCAGGGAGTGTAATGATAGGACGGACGAGGAGTAACAGTTTTGAACTGAAAGAGGTTAATTTAGATTAGATATTAGGAAGAAATTCTTTAGTATGAGGGTGGTGAGGCACTGGAATAGGTTGTCCAGAGAAGTTCTGGCTGCCCCCTCGCTGGAAGTGTTCAGCGCCAGGTTGGACGGGGCTGTGAGCAACCTGGTCTAGTGGAAGGTGTTCCTGCCCGTGGCAGGGGGATTGGAACTAGGTGATTCTATAAAGTCCACTACAACCCAAACCATTCTATGATACTATGATAATATTTTCCTTAAATAAAGAAGAAGAATCCTGTATCTCCAAAACCTGGAATATACTTTATGTACATAGAGGACATTTTTTGCAAGCCCATTTCATTTTGCATTGCAGCAGAATCATACAATCAATTACATGTCTCAGATGAGCTTTTAAATCAGCATATCAGGCTCCCAAGCACTTACCTGATCATGCTCTGAGTCTTGTTTAGTGCTTTTCTTATTGCTGGAGCTGGATGTTTCCTCAAATATAAATAGGTGTGTTGCCCCTAGACAGTTCATTAATACAGGGGCTGAAAAACATGCATTTTCTGTTTCAGACCAGAACTGATCTAGCCTATTTGAGAACATTCTGTTCTTGTAGCTTTCTCCATTTTTTACATGCCCTATACACCATCAAAAAGAACACAAATGCTGAACCAGCCTGGCAAAGATCATACTTATTTGCTCCTACGGTTAACCACATAAACCTGTTTCTGTATCTGACTGACCCACCTTCAAGGAATTAGTCAGCGATTGCTCAGAGACCTGAAGACATGCCAACAAGACAAAAAATGGCTTTTGTGGAGTTTTCCCCACCAACAATACTTACGTCTGTGGTAGATACAGTGTGCTGAATTAAACACATTTATCTTCATACAGAATATATTAGGATCTTTCTTCATTTTCCAGCATAAATCAAAATACATGCAAACCAATTCACTGCTTAAAAACAAAATCACCAAATGAAATTGCAATATCCAGCTACAAACCTTAGTTTGAATTTCAGATGACCAGATCAGTTTTTGCCAGCTCAAGGGCAAAAAGAACTTTCTGTCTTGTGCTTGTCACTTCAGTGTGCTTGATAAATTGGACCGGACAGTAATAAAAAACTGGAGCCTTTGGAATTTGGCATCCTCATAACTTCGAATACAGTAGCAGAGGCAAGTAGTGGGAACTTTTGCAGACTTATATCAGAAGCAAAAAATATATCTAGGTTCAACAAGACAGCAATTGCATCAGTGTTGCTTCATTTTAAACACAACTGCAAGAACAGTGATATGACAGCAAGCTTGAGGCATTATAAGTTTAGCTGCACAAAACCCAAAACATTTATTTTCTGTTTCATAGAAGAAATAATGAGTTTCTAAATGGAAAATAAATTTGTATTGAAATAAGAACAGGGAGACCATTCTTTTGCATAGGTTTTCCGTAGAAGAAAAGAGACAAGAAAGCAATTTAGGAGATATATATGGGAATATGCACGTTATTTTTATTCTGTTACAAGAGTGACCGGAATACCACAGTAAATGATTCACAGACTTGTGGATCCATTGGAGATATCTCTCATTCTCAAAACACAGAAAGAAAATTATTTTCCACATCTGTAGGTATTATGACTGGTTCTGAGAACATTTGGTATTCATGTTGTTTAGACTTTCAGCAGGTTTCATTGGACAAGGATGTCTCTCTCATGTGTGTCTTCAACCTCAGGAAGGTAACCTACCTAAGGTAAGTTTTTCCTTTATCAGTGTAGGTCTGATGTAGGCCAGAGGCTTGCAGATTAGCCTGAATACTTTGAAGTAACTGGAAATAAACTCTGATGGGATTTGCATCAAAAACTAAGCCTATCCTTCATACTCCTACTAAAAAGCCCCAATGACATATGATGACATAGGAATGCATTTATATGGTACTTTTTTGGTACTTCAAGTTAAAATCTGCATGTTTTATGTTTTCCTATAATTCTCATTACAACTACTTTATTTAATAATTTCTCATGTAAAATCTCTTTCCAGAAGGTCTCTTCCAATTTTATTGGAGCTCTCTTCACCATTTGAAATGTCATATGGGTGTGTCTTTTTCTAAAATTTATTCACATATAAAACTTTATTTAAGGCATTCCAAGGAAAAGTAGCAAGTAGTTGCCATACATCAGTATATTACCCCCAAAGGGGTAACAAATATTTTCTGTGAAAACGTCACATTCTTTGTTCTGTATGCTCATTTTTTTGCTACTTCAATCTAGTATTTTATGCTTGCTATTAATTATTCTATTTATTTCGTATTCCCTGAGTCTGGCTGGCTGGGATTTTGCTCTTTTTCTCTTTGAAAACTACAAAACCAAAAGAAAGTTCACCCTAGCAATGACAGCCAAACAAGAAGTCAGCTGGAGCATTTTTAGATCAAACCTATGACAATGGAAAAGCAAGCCTGCAAACAAACCAGAGCACTGCCTTCAGAGCCAAAGCCATCAAAGGAGAATGTAGTACTCAAAATCCAGGGAATCAAAGTTTGAAAATGTACAAGCTCTTTATCAGTGAGGATGAACAAATATTTTAATCATAATTTGAAAAGCAGAAATGGCTCAACTACATTAAAAGAAAGGCATTTTCATTCTGGAAAACAGCATATGCACAGAAACATACCATGATTTAATAATGATTTTCAAAATTAATATGGATTGAATTTTTGGCAGACAAGCTCTTTAAGCATCATTCCTCCAATTTAACCTCTCTCAAAGACAGACATTTTTCTGTCACTTTTAATATTTATAGTAGGGGGCTTTTATTCACCTGTGTTAATTATAAAATATCTATTTAAAATGTGAGTAACAGATTGTACGCAATAATTCACTCTTGATTTTACCACTGGTGCAGACAGATAGATAGTGGCTTCTCACTCCTATTCACTTTTAACATGTAAGAATGATATCAACACTTTTAGCCACAGCTCTGTATTGCAGTTTTCTTTCATTCATTTACCTTTATAGTTCCTAGAGTTTTCTCAGAGTTACAGCTTTCCTCACTCTAAAATCTTCCGTGGTCTTTATTCTTAAATGCTTCACTTTGCTTTTGTGCGTATTACAACCTATTTTTTTGTAATGTGTCCATGTGGATCTAGAGTGCGGCAATTCACATGATCCAGCTCATCATCAAGCTGCTATTTTCAAAAGTTACTATTTTTCCAATTTTCTGGAACTTCCTTGGTATTCCAAGAGTTCTTTAAAAAAACTATTAGAATGATAAAGATTACTTCAGTGAGTTAGTAAGTCAAGTAATTTTCAGAGGAGAAGGCCTGAAAGATCTGCAAAATACTCAGTCATCTTCTCAGGCTGCTTCCGATAATTTGTTTTCTGCAGGGCAGATGGCATCGGAGTCTGCTGTGTTGTCCTTTCTATTTTGAGCCTTTGTGTTTCATCCACTGCTGGGACAAAGAAAACAAGTTTTGAAGCCCCCCTCACCCAGACATGCAGGATCTTTTTCTTCCTTCCTCAGGGGGTATTCTTTCTGTTCTCTGTTGTTCAAGTTCCTAGATGTTCAAGAACTGATTGTCTTTTGTTTGTGTGTTTGTTTGTTTGTAGTTTCTTTCCCAAATTTGTTTTTGTTTGTTTAGCATGGATCTCATGCCTGGTTAGGTGTATTTACTGTCAGAGCCAAATTAACCTTACAAGGTGAATCTGACCCTATCACCTACAATAAACATCAGCTTGAATTTATGAAGACTTCTTATCTTTTCATACTACTTTAAAAAAAAGGGTTTTTTGTAATTTCTTTTGAAGGAAAGGATTTTGCTCAAAAGATTGAATACCAAGAACTTCTAATAACACTTCTTCATTCAAATCACAGAGATCTAAAAGGTGATTACCATGAAAGTTTCTTTGGGGTAAACACAGCTTCAACACTGTAGCCTTTCTCCCTAAAACAGGAATAATCAACAGCTACCTTCTAACATTGTTGCACTATTAAATAATTAATTAAAAGTTAGACAAAGTATTCATTCATCCACCACAACAAAGGTGAGTTGATCAAGATATATGCATCATAATTGGAATGAACAGCAGTCTTTTTCTTCCTAGACTAAGTGCAACTTCCAGACTTTTCTATCTGCACTTTCTGGCATTTCATATTGCTGGGTTATTTACGAGGTCAAAAACAGATAACCGAAGAAAAGAAGATGAAGAAAAAGCAAAAAAAAAAAAAAAAAAGGAAAAAAAGGCCAAA
>Ga0065711_1003478_pt1 | contig 27777 bp, 18 predicted proteins | sample Hoacrofraction12_FD_59098 | JGI IMG/M metagenome (GOLD analysis project Ga0065711, IMG submission 59098) | Hoatzin crop microbial communities from Cojedes, Venezuela - Epithelial fraction 12 v2 (version 2) | ecosystem: Host-associated > Birds > Digestive system > Esophagus > Crop | place...
AAGGCAGCGCACGTGTCCTTTACTAGTCCTTAACTCATCTGCTGTTGTGCATGTCTGAAGTAACTCATCTGTGGCAAATCGTCCTTTTTCCTGACTTCTCATTGCTGAGTCAGCAACACTGCTTGTACCTAAACTCCTTTAAGAAAAAAAAATTAAGCTGGATCAGTCAAAACCTTGAGGGGATGAGAACAGAGTGAAAGAGATGGGGGAGGCAGAGGGAGACGTGTGAAAGGAAGTATAGTCCAGATTAAGCACAGACACGCGGAAAGATGTTGCTTCAGAACAGAAGTGGAAAGATATTTGAACAGAAGTGGAAAGACATTTAAACAGAGGCAACAAGAATCAAAAAAATGAGAGAATTGTTTTGTTCTCCGAACCTGTCATCAACAAAACTCTGTAGTGACTGTAACTCTGTGCCTTGGAGTACAGTAAAATCTGGAGGAAAAGGGAAGAAGCAAAAGCAGCCACACATCTGCTTCAGCTCAGCAAGGCAAGGGCTTCTTTTGTTTCAGCAGGGGCGGGTAAGGAGTGCTGCAATGAGAAGCCTTTCCCTCTGTAGGTTATAAGTCTCATGAAAAGGGCTCTTTGTTACTGCTCAGGTTTTCCTAAAAGCTGTTTTTGTTCAATACAAGTAATGTCCCTGCTCTCAAATGACAGTATGTGACTGGCATTGGAGTCAGAAAGGCTTCAAACTACTTTCCATGTAACTTAAAAACCTATTTTGTCAAAAAAATTACTGATTAAAAACAACAGTCCCCACAAATGTGACATCTACGAAGTGAGATCATCTTGGAATGCCGTTTAGCACGTCACGGAAACGTTCTGTCTTCAGAGCGAGGATTGGGTCGCGCGTGGCGTGCCACCTGCTGCTTTCCGGCATGGCGGCGGCTTACCCTGCGCCCTTACTGGGCATCGCCAGCTCCTGCTGGCCTGCAGGCGGAACAGAATAGAGCTGGGTGCCAGGCTTTCCAGCCCCCCTCGCTGAATTTTGGCTGCAGCAACTTCAAGTGCTCTCCCATCATCTCCTTGCCCAGCCGTGATGTCGCTGTGGAAGGACCGACCTGAGCAGTCATGTGGAAAACAGAAAGCTGCCCGTCGCAGTAAAGGGGAGCTTGTGCTTTGTAGGGACAAGATAAACAAGGTCGTTCTGCAAAAGGGGAGCCCTGGCACATGATCGTGGGCCTCCCTCTCTGACAGAGAAACGCCGATTCAGCGAGGGCTCCGTCCAAACGCTGGCTCTGCTGCAGTCGAGCTGTCCTGTACTGTGTAACTGAGGCTTTTCCGTCCTTTGGATTTTACACAGCTGCCCGAAGTCACGAGCTGGCTCCTTGTACGACCTGCAGAAGACGCTTTGCACAAGATATTCTGGTAAAACAAAACTTTTTATGTTTTTTTAGTGGGAATGTCAATGCATTGAGCTGAAAGGGGTGGTGAGCACTGGGGAAGAAGGTGGCTGCTTGCAGAGAAATGGGTTGAACACATGTTTAAAAGAGCAAATGATCTAATAACTGCTTTCATTAGTGAACTTGATTAGAGAATTCATGTTCATAGAAATATTGTGACTTACTTAATCTGCAGTCTTGCACTATCTTACTTTACCTGCCCATCCAAAGCCAGATGTTCACTATATATCACATTTAAAATAAAGTATTATCTCTTGGTGAGACAAAAACTTACTAACTTGAAGCTTCCTTTGTGTTCCAGGTTTCTAGGCAGAACTTGTTATTTCAGGCTTCCTGGGAAAAATAGCCTAATGAACCACCTGATAAGCAGTCCCTATGCCAGCATAACATGGGCAGCAGGCTCCGTTCGAAGGCCTGCTGAAGTGAATGAAAAGATTCCCCCTGCCCTCCCCGATCCCCCGATTACAAACTGAATGGATGGCTGAGCCCTTTGCCTGGCACAGCCCGACTGCGGGGTTTCCCTGCAAGCGGGGGGTTCTGCAGCCACCCCTCCCCTCCTCGCTTTGCGTTACTCATCCCGTGGCCCTGTGCTAAATCAGACCAGCCCCATGATAGAACTAATAACTGATTTAGCAAAAAAAATACAAGAAAAACACGCTGGAAGATGATTAACTGTGAGCGCTGAGGTGCAGGTGGAACTACCCCATGTTAGTAGTTCTACATTTGATAGATCAGATACGTGAAGAACTTGACTGTTTAATCTAGCAAAATCGTTTGGAAATAGTTATTTATGCTTTAGGGCAGGTGGGAATTTTCTCGTCACCGTGACTAGCGTGAGATGAGTCCTGTCATGCCTGTCTGTGCCCCAGTGGTGAAGGGCTGGCGTGCTCCTCGGTGAGCAAGGCACAGGTATCTGCTGCCCTCTTGGCCCTACAGAGGAATCCTCCTCTCAAGTTTGTTGTCAAAAACGTCTGGATACAGAAGATAGGGGCCTGAAGCATGTGAGTAGAAAGGTTCAAAGGAAAATGAGGATGTAGGAATATGTGTTGCGGTAGAATGAGGTGCTGCTTGGCCCAGCTCAGCAGTAACCAAAATGCCTTGCTCAGGCAGCTGCCTAACTCGTCTAGGAAAAGAGTGGATGGCACAGAGAAACTAATGAGAAGATCAAGCAGAATAACTGAGAACAGGAAAGGGGGAGTAAGAAAAGAGAGGAATGGAGTCTTTAATTTGCCAGCTGTGGATGGGTTCAAATAGGTGTGGTCCACAGCACAAGAGTGAGGACGTAGCTTGGTGCTGGCTCTCACGGTGTTCCTCACAAAGGGGACTGGCCATCCTGTTGCAGAAGAGTAAAGTCAATGCTAAAACCTGAGACACTTCCGAATCTTAAAACCTCCTTTGTTGCAAGGTGTGGCTCTTCCACAAATTCCCTGCTGGATGCCTACCAAACCTAGAGCTTCCCTGTACCTTCAGCCGCAGGTGCTACCCCTGGTCTCCCTCCCCAGCTGTCACGTTGGGCATGCAGGGAAGCAGCTGCTCCCTTTCAGCCTGGGACACTGGTGGGATGGGCAGGGCTGCTGGTTGTCAGGGGAGACCCCGGTCTTGAATGCCTACCTAAACTCAAAGAGCTAACGATGGGAGTATTGGCCCCTTCAACAGGATTAGTCTGTTCTCCCTCTAAACCGAGAACGCAAGCAAGCCAAGGCGGGGGGGGCAGGGGGTGTCCGGCGGGACTGTTGCTGTTCGCAGGCCCGCTCTGTTATTCTCTGCCAGTCGTTATTTGTGCTGGCCTCCAGCACGTCCCTGAGCACAACGAATGGGAAATGGCTTCTATTTCTTATTTGTGTGAACTGCAGCTGTACTTGGACAGCTTTTTAAAGTTTTGCTGAACTCCTTCAGGAGTTAAACTGAACCTGAAATAAATACTGCTTCAGCTCCCTGCTCCTGAACAGAAGTAACTTGAAAGCCTGAGTACGGAAGTATCGTTAACAAAGCATGGCTTTAACCCATAAAAAACTGTTTTTCTTTGTATCCTAGCTGAGACATGATCCGATCTGCAAGCAAGTCTTCAACAAGAAGCGCAAGCCCTTCAACTCTTTGAAACAGAGACTGCAGGGAACAGAAACGGCCACAGTGAAGAAGCAGCCCCCGCGAAAGGTGTGGTTAAAATGAAGCGTGTGTGTTATCTCCGTGCAAAGTCTTTCATTCAGTCACGCTGTTGCTTCCTCCAGGGACAAAGCCTGGATGCTGTGGATGAGTCTCGCATACTTGCTTGACTCAGCGCCAAATTCTTTCCTCCCCCTTCCTGTGCTGTTGGTGTTCGAGAGTATTTCTCCGTTCAGAAGCCGAACCAGTAGGTGTCATGACTACTCTGGGCACGTAAGTGCCTCTGCTTCTCATGGCAATGTTCTTGTATGTATTTTAAAGGCTTTGCAAGTCTCTGACAGCTTCCTCTTCACTTAAACCTGAAAGAGAGCGTGATCCCAGACGGTTGGTGCATGAATGCTCCAGGCTGAACCCGAGAGCTGTCAGAAGTCCCAAATCTTCCACGGATGAAGCTACGGAGATTCACTGCTATTGAATGCAAGGGTTCAAAAATGTATTTAAATTGAACTTCTTTACAGAGCTAGAGGGGAAGAGCTTAGGCTCCTACTGGAACAAGTTTTTTTCCCATGCATTGTTGGGGAGGAGGGGAATACACATGGATGTGCATGTGTATAATTTTCGCCAGAGATGCCAAATCACTGCTGATTTGGTATCCATGCAGGCTGCTGTTATAAAATGTTCTTTAAAATCAGTCGTGGAAAGAAAGAGAAGCACGCAAAGGGTTAAAGCAAGAAGATGAATCTGACAAGTGGAGGAGAAGGGAGGCTGTTGGTCATAATACCTTTTCTATTCCTTCTTAAGCACCCTTTGGTCTGCCACCTCCAGAGTGTTTTGTTGGAGGGCATTGTTCTTTTATCCAACTTCTGGTGCTGTCAATAGATGACAAAGGGCTAAATCAGCTTTCCTATGCCTTTCAAAAAAAGCAAATTTGTTTTGTTTGTAACATTTTTCCTTTCCCTCAGAAGGGAAGAGCCCACACTCTAAGATTTTTCTCTGTCCCTTGCAAGGGGGGAATATAGTTTGTGTCTTCCTTCATTTCCATCACAGAATCAGCCAGGGAAGAAATCTAACTGGAGGCAGCACCATGAGGATCTTATTAATGCTATTCAATCAGCCAAGCAGGTCACAAAAGCTCTTAAGGAGGGTCGCCCTCTTCCACCTCCTCCCCCACCAAGCATCAGTCCAGGTTTGTGGTCTACTTTATCTTCTTGCTGATCTTGTACTGATCTTTGGTAAAGCAGTGACCTCTTATTATCTACAGCTGGGCTTCAGTCTTGCACCCCTGGCACAGCACAACGTGAACATTAATTCCCTCCGTAGTCTTTAATTTTCAGCTGTATTTCTTGGCTTAAATTGAGTAGGAGTGCAATGCAGAGGTGGTGGGAAGGAAGAGAAAACTTACTGTGCCTTTTAAGTGTAAAGGCAGCCAGTTTGGGGTGTGATATTAGACAGTGCTTTGGGAGGAGAGTTGGGGTGCCTGTGTTCTAGCACAGGCTGCACCGCAGTAAAACAGAGGGTGAAATACATCCCCTCACCATTTAAAACAACTGCAATGCATGCAGGCTTCCCCACTCCTGTGTGGTGGCTTTTCCACTGTCCCCTTCCCCAGTGTAGTTAGGGGAAGTCGGTTAGAAGACAGGTCTGGCTTACTGCTAATACCAGGTGCAGTGTCTGCGCAGAGCTCAGTGTCGGAAGTTACGGATACAAAAAGATGCACGTACAGCCAGTATTTCTCACGGTACGTGATTTATGAAACGCGAGAGCAATCTCGGAAAGGGTCTCGGTGGAGTCCTGGCTGTATGAGGAAGGTGGAGGGGGATGGGGTGGCTCTCTGGGCTCGCTTCCAGGGCAGGAATTCGTGACTGATAGCAAAACCAGCTGTCGTGATTCCAGCCTTTCTCCTCTTCTAGGTGACAGCGATGCAATATAAGCAGCAGGACACATCTTCCTTCCTTGATTGGGGTCAAGCTCCTCTCTGGATTTCCACTGCTGAGTTCTTTAATGACTCTGTTATTTCTTGTCTGATTCCACTGACTCGAATTGCAGAACCCTCCCTTTCCTTCTCCCTCTTGGAGGAAACCAAGCTGTACGGGAGCTGCTGTAGTTGTGGAGACAGGAACCGGAGAACAGCTTTTTAGGAAAGACAGATTGCTGAGGGACCTAGTGAGGATGTACATCCTGTACTACAGGACTGTATATTCTCTACTACAGGACTGGGGAGAAAGCACATGGATTGTGGGGAGGAGAGAGATAATCCCCTTCCCTCTCCTCCTCCCTCATACAGAGCCCAAAGCTCCCCGTCCCTCCCAAAGGGCCAGGTCCCCCTGCCAGCCCCCCCAAGCCAGGTGCCTGCCCTGTCTCATCCTCCGCTCCTGTCTTTGGAACCGTTTTGCCCGTGCTGCTGGTCTGGGGCTGGCTTTTGGTGACTGCTTGGGCCACTTTTTCTGGGCTGTTACTGGGGGGAATGATTTGTAAAGATGCTAAAGCTGTAATATCAGGATAAGGATGCTTGAGCTGCTTTCGTAAAAGGCCTAGGGTGGGGAGGAAGGGTCTGAGGACAGCTAGGGCAGTGCAAGGGCTGAATGTGACTGCGGTGATACCAAGCACCAACCGTTCATTGAAACAAGTAGGACTGCACGAGTGATAAACGTACCTGAACAGCTTTTAGCAGAATCAGGGCTATAACACCGTCAAAAATGACTTTAGGAAGCTCTGTTCTGTGTTCTTCACAACGCTGCCCCACACTCAGAAACCTGGCTCCTGGATATGCCCCAGCTGGCGGGTCACAACTTCTTAAGCACTATTTTGTCAGCGTTCAAAGGAAATGGATTTTTCAGAAACAACTAACAATCTTAATACCAGTCTTCAAAAGTAGTCTTAAAATCTTTGGTTTAGACTGCTTGAGGAATTTCTAAATATTGCTTTTCCTGCAGATACGTTAATTGTGAGGTTGGGGGTGGGAATAGGACAAAGATAATAAAATTTGCTTTTATTGATCTCCAGGGATTTATTTCTGAAGGCAATTACTGTTTGCTCTGTTAGTACTGTAAGCATGTATTTTGGGACCCCAAGTACTTTTCGAGAGGCAGTTTTTGCAGTTCTCCTAAGTTTGTGCTTTGGGAGCTCATGGTCCCCTGCTGATGGAGCCAGGCTTTGAATTACATCATGATGTTCCAGTAAAGGAGAGCAATTCTTCTCCTGTAGTGTATAAACTGTGACACCAGTTGTTCCTTTCTCACTATCAGACTACATTCGGTGTCCACACGGCTCATGAAGGTTTAATGAGGCCGCAGCGGAGAGGCACATGAAGTTTTGTGAAGAACAAGCTGCCCACCGTGCCTTTGCTGCAAAGACCACCAGACAGGCTTTGGTAAGCAAACACAGCCACGCTTGGATTGTCCTGGAGGCAGGTGTGCCAAACTGTACTTTATGGTGAGTAAAGACTTATATCAGTATAAAACTTAAGACTCCAGGGAAGCTGATAAATGCTTAAGACTAGATATATGCTGAACGTCAGCTAGGAGTTCTCTGGAACTGGAGCCCTTTGCCTGATATAAAACGTGACAGAATATGATAGTATGAAAAAGTTGGACAACAGTTTCTTCAGATTCTTCTGCAATTGGATTCCAGGGTAACAGCTGTAGGGAAGCAGAAAGAGAAAGCTCTCCCTGTTCATTAGGGCTCCCTGCTGTTGGCAGGTTTGCTGTTCCCTGCGAACGTACAGCTGATTTACTCCCGGGTCACTAGACACAAGGCCAAAGGGCTAAGCCCCTTTGGGGAATCAGAAAAGTGGAGCTAATTGGCAGTGTCTTGAAGTGAGCTCCTATCTTATTATAGAAAAAAAAAATAATGTAAACAGTTCCCTTAGGAGAGTACTCATTTTCTTTTCTTTTTTTTTTTTTTAAAGATGTTTGAAAATCTTATTACTCTTTTGCCTATTTGCGCAGAAAAAATCGCTTTCAAGTGTGATGGGGGTGCACCTTCTTCCTGTTCCTTCCTAGTACTGCTTAAGCAGCGATTTGGAGAGTTGTCACTGGGCTCTGTAAGCTCCTTGCTAGAGCTGTGTGAGTTGTGCATTTTCTTTCACCAGGGCAAGCAACCAGTGACTCAGAGAAAACCCCCAACCTTAACAACTGCTGTGTTATCGCTTCAGAAGAGAGTACAAGAAGGTGCCAGTACAGACAAACCTAGGCCGGGTAAGGAGTTCATGTAGCCATATTTATGTTTTTCATATAACAAACTCTGATGTATTTGAGGTGGGGGGGCCGTCCTTTTTAAAGCAGATCCTAGGCTTTGGAATCCAGTTTTCTGATAGAATCATAAAGTGTGAATTTTTTAAAGTTATTCTTCTTGCAAGTCCAGGCCTCGACATGAAATCCTGAAGTCCTTTCCATACAAAGCTTGTTAGAAACAAGAAGGGTCAAAAATTTCCAAGTGAATGTTGTTGATGTTGAATGACTTTCCAAGCCATTATCCTGATCCGTTGTGCCGAGTGTATACACAGAGGTTTTCATGTGGGTTCTCAGGAGAGGCTTCTTAGCCTTTTCAATTAGAGGTCCTCAAACAGACGCCTCTATATAGACCTAAAATATGCACTGTGGGTGTGAGGTTCCTTCTGTCCCATAAAGCACTCCATAACCTTTAATCTTCAATGTTAAGATTTATTCCGTCTTCTTTACCTTTTCTTAAGTCCATTTAGATGAAGTATCAAGCTTTGTGTGTTGTTTGTTCCATATGACTTTCCCCCTGTCGATTCAGCCTTGAAATGAACACCATCACATCCCCTAAAACTGTTCCCTCTAAGCAGGGTATCATATAACATGTTTGCTGGCACACATTGTGACCGGTAATCACGACCCATACTCAGTCTATGTTTAGAAGATGTTTTATAAAGTTATTTTAATGGTTAGTTGTAGTATAACCTGTGAATAATAATACATACTGCTCTTTGTATCAACATCTTTGATCCCTACATTTCTGGGTTTTATATTGAATTTATATAGGTTATAATTTTTTCTGGCCAATAAATTTCTAAAATAATGATCTGCAGAGACCTCCCCAGGAATACCGCAGAAAACCAGAAAATCTTTGGGTTTATCTACTGGAAAAGAATCTTCAGGAGAGTTTGGGTAAGAAATCTTCTTTTTATTTCAACATTATAAAATAAAAGGACCATATATAACTTAAAAAAGGACCTTGTTTGTTTTTGTGTATATACAATATCCTGTTGCAGTGTTTGCAGTTTGAACTTTGTATTAATGGTAGCAATGCAACCAATTGCACCGAAAACTTCTGCAGAGCTCCTCATGTCCCCAGTACAGGCTGCTGAGAATGTTCATTCTGGTGTTAAACGTTCTTTGGTTTGGAGCAGCTCCATCTCAAGTAGGCAGCGACTGTGTTCTGCTGTAACGGGCACCTTGAGAGGATTTGCTGCTTGATAATGCAAACCTCTCTAGCAGGTCTTGCGCTCTCACGATGTGCTTCTGTCATCTGAGTGAGGAAGATGCCAGCATCCATTTCAATAATCACTATGTCAAGATGGTGGTGTGGAGGTTCTTCCTTCTCCTCAGTGTTTACTTTCCCAGACCATGATGCTTCTGCTCTTCAGACCATGCAGTCAGTGTTGTTCCCACCTTGGGCTGTGCAGAGCCATGTCAGAGCAGCAAGGAGGCCTTCCAGCCCCTGCTTAGGGTGGCTGTGGTCCTGTTGTGCAAGGGGATGGCTCAGATGATCAGCATCTTTCACCCCTGTGAGATGCACACAACTGCAGAATATGAGATCCTGGCAGGGCATGGGGTCAGGATGGATTCCCTGTAGCTGGCAAGATATTTCAAGCCTGGGAGACGAGCTTGTAGGTGTGCTCGGAGCATGGGATGAACAGTAACATGCACAAAACAGTCTGTTATGTGGATTCACATCTAAAGTCTTTGTAGGGTCCTCCACTGTGGAGTTTTGCTGTCCTTGATTGCTACTGTTCAGTGGCTAAGAACCTTCAACTGTGGGGAATTCTGCAACAGGCAAGGGAGTGTTCAGCCCCCAGGTGATCACCAACTCTATCTACCGCCTTGACTACAGGAAAATCTGCTGACAGTACCCAGTGGTCTCTCCTGGTGTTCTCCATTCCCCAAATTACCTGTGACTCATGGTTATCACGCAGAGTCTTGCAGACCACCAACATGCATTTATTGATATCATCACCATTCTCAAGGCTTAGCTGCTGAACTCTGAAGCTCTGGGCTTGACAGGTTTGGGCAGGAGACACCTCTTTCCCTAGGGACACTGGCGAGTCCAGGTATTGCTGGGGTTGTAGCCACAGCCAGTTTACAGGGCTTGGGACAGGCAGTGTCTCCAACAGGTCCCCAGGACAGACATCCATGCCAGCACAGGAGAGAGAGTCCTGCATGGCCCTGGGAACTCTGGAAGCAACTGGCCTGGGTGAGCTTGTAGATGCTGGGCTGCTGGCAGCTGCTGCTGCATTTTTTGTAACACTTCAGCTTTGCCAGGTGTTTTACGGAACACTTTGGGCTCTACTGAGAGACCAGTTTCAGTGAGAAGCAAGAGCGCTTTTCAGCTCGGAACGCGGACATGAGAAACTGGCTTTGAGTGGTGCACCTAAATGTTCTCATCCTTAAGTGCCTGGAAATAGTTTCCAAGATGAGCTGCTCCATCACCTACTCGGGGATCCAGGTTTAATCTTCTTAGGTAAAACGGAGTAAATATAAAAGCTGTTTCTATGCAAATGACAAATATATGGCTTGTTGCTGCTTTCAGACCGCAAACGCGCAACAGAAGATAAAGTGGCTGGTCCGTAAGGATGTGTTAAAAGTTTTCTTCTGAAGCATTATGGAAGACCTTAAGCAACGTAATTTTCCAGCACCTCTTCCACTCCAGTGGTGCAGCTACCACATTCAATAAAATAAGCAAACTGAAACTCACTTTTTCCCCCTCCTTTTCCCCCCCCCAGCCTAAAAAGTATATTATGCTGTCCTTTTTACAGTTGTGAGGTTATTTGTACATTGGTTGCCAAAATTCAATTAACTGATTGCCTAAAAGGAGATGGCTGTTACCAGTGGTTCATTCAATGGTTTCAAGAACACGTAGGAAGATCCAGTATCATACTTTTTTCCTCCCCTAATGCTTTGCTTTGATTTATTGAACAAGAGAAATAAACATTTTGGAATTTTGTGTATATATTTAATACAATCTTCCAGTAAGCAATAAATGATAAATGGTAGTGACTGATAAGTGATAAACAGCTGTGTAAGCTGTGTATCAGCTTCAAAGCACTCCAAGTTCAGACTAGCTAAAACCAAATCTCATTCTTCTGTTAAAAACTTCAATTGCTTTTAGAAACTGATGGTCAAGACAGAGATGTTGTGGAGGCCTATCCCCTTCTTATGTTTTGGCCACCTGATTTATTAACACCTTGCATAAACTTTCAATGTCGCAGTATGTTGGGCTGGGGGCTTTTTTAGCCCAACAGTTCCCACTAAGGCTTTCAATTAAAATCTGTAAGGAATGTTCTTGCCAATTAAAAGTTTAGAGAGTAAACAACGACNAAAAGTAGTTGGACACAGCAATAATAAATACCAGGGTTTACAGAATTTAAACTCTATGCAGGCTGTAGCTAATAGTGACTAGGTACATACAGAAAGGACGACACTGAAACAAGCGTAATTCCTACAGCTAGCCTGTCTCAGAAACAACGGGCATGAAATTAGCCCAAACATATTAAAGCAGCGCTGCTTAGCCTTTTTTTCAACCCAGGAAGAAGAGGGGGAAAAAAGCCCACACCAGACTATCCTGTGCAATGTTATCACAATTTCTTTCTTTTACAACCAAATAAACGCAAAACTTAAAAGTTAGAGCAAGTTTTACGGCGTTTTCTTCCCCCTCACCATTATTTTCTACCTGTGTGTAGAGCCGTTTGGTACTGATTTCACAGATCATTTCCCCGTGTCTTACAAAAAATCTAATTATAGGGACAGGAACAGCGTATTGAAGAAAAGTACTTTAAAATTCTGCCGGCAGAAAAATGAATAAATCATTAACATATGGAACTTACCATCCTATTTCAGACTGGCTGGGGAAAACTCTCAGGAATTAACAGCAACTCATTGGTTAAGAAAATGGAGCATCCCAACAGAAATGGTTGGTAAACAAAACCAAAGAAATAAGATATTAACATCGTTTCTTATAGGGGATGGGGAATAAGCATTAGAGATAGTTGTGTTTACATAGAGGATGTGGTCTTTTGTTCCATGTAGTATAATTTATCTCCTTATTTCAGCAGGTGTACCATCGCTTTTTTTTTTTAATAAGTACATCTTTTCTATGAGACCAAATGTTTATTAAGTTCCTGTTTTATGGTATCACTCGATTATAGTAATTTGGTTGTTTAGTTAGCATGTATCGCTCTGCTTCTACAGCTTTCCAAGCAGTGTCGGCAAAATCCAGTATTCCTATCTCTACTGCGATGCGAGGTAAAATATCCCAAGATCTCCAGGAGGGTCAGTGCTTGAACGGGGTTGGATCTTTCTGTTCTGCCTCTCAGCCACGGCCTGTCCTACCTTCCCCACGCCACCTCACTGCGCTTGCACCTTCCTCACCCATCTGGAGGAGGACAGGCCACTGGTGGGGCTGCCTGCTCTCCCCCCTGCCATGAGCAGAAGGCAGTGCCACTGGGCAGAGGTCCTGCAGCTCCCGCTGTCTTCCCCGCCGTCACCGTTACCATCACCGCCTGGAGTCTTGCCTGGCCGCCCGTTACGGCCCCATCTGCTCGGACACCGCAGGGAAGCCCTGGGAGAGCTGGTGAGGATGCGCTGCTGTCTCCACACCTCTCCTTCGGCACTGCCTTGCCTGTCATCTGAACCCCACCAAAGCCAAACGATCACTCTTTATGAAACGCAATGTTCTGGCCCACACCAGGCAGGTCTACCGAGCTCAAAGAATTTATTTGCCCGGAAACAAAGAGTTCATGAGCCTCAGCCATACTGGTGGTCTCTCAGAAATGTTCAGAAGTCCCCCTAAAAAAAGCTGTCAAAAAGTCCAGCCCTACTGTAAGTATTGAAAGACTTGGGGCTATAGCCCAAGTTGTGAGAATTTTAAAACAAGACAATTTTCTGCAAACATAACATTTTGAAATAACTTGCCTTCCTTTTTGATGGGATATCATCAGCTTCCTCTACGTTTATGATACCAAGAATCTGGAAAAGGCAATTTGAATGGACTGAAGGGTTAAAGCTTACACATTTAAGACTTGGTTCTGAGTTTTACTTGTAGACACCATCATCATGTGCTTGCTAAGCGTTTTAATATCAAAAGTGGTTATTTTCTTTTTACTTGAATGAGACTTGGTCTTTAACCTGTAGCTATACACGCTAATCATCTCTCACCAATGCATCCTTCCACATTTCAGAAGAGGCTGAGGTCAGGCAGCAGCAGCTCTCGGAGCTCAGAGCTCGGGCACCCTGCCACCGCCGAGCAGCTCAAAGAACGTGGGCGCCAGCCTAGCTCAGCGTTTGCACAATGTTGTCTTCTTAACATCATGTTTTAATTCAAAGACAAGTATTTCAGTAATTAGTTACACCTCTTACAGAACCACAGACTAAAATGACAAAATGTCTATTAACAGTATATGGTCAGGGAGTGCTACAAAATTTGTGGTGTGGTGGTTTTTTCTGTTGGTTTTGGGGTATTTTTTTACAAGTACATAAGCTGGGATGAAGCCAAGTGAATACACTTTGCATGAACAATAATGCAGTAAGTGAATATACACACATCTTTCCAAGTCCGGATGAAAATACGAGCCTAGCTGTAGAATGTGCAATGTAACATTGTTTGCAACCTTTTCCCTGTTCTGGAACTTGTAATTTAAATAACTGCTAACTGGGTATGACTGTGCAGCACCTGCTCTTCTTCCTGCTGTTGTCATTACGAGAATGATATTAAAATTCCTTCTGGTTTGTCTTGTGCCAAAAATTTTTGTAACAAAAAAACCCTCAACAGTGTATCTGAAGAACATATTCTTGCATGAGCTGCAATAATAGAACCTTTCCTTAATCAAAGTACTGATAAAGCTGTAAGAATATTCAGATCATTGTAGTTGTACAACATCAATGTAGTTCAGTAACAGCAAAACAGCAATTATTTAAAAACTATTTTTTATTTTAAGGTGTCTGGAACTATTCCTGTGATTAATGGGGGAGAAAAGAACACGTTTGCTTCATGCTATATTTGTAATGATCGTTAGGCACTATTAACTCTCTTTGGATTTAATGGAAGAGTAGCTCTCAGGGCTTGAAAACTTACTCAGATTAAGAAATCGTGTGTCTGTTTTAGCTGCAACAGAATCCATTAGTAACTGCATCACCCACTAAAACCAGCAATTTTTTTGTAGCTATGGGTTAGGCAAGAAAGTAAATTGTGAAGAGTTGGTGGGGGTTTTTTGGGTTTTTTTTAATAGTGTCATCTACTAGGAGATATGATTTTTTGCAATTTCTGCTAGTTCATGCATCAGGTGATAGAACTGTCACACCAAAGCACCATCAGCTGGAAATGTCCATGGACAATTTACCCCAGGAAAAAAAACAAAAGTCCCTGTGGTTCTGGTTTAGAGGAAATAAAGGCTGGAAGTCCAGCTGTAGCTGTCCCAATGCTACCTGGCAAAACCCCTGTGATTAAAATGGCCTCGACCATCATCACGCCCACTAGTGTCAGGCAACACTTGTGAGGTGGGTTCATAACCTGGTTTTGAACAGGGCCCAGTGTCAGCTCACCACCACAACCCTTCTGTGCATGGACCTGCCCCTGATCCCACAGAGGTCCTGCTCTGTCGCAGGCTCCCCTGGGCCAGGATTGGCTTTCTGTGAAAGAATCCGTATTTCAGATAGCTACGATTAATAACCATTTCCCAGAATAAACAAAGGCCATTTTTATCAACAAAAGGTGAATAACGGCCCCTCAGGTAGGAAGCATTATTTTTTATTGAGTGCTAAATCAATCAAGCTGTTGACCCAATGGGATAATATATGCTTAAATTTAAGCAAATGCTTAAGTGCTTTACTAGAGAGAGAGACATCACTGTCTGATACCTTGCCAGATCCAGCTCTAAGTGAAAATTAATGTTTTGATCTAACTTTTGAGACAATTCACTTCCCATTCTGAAAACTGCACACATGCAAGACATTCTTACAGAGTCATGCAGAAGTGGTAGCCATTTCCAGCCCTAAGAAAAAATGCAGGAGATGCACACAGCTGAATGGAGCTTCAGAAGACAGAATCTAGTTAAATGTAATCACAACAGTGATCTTCATCTAAAAAAAGTGAAACAAGGAGGTAAGATTTACTCTTGGAATGATTCTGATTTAAATTAAAGATTCATAAAGTTTGGTAATTAAGTGCTTAACAGAAATCTACGTGATGTTGATAAATCGTTTGTTATGTTTGCCATGTGTATCAATTTGCTGTGATTTATGGCTCACTAAAATTATTTTTCTGTGATTTCCCCCTTCTTCCCATTCACCCTAACCCTATTTCTCCTACCGCAGCAGCCATAGTTTTATTGTGCCTGTTATGATGCTTTGCTATAATCAAAGATACTTAGTTGTTTGTGTGAAACGTAAGTAACAAAAATATAGAGGGTGTTGAGGAAAATATGTTAGTCCTACTATCGCCATATGCTAAAAAACTAATAGTAGTATGAAAAATAGAGCTTCTTGTTTATTAACATTCTGAACTTAACTACCATGTTCATAATGTGCTTTGAAAACATTTGGGGCAGTTTTTCCTTAAAAACCAAACCAAACACACCCCATCCTAACAGACTTAAGTAAGAAGCACAGTCTTAAAAAAAGAAGGAAGAAAAAAAACCCCACAGTGATAGTTATTTGAAGGCATGGTGAAAATGAGGCAACGTTACAGAATTTGTAGTGGATGGAAAGGAGCGAGGAAGATGATGCAGCTGGTTTATGGCCATTCCACCAGTTGCTAGCTGAAGACCTTGCTGTTGGCCGAGGCCATTCAGCCTGTGTGATGGCTCCTCTGGACCAAATGCCATTGGGATGTCCCCAGTAGTGTTCTGGTTGTCACATGGTGGGAGCTGCCAGAAACTCATCACATGAGTGAGATCCATGAAAGGCAAGCTCGCAGTTTCAGCTGCTGCCTCTGTCTCCTTGTGCACTGGGTACTTGTTAGTATCCCCCACAGGCCCTGAGGAAGCTTCTTCCAGACTGATTTTGTGGAGAGATTGAGGTTCTGGTAACAGCAGGTCCTCAGGAAGATGCACGTTGTAACCTTTAACATCCACTTTTATCGGTAGATTCTTGAGGGATCCTGCTGCAAATGAGGTAGAACTAAGGTCATATTTATTAGGCTGATGAAGGTTCAGGTTGGCAGGAACAGCTGTTGAGCATGGTGTGGGATGGACAGCTGGAAGGCTGTCTGCACAGCCCATCCTTTGCAAATGAGGAGAAGGTTCGAGAGGAAGAGCAGTCTGTATGCTTGGCTGGGAATGAAGATGTGAACAGGTATATTCCCCTGATTCTGAACTATTCAAAATCCCATTCTGCACAGAGACCCTTTCAGGAAAAGGAGAAAGTACGCTGGCATCTTCCTTCAGTCTGACTGGAAAAAGCTGCTCAAGAAGACCCACTGAGTCACCGTTCTGCAACCTGCTCTTCAGCAGTTCTTGTGGATGAGTCTTCCTAGTATGGCGAGTCAAGTGGTCCTTCCGCCCAAACCTCTGGGCACAAAACTGGCACAGAAAGTCTTTGCAGCCTGTGTGAACTACCATGTGACGCCGCACGTCTTTACGGGTATAGAAGTGACGCTCACAGTGGTCACACTTATGTTTCTTTTCCTTAGCATTGCCAGTTGGTTTCCCTGCATGGCTTTTGAGATGTTCCAACAAAACTTCAGTACCTCCAAATTCCTGCGCACATACCCTACAGGTAAGGTCCCCACTGGTGGCTGCATGGAGAGCCAAGTGTCTCTTATAGCCTAGCTTGGTGTTGTACTTCTTGCCACACTCTTCACACTTGAAGGCCATCTTGTTAGGGTCATGAGTCTGAAGGTGATTCTTTAGATGGTCTTTCCTGTGAAAGGTCTTTTCACAGTAGCCACACTGGTGAGATTTCTGTGGAGAATGAGTAGCTGAGTGCCTAAGATGAAAAAAAAAGAAAAAAGAAAAAAGTTGTTTGCATTTACATTCACTCTAGTACATAGTGCAGTTTCAAGACATGAAAACAGTGGCACTCTTGTGAAGGCATTTTCACAAATTCTCAGATTATTAGTAAAAGCCTAACTTTTTTGGGGGGAAAGGTGTTAATGATAAAGCATAGAGTAGGCTAAATTGCTCAACACAATCTTTTTGAGTAGCGACCACAATTGAGGGAGATTAGTTTTCTCCAATTCTACCAAAACAGGAAAAATAAAAACTGGAATTCAGGGATTACCTGTCACTAGGACACTCAGGAGAAAAAAGATGTCCTTGTTTCCCGCCCTCCACCCTCCCTCCATCCACCAGAAAAGGAGTGCCTTCAGAGCTCTACCTGAGCAGTTTATATTTGGAAATGAAGGCTTTTGCACATCCGTGCTGTGAGCACTTGTAGGGGCGCTCCCCTTTGTGCACGTAAGTGTGGACTGTGAGCTTGTCAATGGAATCAAATTTCTTCCCGCAGAGTCGGCAAGGGTAACTGTCCGGCTGCTTCACGTCTCTTCCCTTCAGCAGTGAAGACCGGCCATTTCTCCATTTCGGTATAAACCTCACAAGAGCATCACAATTGCTTCCTGAGCCGGCACAGCTCAGCTTTGCAGCAGAGGAACAGGAAATGGTCCCGTAGCACTGAGCAATGCTTTTGCCTAATGCCGCTCCTCTCAGTTTCCCTTTGAGCTTGCTTTTTGCTTTTACAGGTCCCAGTTTATTCGGCGGTCTGAACCTGGTGGTAAGGACTCGGTCTTTGTGGATGCACTGGTGAGATTCTAGCAAAGCAAAAGTTGCAAAAGTGCTTCTACAGCTGGAGCATATCCAAGGGTCTATGGGCTCTTTCTGCAATGAGAACAGAAACAGGTCTTTCTTATTAGCCGTTCTAAGGAAAGGTCACATTCTTCTCACTGACCCTACATCTTCTCCTGGGCTTCCCCAAGACCTGTTGTTGTCCTTAGCGATATTTACCTCAATGTACACAGCTATTCAGCTGGAAATGGATTTTCTCTCAGAGTCTACTAGCCAGCAGGAAAAATAACAATTGGCTAAATAACTATTTCCACATTTTTGTTTAGCATTTACTGTAACAGTCCCGAGTCCTTCACCTTTGTTTATCTGTGCTTACTGAATTTCAAAGTCTTTACATTTGTTCCTTTTATGGAATTATTCCTAAAAGCAGTTGCAAATTGTACTTTATCCATAGACTGACATAATTTACATGCTATTGCAGCCATACAAAAATTGGGTGGATTTCTGCACACAACTGTAATTTAGCTGTACAGGATTTCCTTGTGCTTGAGGGCTGATCCCATGCTTTACCAGATGGATTTCTCCAGGAGAGACTTCCTCACTTAGCTTGACATTTGGCATTAGACTTTCTTAAACTCAATAAGAAACACCTTAGGTTTGGGGATCTCGAGTCTATCCCGACTCAGAGGCAGTAAAACATAAAAGGTTTTTGGCAAGCGATGCGTTATTTGTAAGTATTCTTTCTGTGGAAATAAGAACTCTACTGCATGCAGCTAAATTCACTTTAAATACTGACATTTTAAAAATTCCAGTGAAGAACAATTACAATAAAAACCCAGTCACTGATAAAATGTACTTCCAATTAATACACGACCATGTAATTCCTTAGCTGTCTCTACATTTTACTTAAGCTTCTCATAAACTGTCTTTACTTTCCCTTGCTCTTGGGTTAGCTTGCTCTGGAGAACATGGTGAGGCTATGTCCACTCTGCCTTTATTTACAGACAGAGCCCTCGTCTACCGTCTCTGTCTCCGATGCTGTGACCCTCCCACCCCTTCTTTCTGGCATATACTCGAAAGCCCTCACATGCAAATGTTACAATGGCATTACTTCCCTTCCTGGAGCACCTCCGAATTCCTGGTTCTATCATATTCCCTGTTCAACATTTCCTCCTAGCGTAGGTACCAATTTTCATGGACATGATTGCAATACTTATGAATTTTTCCAATCAGTTTAAAGATTCCTACTATCACACAGAGAGGAAGGTACTGGGATTAGAAGAGAAGGGTTATTGCACAAGAAAGACTGAAATAATCAGTGCATTATCTGACCAACCGGTCAGAGAAACAAGGGGGAGCTGGTGAAAGAAGTCTGAGGCTGGACAGCTTGGTTGTCTACAAATTAATGCCAATCTTACGTTGTTCCAACACATCCCACTGGTGCCACTTACTTCTGGCTATATCTAATGGCTCCATTGGATTACAAACACAGGAGAGGAAGAGGAGCCTTTCTCCAAGTAGCTGTGTGGTAAAAATTGCTCTTGGCTTTGTATTAGCCTACTATTCTATGGTCTACTCTAGCACTACTGGAGTTACATAAACAGAGAAAGCATGTAAATTGTAATGGACTATGTCTGGTGATGGCTTGAATGCAGATTAGGGGTACTTACTGCTACTGGAGGCAAAGGACAGACATCAGACTCTTCTTTAATGAAGACTGCAGAAGCTTCCATAAATTTGGCATAATCGGCAGCATACCATACTTTCAGTTCTGTGTGGGGTTCAATTGGCTGTGAATGGAAGAAAATAGCACATGTTTACTTGTGCCAATTTTCTTACACCAAATAATACTGAAGATTGGCAGGAGCTGTGTGTGTGCAATCTGTGTTGTTACCCAAGTTGCATTCTTTGAATCTGTTTAAATTATTGGTAACTTAGTTTCAAGATTCAAGCACTTTTTGAGCATTACTGTCCTCTAGCTTTTGACACCTTCACAGTTTCTAAAAGCAGAAATGCATATGTTCAGAGATTTTGGGGGGACAGTAACAGGAGGGGTGCCTCAGCCCTCATGACCTTTGCCCACTGAGATCTATTTGTCTGTGACGTCCAGACATCCAGCAGTCTTTCCAAGCAATATCCCAAGTCTATTCCTCAATGTTTCGAAGCCCACTGGACACAACACCTAACTACAGTGTACAGGCAAAGGAAAAAACGCATCGTGAATGCACAACAGCTTGGATGACTCCTGGATATGTTGCACTTGCAGAGCGTGGATGCAGAGTTGATCAATATATGGACTGCAAGTCAAATTTGCATGTTTCCACATGCTGGCTCTAATGTGTCAGGCTACTATGCATGGGCTTTATTCTACCTCTGGCCTCCTTTCACTGGAGCCTACCCACACATGTCTAAGGGACCGCATAACCTGCAGTATCCTGCCCAGTCATGCCTGCCCCGATCTTTCCTTGGACTGGACTATGATCTCCTCTGGCAAATACTTTCAGTCAATAATACTGCAAAAAGAAAAAAAGAGGAGTGATGACACTCACTGCCTAAAGAACCATTACTTATTTAAAAGCAAAGGAGAAAATTAACTTTGGGGTCATGATTTCTATGACTCTCTGGCCCTGTACACAATTTTCTTAATCTATAATAAAAACCAGCATTGCTGCAACAGGGGTAGAGCCAATCTGCGCTGTACTTGTTTCATTTAAACTCAGATAAACTTGGGCCACTAAAAAGAACAAGCCAGCCTGGAAGGAGAGCAGCTGAGTCTTATTCCACAAAATGTGACATCTTAAAATGCTCTTATTTTTTAACATCATTGTTGGATAAACATGGTAGGTGGAAGACAACTTAGATTGTGAATGCTAACAGGTGACAGGTAGTTGTGTGTATAATGTCAAAAATGGAACTTCTGAAATCCCAAGCACGTGCTTGCTTGCTAACTACAGCCAGTAGGGGTTGGTACATTTTGATAATACCTGGCCTAAACAGCAACGGTATGTGCTGAATTCTCCACTCAACAAAGGACATGAGGTAGAGCCACCAACTAGGAGGTCGATCATGCATTATGCACCTGCAGATAGTCTATTTAGATGGAGAAGATCGAGCCCAGGGATGCCCAGGACCTTGGCCTATGACACCTGAGACTGGTACCCACAAACACCTGCACAGCGTGACACTGTCATGATTTTCTGTCCGACATTCCTGGACCAGTGGTGACCTCTGCGGGGAGCTGAGACCTAGTCATTGTGGCTTTGGAGGAAAAGCAAGTGCATCAATGTGTGAAGTAGTCAAGCAAGGGCAAGATTAAACACCAATATCCAAATCCACTACAAGTTGTCACTTACTCTGTCTCACCTGTGACAAGAAGAGAAAGCTATGGCAGCATGTGAGATTGTCCTGTGACAGCAACCACGGATGATTTTCACTTCCTCGTAATTCTATACTTATTAAAAATACTTATTTCTAGGGACTGCAGTCATTACGTCTGCAAGTACACGAACGGTGTTGTTAGTACGCCACTTACATGTATGCTTTTGTAGCTGCAGTTTCATGCCACCAAAATCCCATCTCTTGTAAAAACAGGGGAGAGGAGCCAATCCTTCTACTCCAAACTTAATAGATTTTATTCAAAATATCTTGAGAAAATATATTCATAACCAGCCCTAAGGCAGCCTCACGCTGTGACCAGCAGGGTGTGCCTAAGCGTAGCAAAAGGCTATCACTTTTGCTGATCAGGACAAAATCTGCAGGATGCCACGCTACTGTGAATGATACTGGGACTCAGGAGAAACCAAACCAAAGTAATTCCCTATGATACACAGCACAGTAAAGGTTCCAAGGCACGTTCCTCATCCTACGATACTCTTCATGTCAGTATATAGGATGCAACTCTCTATTAATGCCAATGAGCAGAGTTCTGCTGAAGTCAGCAGAGAGTTGGTTTGACACTATTTAAATTATACTGGAAATTTTAACTTACCAGTTCATAACTACAACTTCTTAGAAAAAAGCATTCATTCATGCTTCCCAAATATAGCACTATTAATCCTGTCAGTTCTACAAGCATAGCATGCATTTAAAATCAAATTGAGATCTTAAATGGTATGGACTGCATCCGAATCTCAAATACAGCCTAAACAATGTCTCAGATTAGCACATAATGGTTTACATTGATTTTCTTTTTTAAAAATATTTATTTTAATATTAATCCAAAAGCAACTATGCTACATACTGTTACAAAAGACTTTGAAGCTGTAAAATGTTATCACTATTAACTTCTCACCTCATCACTGTGTGGTAAATATTTTTCTCCCTGTGCAGGTGGATAAAGAAAAATGGAGGAACAAAAGTAAACACTACTATCCCACAGAAATGCATGCCAATGAAACTGAAATGCTGGGTTCTAATCCCACAATAACTTCTTTTTACTAATATTCTCTCTTTTTCTTAATGTTGCTCAGAATGATACACAAGCATTAACTTAAGAATAAAAAAGGAAAACAATGGAGGTTCAACATATAGGCTTCAGTTTCCTAAGTGTACAAAAGAGTAAGTTCTGATTAAAAAAAATTTTGCCTGAGAAAGTGGCCAAAACAACAAAAAAAAGACTGTGTGTACCAGTGTCATTTGTAAATACAGAGTATTTTGTTCTCTCTCTTCAGATGAAGACACAGTCCAGAATCTCTAACATACACTGATCATTTCATGCCAACACTGCAGTATTGTAAGTTCTGCAGTTAAGTCTTCAGATATAATGAGAGAGGAAAATAGTACGTACAGATTCTGTTTAGCACCCTGTTCCTGAGCACCTGGTAATGTGCTCAGAATACCACGTGCATCCAAAACTGTAATAAAGGAAAGGAAAGTGTTTGTTCTTTCCAGGATGAAGTACTGTTGAATGTAACAATGCTAGGTAATCTCACCGTGTACCTATCTGGAACTGAAGAACTTTATAACATTCACTTGTAAACACCACCATCATGAATGATATTTCTGCTTCTCTCTGCTCAATTTCTTCACTACCCGTAACAGCAAGTACAGACTGCCTTTTACTGGAAAAAAACCCACACACTGCTCGCTTTACTATGAACTAAGTGATATACAAGGTGGTATGTAATAAAGATCCTGTTGGCAATATATAATCAATCTTTCATCTGTAAAAATGTTAGCCTTTCAGAACTTTTGCCTATAAGTTTCCATTTGGATGACGGGTGAAGCAATATGGGTTTAACTACCTTAACAGTTGTGAAGTAGACTTCTCCACAGTGCTGATAAGCCACAAGGGTCTGTTCTTCTTGATTCCGGGCTAGCCGGACAAACATCATCCAGTTTCCACAGTCTTCATTGGGAGTGTCCAGAAAGTACTTCCCTCCATCTTTCAATACCTGAAACAAAGGGGGAGTACAGGAGAAAGAACATGATAAAACCAAGCCCTGTCTAGAGGCACATTAGTTTTCTTTAACTTGGAATCATGGCTATCAGTTATTTACCCTGTCTTGGTCATACGTCCTTTGAAATCGTGGTTGTTTGGAAACAGATCACTCTTAAAGAACATCGAGTGCAAAAGAGTGAAGAACGAAAACCTGCCAAGGCACCCAGCTACCCAAATGACTGTAGGCTTCTGTATGTATTTCCATCTTACATTTCATCATTTTTATGTTATATAAAGATAATATTATAAGCACTAAGTGCAGGCAAGTAGAAAGATAAGCTTTAGGCCTTAATGTACTTCCTGAGTACTTGATAATCTCAAACTTTAGTGCTGTATTAATGCTATATTTTGCATGGAACCATTGCATAACTTGTGTAAGAAGTCCAGAGAGGTAACATATGATATAATGGCATTTTAACAATCTTCTCTTTTTCCCCTTAACAATACAAAAGTAAATACAAATGAACGATTATGCCAGAAAGATCTCTTTCTTGTTGCTGTAATTAATCCTTCTTACATTCTTTTCCAAAAGAATGCCTCTACAAGGCAAACGCTCCCGACCTCATAAAAGACAGTCGCTTTTCAGCAAAATACACTCTCAAACATTGACAGCTGAAGCTGCACAAAAGATGTCAGCACAGCATTTATCTGTTCTACTAACCACATAAGCAAGCAATTAATTGCAAAAAAAGTTGCATTTCCATTGCTTCTGGGAATTACTTTATCTAACTTCATCCTGTTTCCGATGAAAGCACTTGCCTGTTGGACAACTTTGATCACATATTCAGAATGCTGCTGGGGAGAAGTCAAGGCAGCTACTGCTGTCATGTAGGAAACCTGGGACTCTGGTCTCCTCTTCTGAAGAAACAGTCCATTCATCAGACATAGCTGTGCTTATCACTGTACACTTTAAAGCAAACGGGACTGACCGACAGAGGATAAGGTGTGGTTTACAATGGCTTGGTGAAGAGGAAGGAACTGGGTGCTTTGCTCATCCATGCTCGCAAGCTTGTTAGAGAAGTATGTTTTCTGCATTTGTAAGAATTAAAGTGTCTTATAAAAAGACAGAAGAATTTTAGTTATGGAGAAGAACAAACCCTCTCTAGTGTTAACATGCCATGAAAAATCCCACAGGACAGTGTTACTTTCCTGGGAGACCATTCATATGATTTCCATGCACAAATGAAGTTTACAGCAACTACTGAAGCTATTACTTATGCTCTCCAATGAAATTACAGAAGTATCTGTATCTATGCATTCCTCCACAACAGATGGTGTTTTCCAGTCCCAAGCTTCTGGAGAAAGCTCAAACGAAGACACAAAGCATGTCACAGGACAGCTGCTGCTGGTCCCTTTCTTCTGGGAGGTGAGAGGGCCTGACACGAAATGACGGGTCTGGAAGAACCATGACCCATGCAGAAGTCCTGACAGAGGCTGCTGTTTGACCATGGACTTGCTGTATGACAGAGAGGTGTGCCGAGGCACAACCCCATGCAGCAAAATGCACAGACCAGGGTGCAGGGGATTAAGATCACCTATCACTCCCAAGAAATTCCTGTGGGAAAGGATGTGCATGCAGATATGTCTAAGCTAGGCTAGTCCTGAGACGCCACTACTGGTGTGGGATAAAACAATAGTGTCATGGTCCAGATGAGACCATCAGTACCTGCACATATCATCTAGTACTAGGACGGTACCAGCCCTCAGCAACAATCCAACTAAATAAACTGAGTTAGTGCACTATGTGTCAAAGTTTATACATAATCACGATTAAGAAGTGTTTCCCTATCCCTGCACTGCTGGCCTCTACTAAGCAGGTGCCTTAGTGCGTATTTATACCACTATTGCCAACTCAGTGCACTGTGAAAAGTTATCGAGCTGTTAGACTGATAAACAAATCACCCTGGAAGTGGTAAAACCAGAAAGCAGGAAAGCAAACTTCTACAAAACACAACATACAGGAACATTTTGGTACTTCAGGTTACGAAGTATAATTAACTAACTAGATCAGATGGCAAATTGACTGCTTAAAATACATAAATACATATGAAGTGCTAAAGACACATGTGAACTTCATAATAAGTCACTGGGTTTTTACCTGCAGAACTAGCCTGCTCTCATCATAGCGGGTCAGTTTTGTAGACAGTTGACCAACATAAGGACCAAACTGTGTTCTCTTCTGTATTACTTTCTTTGCAAATACTCCAAGGACTGTGAATAAAGAGACAAGTCTAGTATTAATACAGACATCACAAACTATTTCTTGTATACGTACAGTTGTGAAAATGGAAATAAACACAATAGTGCAGAACACATGAATTCTTCCTCTAGACAAATAACCCAGGTAAATAATTCTAACAGGAAGAATCTGGAAAGGATGTAAATATGTACAGAGATTTTTTAAAAAGGGTCTTACGTTGAATACAAAAGTGCATGAAATCCATGACAAGACATTAAACTGAGTATGCAACACAGATGTGTTGATACTCTTCAATTTACAAGCTGATGTTATCACAGTGCTCTGATTGTTGGCACAATTTACGAGGTTGTTCTCTCCCAATATGAGTGGAGAGCATCTAAAAACCACATTAGCTGTCTTAATCAGTCTAGTTATTCCCCTGCCTAGTACCAACAGCATGACACAACAGGCATCTTGCCATTCTCTTAATGCAACCTAGGCAGGTCTAATTTTCCACAGGTAGCTGTGGAAAATTTGAACACTAAGGATGTAGTTCCCTTGTTTAAGTTTGGGCATTCAAACTGCCCTGCCCTCAGAAGGAAAAAAACAGTCTTTCTATAATATGAACTGAAGATGTTGCAAAAGGTAAATTAACCCTCTGTGTTGTTCTGGGTTTGCAGGGGGGGGATGAGGAGAGGGATGTTATTTACCATTTTGTTTCTGACCTCTTATTGAGTACTCTGTCCTGTTTTGCATGCTTGGGGAAAAGAAAAAAGTATGTAATAGTGCATAGTTGTTATTATTAGATACAAATTCAACATTCATTAAACTTCTATTGACTGAACAGAGCTAAGTGGCTGCTCGCAGCTAAGTGTCACACCAGCTCTGGGTAATGTCCTGCTGTCAGCCTACGCGTTGAGGTTACTAGAAATCAGTCATAAAAACCAGTAGCTGAATGCGAGCTTTAGCTTTGCTCAGCTGAAAATAAAGTAGTCTTCATACTGTTAATACCCAATGATCATGCCTCGAGTTCATCGTGAATACAAGCCAGTGTTAGTAGTCTTGACTCCTCTTTCTGAAACGTAGGAAAAAGAGCTAAAATACTTACTCTGCTGGTTTCCAGCTCGCAGCTCCAACACTCGCAAAGTGAGGTAATGAGGTAGGGTGAGACGGGCTCGGCTAGGAATAACCCTATCTTTAGCCCTGATGAGTGGTCCGTGGAGTTTGCATTCTCCTATAAGGCTTTTGCCGCAATCCTCACACCCTACAAATCCAGAAAAGGGAACCTGTTACTAAAAATGACATACTGCTCTCCAATTTAGTCTCTTCTAATTTCGTCACCCTGAGAACACATCTTGAATTACCAATGCTTTTCTTCACACCACTATTCTACATTAGGTAGTGAAAAGATTATCTGCAAGCCAAAACTGAACTAGGAAGGTTTGAAATAAGACCTCCAGTCTTTGCATTCTCTCTGGTGCGAATTGGTGAGTCCTGACCTCCACAGATTTATGTACAAGCTCATTTGGAGGTGTCACAGACTCCATCTTTGGTGACTAGGATGGCAGCAAAACTGGAGCTCACAGCATGCACACCTATAAATCAAGGTGCATATATTTACACAGAAATGAGAAGGGCAAAGGTGCTGGTAATAACCAAGGTAATTTGCAGAGATCCAAGGAGTCCAAGCAGAGCACTGTGACTTTGTGAGCCTGCACCAACCATTCTCAGTAGACCAGACCCTCGGTGTACCCTGAAAAACAAGTACGATGGGTCTTACAGCCACAACTCAGTTGACAACCACACAAGGGCAGCCTTCTTGTAGACCATGCTCCCTGTGTAAGCAAGCAAAAGGGGCACGCCACATCTCCCACCCATCGGTTCCCAATAATGACATCTGCAGGCTGAACACATGAACCATCCAGAAGCCATTAATGAGAAATAAATGTCTGCAAACTGACTTTCCCCAGCACAGTGAGATATTTTTGGTTCACTGTAGCTCAAACTGGTTGCCAGGGAGACTTGTACAGAGCAGCGACACAACCGAGCAATGATTCCAGCAGAAGGTCATCCTGGCACTGGTGTCACAGGGCGATGGGAAAACCAGGACTTCTTGCACAAAACCTTTTTATAGACAGTAGAAACCAAATCAGCGAGCCAACAATGCTTTATGACTGAGTTAAAAGCAACAGCTGATATTGGTCATCCATGACTACCTCGTTTTGTTTTACTTCTGAAAACTCTGCTGAGCAAGTCTATTCAGTAAGCCACAATAAGAGCAGAGGAGGGGAGCCAGAGCAGCCAAGAGAGTCCAAGGAAGCCACGGGACGCTGTAGCAGAGACTGGGGCAGGAGAGGCAAGGCTTCACCACATACAGATGCTTGTAGCCAAAGAGAGGTCAAAAGAATCACAAAGGCTCAAGAGATACCGCCTGGAGAGACATCGGAGATGGTCTTTGAGAAAGGACAGTACCATACTCCAGAGGCCTCATCTGTAGTACTCTGTCCAGTTCTGGGCTCCCCAGTTCAAGAAAGATGAAGAGCTACTGGAAAGAGTCCAGCGGAGGGCTACAAGGACGGTGAGGGGACTGGAACATCTCCCCTACGAGGAGAGGCTGAGGGAGCTGGGCTTGTTCAGCCTGAAGAAGAGAACGCTGCGAGGGGACCTAATAAATGCTTATAAATATCTCAAGGGTGGG
>Ga0065711_1003642_pt1 | contig 27775 bp, 22 predicted proteins | sample Hoacrofraction12_FD_59098 | JGI IMG/M metagenome (GOLD analysis project Ga0065711, IMG submission 59098) | Hoatzin crop microbial communities from Cojedes, Venezuela - Epithelial fraction 12 v2 (version 2) | ecosystem: Host-associated > Birds > Digestive system > Esophagus > Crop | place...
TCAGGTTTGCTCGGATTTTCCATGCAAGGTTTCATCGCCTCGTGCCATTTTTGGGCATCTTCTTGCGTCATTTGCAGATATGAATTTTTATCCATATTGCAAATCTTTTTCTCAAATTCCGACCAATCTTCGCCGCACGGTTTATTCGCGTATTCATCGACATCAAACTCAAATTCCGTGTCAAAAATATTATTTTTCGTTTTATCAGCCAGCGCAAATTCGGCAACTCCAAACAAAGCCAGCACAATCAGAAATTTTTTCATTTTTTATCCTTATCATTGATTTTGTTTTATTGAAGCAGTTTTAAAATTTCATCTCTATTTTTTGGCGACTCATTTATCGTGTGAGCGACTATGCCAGGAATTTCTTTAAAACCTTTGTCAATGAGTTTTTGAAGTCCTTCAAAATCATTCATCAAAATATACTCATACGCGGTAAAAAATACCTCACTACCATCAAAATCAGACAGCTCATAATTATCAAAAATTTCATCAACCCAAGGCTGATATTTTTGTCTGTTTTTGGCAAATTCGGCACTTTTTAGACGCTTATCAATTTCATCTATCTGAGTTTTATTAAATTCATCAATATTTGCTCCGATTTTTTTATTTAATAAAAAATTTAGAGCCATATCTGGCGATGCCTTTTTATCTACTAAAAAGTCAAAAATTCGCCTAAAATGCTCACTATCATGCTCCTCATTTTGTATCACCACAGCAAGCGGCGAGAGCGTATATTCATCACTTTTTACCACCGGTTTGCTAAGGTCATATCCGTTTTTAATTATCGTCTCCATCAACTCTATTTTTTCATCAATATTTATAGGCATCAAAATTAACAGATAAAATATAGTAATATCCTCGCCATTGTCACTAAATAGATGATTTAAATCAAATTTATGCTCACCGATAAAGCGATTTATATTTTGCTTTGCTTCGCTATTTTTATAAGGGTATGTAAAGATTAAATTTAGCAAAACTTCGCTACTTAAATTTGGATTTTCAGAGATTTTTTGCGCCGCTTTATTAAATTCGCCCTCCAAAATCATTTCGCTTACAATATTTTCGCTGATATTATTTTCTCCCAAAATTTTCGCAAATCCAAATTCGCAAAGACAAATCATCAAAAGCGCTGTGAATATTTTTCTCATTTTTTATCCTAAATCAGTCTTTGCAACCATCTTTATAGAGATTTTTCAAATGCTCAAATTTTGCATTAGAGTCAAACATAGCTCTAAAATGTTCAAATTCCGCGTCAATATCCGAGTCGCAATATTTTTGCATTGTATTTACCACGCGATTTACCTCTTTAAGTGATGTTTTGCTTTTATCCATCAAACTTGAATAATTTATGCACGCAAATGCATTTCCATCCTCGCACATCTGCTTTGCCAAATCGGCTTTTTTCGTCGTTAGCGCGATGCCGTCACAGTGATTTTTATCCATTTCGCACGCTTTAGTAAGTAGCTCATCAGCCTTGTTTTTGTCTGTATAAAATAGCATAAGCCCAAGCTGCTCGCAGTTTTTCGCGCTATTGCTTATACTGCAACCAACTTCAAACGCCATTTTAGCCGTCTCATCGTCTCTGCGAACATGAATTTCTGTAATCATATCTCTGCCAGCATCATAGCAACTATCAGCATTTCCATCTGCGCACTCCGCGAAAATCTGTATAGCGATTTTTTTCAGTCTTGAGTATATAATTTTATACTTTTCACACACTTTTTGGTCTGAATTTTCTACGCAAGGCTTAAAGGCTTCATAACATTTTTCTCTATCATCTTGCGTCATTTTCATATATGAATTTCTATCAACATTGTATACTTTTTTCTCGATTTCAGACCAGCCCTCATCATACGGCTTATTTACGTATTCATCGATGTCAAACTCAAATTTGGTACCAAATATAAGATGCTCGTTGGTGCTTTTGTTACTCTCATCAGCCAAGGCAAACTCGGCAAAACCAAACAAAGCCAACACAATCAGAAATTTTTTCATATTTTCTCCTAATTTTCGCAGTATTTTTTATCTATTTCACACGCAGATTCTAATAAAAAATCCGCCACATCATACTCTTTTTGCGCCCTTTTAATCAAAGAGGCTTCATAACAACTATACGCATCATTATGAAAGCACGCATGGTCAAAATATGCAAACGACAATCTCGCATCTTTTGGAAAAAGATAGCCCTTATCAATTAAAATTCCAATTTGCCTACAAGCGAATATATCTCCATCTATGCAATAATATGGTATTTTTTCTATCAAAGTATTAATTTTTGACAAGATTATTTTCATCTTTTCACACTCATTTTCAGAGCCATTTTGACACTCATTTGACATCGCTTGGATTTTATCCATCTCCTCTTTGCCGACATCATTTATATTATTTACATTCAGATTACATAATCTTTTTTCAATTTCAGACCAATTTTTTTGGCAGGGTTTTTGAAAGTATTCGTCAAGATTAAACTCATACTCTTTGCCAAATACAATCATTATCTCCTTCCTATCAGCTAAGGCAAATTCGGTAAGCCCAAACAAAGCCAACATAATCAAAAATTTTTTCATTTTTTCTCCTTGCTATTTTTCCATCAATGGCACTTCGCAAACATCATCTAAAAAATCTCTAAATTTCTCAAAATCATTCGCACATTTAAACATCGACATCACGCGCTCAAAATTGAAATTTGGTAGCAATTCGCAAATTTTATCAACACTTTTTTGAGTTTGCTTTTCGTCTGATTTTAGCTCATCTTCCGAAGCCGCGCCGATATAACTAATGCAAGCGATGATATTATTTTCGTTGCACTTTTTCTTGAAATTTGCCAAATCTTTTCGCAAAATCACCTCGCCCATGCAATAATTTTTATTTAAATTACACGCTTTATCAAAAAATATTTTGGCCTCAGTTTTGTCTTTGTGAAAATGCAAAAATCCCGCCTGTTCGCAGTTTTTGGCACTTTTTAACGTGTCACAAGCAAATTTAAACGGCTTTATCGCCGCCTCATCATCGCGCAGAATATGAACATTATTTATCATCATCAAGCCCGCATCATAGCAAGCGTTTTCACCCCTATTTACATAGCACTCTTCAATGATTTTCACGCCTAAATTTGTAATTTTTGCAGATATTATTTTGCTTCGTTCGCACGCGTTTTTGTCTGAATTTTCTATGCACTCTTTTTGAAAAATTTTATACCACTGCATTACCTCGTCGCGAGTGGTTTTCATATATGAATTTCTATCCATATTACACATTTTTTTCTCAAATTCTAACCAATCATCGCCGCAAGGTTTATTCGCATATTCGTCGATGTCGAACTCAAATTCCGTGCCAAAAATATTATTTTTCGTTTTATCAGCCAGCGCAAATTCGGCAAGTCCAAACAAAGCCAACGCAATCAGAAATTTTTTCATTTTTTTCCTTTATTTTTTCAAAAGTCGCAATTTTACAAAAGATTAACTAAATCCAAACTAAATCTCCGCAGGAAAAGGAAATTGATAGCAAATTTCATTCAAAAGCAAATTTAAAGCCATAAAATGCGATAATCTGCAAATTTAATCAAAAGGAAATTTATGAATAAAATTCTTGGAATTTACCTATTTTTGTTGGCGCTGCTGCTCGGCGTCGAGTTTTGTTGTGGGGCATTTACCGCGCCTACGATTTTCCGCCCGGAAAACACAATTGGAAGCGGCATTTTAACGCACTTTCAAAGCGGTCAGATGATGACGGCGATTTTCCTAAAAATGAATAAAATCTTAATCGCCGTGAGCCTATTTAGCTTTGTTTTCGAGATGGTAAATCTCGCAAATAACCGCGAGCAGAGCTTTGCGCTTAAATTCTCATCCATGATGATGAGCGCGATTATCCTTATTTTGGCGCTTATGTTCATTTTGTATTTTACTGATTGGATCGTTTCAGCCCAAGCTGGAGGCCCGGAAGCTACGCAAACGGCGGAATTTGCGAAGGTTCATAAAGGCAGCGAATGGTGCATGAAAATCATCATGCTGATGCAAGCGGCGCTATTTTTCGTCAAATTTTACACGCAAAAGCGATGAAATTTCGAATTTACTACGACGACACCGACGCCCAAGGCATCGTTTATCACGCGAATTTCCTCAAATTTTGCGAGCGCGCGCGAAGTGAAATTTTCTTTTCGCGCGGCGTTTTATTTTCACCAGATTCGCATTTTGTGGTATCTCGCGTGGAGGCGGATTTTTTAAAACCAGCATTTTTAGGCGACGAACTCGAAGTCATTTCAAAAGTGAGCGAATTAAAACGCGCTAGCATCGTGCTTTTGCAAGAGATTTTCCGCGGCGAAGAGTGCATTTTCCGCGCCAAAGTCACCGCCGTCTATCTAAAAAACAAAAAAATTGCCAAAATCGAGGGCGAAATTCTAAAAACTATCCAAAATTTGGGCTAAATTTAAAAGCGTTTTCACACCCGCAAGAATCAAAAAATCTAAAATTTGGAATTGAGAAAATAACGAAATTTGGGGCGTTTGCCCCAAATTTCTAGAAGTGGAAACCAAATGACAAAGTAGCGCCCACGTCACTTTGTGAGTTCATGGCCGCTGAGCCTTTGATTATCCATTTTGAGTTGTCAGACACGCGTGAAAGTCCCAACGCAAGGGCGCCTTGACCTTTGTAGTAGCTCGTTCCCATGACGAACATGCTCTTGCCAGGGATGAACGACTGCGGCAAATCGCCGATCGCCATCGCGGTTGCGATGCCTGCGCGGTGCTCTTTGTTGTAGTTGTGCATGTCGTTATAGACGTTGCCGATTGCGCTTTTTAGCTGGCTGAGATTGACCGCGTCGGTGTCATTGACTGCAGGTGCCACGTTTGTGATGCGGCGCTCGCTACCGACGTCGCCGACTGAGACGGTGTTGGCTTCGTTTGCCACGCTGCCGTTACCAATTGCGACCGAATTTTCGCCATTTGCGACCGGTTTTTCGCCGCTTGTGTTATTGACGGTTACCCAGCTGTTGCTGTTTGCGCCGTTATATGAGACGGTATAGACTGTGCCGTAAGCGCCATTTTTCTTAGAGGTGACTATGATGTCGCCAGCGCCTTCAACTCGGACTTCACCTACTGCTTGTTTTAGCTGGCTAACATTGACTGCGTCTGTGTCATCTTCGCCAGGTGCGACATTTGTGATTTTGTTTCCGCCAGCGCTGATTTCATTAGCTGTAAATTTCGGCCCCTCTTTGTCGCCCTCTTTTGTGATGGTCATTCCGTCGCTGCCGTAAGTCGTATTGCTGCCGTTTTTATTTGTCACAGTGATGCCAGCAGGTGTGATATTTGTGGTGTTTCCTGAGCCATCCGCGACATCCACGCTCTTAAATTCAGGTGTTTCGGTAATACCAATTTCAACTCTACCACTACCGTTGCTATCTACGACTGTGCGTGTTGCGACGTTTTTGCCAACGAAATTTCCACTCTTGCCGCTTACTGAAAATTCATCTTCAGTTGATACAATAGCAAGTGTGTCGCCTAGCGCTTTTGTTACACTATTATTATTATCGGCGTTAAAGTGCAACAAACCGCCGCTTAAGCCCGAATTTATGGTGTTAATCTCATTTACGACTGCGTAGAGTTGGCTACCATTGACCGCGTCAGTGCTATCGCTCGTAACTCTGCCAGGCGCAACATTTGTGATTTGACGAGTTTCGTTTGTATCGGCATTTCCTACACTTACGACGCCTACGATGTTATCGCCGCCGCCAGCAAAGGTGTCCGCCTTAATTGTGCCAATCACTTTTCCGTCAGCGTCTTTAATATCGACATCTTCCACGTCGTAAATTTCATTCGTAGTAGAGCCGTTGCCTAACGCAATCGAATTCTCATGCTCAGCTTTTGCGCCACTACCAATCGCTACGGCATTTTCCTTGCTTGCGCTCGAGCCGTTGCCGATAGCTGTGGCATTTGTGTCAGTCGCTTTTGAGCCAGTGCCGAATGCGATTGAATCGCTGCCGCTTGCAGTCGCTCCTGTGCCGCTAGCAATTGCGTTTTCATTTTCGGCTTTTGCGCCAGTTCCGCTAGCTTGGGAATTCTCACCACTTGCGGTCGCGTCAGAGCCGGTTGCGATTGCGCCCGTAGCTTCAGCTTTTGCCCCAGAGCCGGTTGCTATGCTATCTTTGCCGCTTGCAGTCGCTCCTGTGCCGATAGCTGTGGCATTTGCTTCTTTTGCAGTCGCGCCATCACCCAAAGCGATCGCGCTTGTGGCATTTTCAGTCGTGCTAGCGTTTGGTCCGATTGCCATTGAGTTGTCGCCTTTGGCGCCGCTGTTATCGCGGTTGCCATCATCTGTGGAATTTACGCTAAAGTAGTGAGTTGCATTGCCTTCGACGACATTTTTGAGTTGGCTGACATTGACCGCGTCGTTGTCATTGACGCCAGCTGCGACGCCTGTGATTGTGACGTTGCCGTCTTTGGCGTCAGTGTAAGTGAGCGTGCCGTCGCCGACATTTTGAGTGATGTTGCCTTCGTTAAATGTCATGCTTGTGCTGCCGTCTGGATTGTAGATCGTAGTGCCACCAATGCCCAATTCATCGCCATTGCTGCTGATTGTGATGTTTTTGTCATCTTTGTCGCCGAGCGAAATTTGGTTGTCATTGTCGCTGTTTCCGATTGAGCTGACGTTTAAATCAAGCGCCATACCGATTAGGATGTTGCCGTTTGCATCGACGTAGGTCGATAAATTCGTTCCAGAATAGTTCTTATCCACGACAAAATCGCCATCTAAGATATTTTGAGTTTCGCCGGTTTTGCGAGTGACGCCGTTTGAATATTTGCTGTCATTTCCGCGCGCTTTAAAGGTCAAATTTGAGTCTGAAACCGCTTGAAGCACGGAGTATAGCTGGCTGCCATTGACCGCGTCGGTGCTTGTGTTTGTCACGCGACCAGGTGCGACGTTTGTGATTTGGCGAGTTTCATCGCCATTTCCGACACTTACCACGCCTACGACATTTTTGCCGCCAGCGAAACTATCTGCTTTAATTGTAGTGATAGTATTTCCGTCAGCGTCTTTGATTTCAACGTCGCCTACTTCATTTTTATTGCCAGCTACGGTGTTGCTGCCCAAAGCAACGGAATTTGCTTGTTCGGTTTTTGCATTTTTACCAATAGCAAGGGAATTTGTGCCACTTGCATTTGCATCAGTACCGATTGCAGTGGCATTTTCTGATGTTGCTCTTGCGCCAGTTCCGATTGCTTGTGTATTATCTCCGCTTGCGTATGAATTTGTGCCGCTAGCGTAAGCATTTGTGCCGCTAGCTTTTGCACCAGTACCGGTGGCTTGCGCATTTTCACCTTGTGCGCTAGCATTAGTTCCGCTAGCGTAAGCATTTGTGCCGCTAGCTTTTGCACCAGTACCGCTAGCTTGAGAATCCGCACCAGTTGCTTCGGAATTTACACCAGTTGCAATGGCATTTGTGTTAGTTGCTTTTGCGTTTGTGCCGATTGCAGTGGTATTTGCATCATTTGCTTTTGCACCATTACCCATGGCAATTGCATTTTCTCCGACCGCAGTAGCTCCAGTACCGCTAGCTTGAGAATTTTTACCACTTGCCTCAGCTCCAGTGCCGGTTGCAATGGCATTTTCTTTGCTAGCAATTGCGCCAGTTCCGCTGGCTTGGGAATTATTACCGCTTGCGTTTGCGCCGCCAGTTGCGATTGAGCCTTCTCCGCTAGCATTTGCTCCTTTGCCAATAGCTGTGGCGTTTTGTTTGTTGGCTTTTGCACCATCACCCAATGCAACAGCACCTGTAGCGTTTTTATCCGTGCTAGCGTTTGGTCCAATTGCGATCGAATTTTCACCTTTGGCGCCATCATTATTGTAGTTGTCTTGTTTATTGCCGCCGTCATTTACACTAAAGTAGCGCGTTGTGTTGGCTTCAAGTTGGCTGACATTAACCGCGTCATTTGGCGCTTTACCAGGTGCTACGCCACTGATTGTGACATTGCCGTCATCGCTTGGCGAGAATGTTAGCTCGTTGCCGCCGACGGTAAATGTGATGTTTTTGTCATTTTCGTCGCCAAGCGAAATTTCATTTCCATTGTCGCTATTTGAGATCGAGCTGACGTTTAGGTCATACGCCATATCGATGTAAATTCCATTATCCTTGGCGAATGTGGTCAAATTTGGAGTGGTTGTGTTGATGTCGATTTGGTTGCCGTTAAAGACCTTAAACGGCGTGCCAGTGTCCGCCCCAAAGGTGATATTCGCATCCCAGACAAATTCTTTTAATTGGCTGACATTAACCGCGTCATTATCCTCGACGCCAGCTGCGACGCCGCTAATTGTGACGTTGCCGTCTTTTTTATCGCTTGGTTTAAAGGTCAATTCGCTGCCACCGACATCCATCGTGATGTTTTTATCATTAAATTCGAGCGAGCTGCCGCCAGTCGCATCAGAGATTGTATCGCCCGAAATCACGATACTTTCGCCCTTTTCGCCGCTTGTAATCGTGACATCGTCATCGTTAAATGCGATGCTGGTGTTGGTATCTGGCTTATAGATCGTATCGCCGCCAATGCCCAATGTATCGCCATTTTCGCCACTTGTGATGGTGATATTTTTGTCATTTTCGTCGCCAAGCGAAATTTCATTTCCATTGTCGCTGTTTGAAATCGAGCTGACGTTTAGGTCGTTTCTCATACCGATTAGCAAATTTCCAGCTTTGTCGATGTATGTCGCCAAATTCGTGCTTGAGTAGTTCGTATCAAGCGTGAAATTTCCATCCAAGACATTGAGCGTTTGCCCATTATATCGGACTACGCCGCCGTTTGCGAGATTGGTTTTGTTATTATCATCCAAACCGCGCGCAGCGAATGTCAAATTTGAGTCCGCGACCGCTTGAACGACCGAATATAGCTGGCTGCCATTGACCGCGTCGGTCGAATTTGCGTCGATTACGCCAGGAGCCAAATTTGTGATTTGGCGAGTCTCGTTCTTATCGGCATTTCCAAGACTTACGACGCCTACGATATTGTCGCCGCCAGCAAATTTGCTAGCGTTAATTTCAGCGATGACGTCGCCATTAGGATTTGTGACGTTGAAGTCCTTAGGTTGGTGAATTTCGGTGGTTGCCGAACCGCTGCCGAGTGCGACGGAATTTTCGTGTGTCGCAGTCGCGCCGTTGCCGATAGCTGTGGCGTTTGCTTCACTTGCAGTTGCGCCTGTGCCCATTGCAATGGTATCTGTGCCGCTTGCAGTTGCGCCTGTGCCGCTTGCGATGCTATTATTGCCTTCGGCTTTTGCGCCATCGCCAAATGCGATAGAGCTGTTACCTTCAGCAGTCGCGCCATCACCGAATGCAATCGCGCTTTCGCCGCTTGCGTTTGCGTCTGTGCCAAGAGCGATGCTGTTATTGCCCTCAGATGTCGCGCCGTCGCCAAGTGCGATTGAGCTATTGCCCTCTGCGGACGCGTCAGTGCCGATTGCGACCGCGCCGATGCCGCTGGCATTTGCGTCTGTACCGATCGCAGTGGCGTTATCTTCACTTGCGCTTGCACCTGTGCCAAGAGCGATAGCGCTTTCACCACTTGCATTTGCGTCAGTGCCGATGGCGGTGGCATTTGCTTCGGTTGCATCAGCGCCGTAACCAAAGGCGATCGCACTTGTGGCGTTTTTATCTGTGTGGGCGTTTGGTCCGATTGCCATTGAGTTGTTACCTTCGGCGCCATCGTTCTTTTTATTGCCCTCTTCGGTCGAATTTACGCTAAAGTAGCTGATGTTTGTGCCGGATTTGAAATTCGCAAGGACAGCGTAAAGTTGCGAGCCGTTGATTGCATCGGTTGAATTTTCATCGATTAAGCCAGCTGCGACGTTCATGATGCGTCGCTCGCCGCCAGCGTAGCCGACACTTACGCCGCCGTTAGACTTCTCGCCGGCAAAGCCGCTATAGGTGACATTTGTATCGTCAGATGTCCTTACAAAGGCGTATGATACGGTGCCGTATGCACCGCCGGTTTGAGTACTATTTTTCTCTGCATTATTTTTGGCTAGATTATAGTAATAATACTGTGCCCCAGAGCCATTTACATCACGCCTTGTTATGGTATCATTTGCAGCACCAACCATAGTGGTACGATCACCTAAATAAATACTATTTGTAATGGTGTAGCCAAGAGCTTTGATTTCTCCATTATTATTATCAAAATTTTTTCTTTCATTATCAATAACATTAACATAATTGCCTAAAACATATGTACTTTCACTAGTTATAACATTATAATATCCGATAGCGCCAGATTGCTTAGCACTTACACGCGAAGCTCCGAGAGCAATCGAATCATCTCCATTTACATTCGCATTATTACCGATTGCAATAGAACGAGCACCTTTAACATAAGCAGCGACACTTTTAGTATTATAATAAGCACCTATTGCTATGCTTCCACTACCAGTTGCTTTTGCACCATCTTTTTTGACATCAGCAGAGCCACCGATAGCAATAGCTCCACCGCCAGTAGTACCAGTGCCAGCAACTGCATTATTTCCTAATGCAATAGAAGCCGTAATAGTAGCTTCCGAATTATCACCAATCGCTATAGAATAATTACCAACATTTCTAGTGGTTTTATTATTTCCGGCAAAAGCGTCATTACCGATAGCAATTGTGCCTTCTCTATATGCAATAGCACCTTTGCCAATTGCAGTAGAATTTTCACCGCTTGCGTTTGCGTCTGTACCAAACGCGATTGCATTTTTATTGCTTGCAACTGAATTTAGACCAATTGCGCTAGAATTTTCACCGCTTGCGTTTGCGTCTGTGCCAAACGCGATTGCATTTTCTCCGCTAGCACTTGCGCCCCATCCAATGGCAGTAGCGCCAATTTTGCTAGCATTTGTATCCCAACCAAACGCAATCGCGCCAGTGCCATTTGCCTCAGCATTTATGCCAATTGCAGTTGAATTTTCATCGATTGCGTGCGAATTCCAGCCGATTGCCATTGCGCCCTCTTTGCTAGCATTCGCTTCGATGCCGATTGCCATTGAGTTATTTGCTTCGGCACCGTCGTTATACCAGTTGGAGCGATTATCGTCGCCGTCATTTACGCTGAAATAATGGATCGGATCGCCGCTAGCGCCCATTCCAGCGATGACAGCGTAAAGTTGTGAGCCGTTGATTGCGTCAGTTGAATTTTCGTCGATATTTCCAGCGGCTACATTTGTGACTAGGCGAGTTGAAAGTGCCGTTAGTTTGCCGCTTGTTGCGTCATATGTAGATCTGCCGACCGATAATACGCCAGTTACATTGGTATCAATTCCAGCAAACTTGGAATTCGGAATAGTAATTACTACATCGCCATCTAAATTTGTAATCGTGCTATTTTTATCTTTGCTCAATTTGCGATCAAACGCGGTTTGATCCGCCAAACTATTTACACCAAGAGCGACGGAATCTTTAACACTTGTTTCTGTGCCGCTACCAAGAGCCATTGCGTACTCTGCCGATACGTTAGCGCCTTTATATAAGCCCGAAGCACTACCGATAGCCATTGAATTTGCAACTGCAACTGCACCAGCTTTTTTATATCCACCACTACCGATTGCCATAGAAGCAAATCCAGTAGCGCTTGCGGCGTCGCCTCTATTGCCAGCGCTACCAATCGCAATAGCTGCAACACCGTTAGCATTAGCACCGGCTCTATATTGCGTAGCACCACCAATTGCGATAGCACCTGTACCAGTTACAGTAGCACCTTGTTTAATACTATTTTTAGTACTTGAATAATAACCACCACCAATCGCAACAGCGCCATATGTCACATTACTATTTGTGCCTGTCACTTCTGTATTATAACCAATGGTCACAGAGTAGTTACTAGATTCACCAATCTTTGCCACATCTCCAATTGCAACCGAATAGTTTGACAAAGCATTGGCTTCGTTACCAAGTGATACGGCATGTTGATAAGAAACTGTATTATAACCCACAGCGACAGCATAGCCGTTGTTAGGATCAGCATTGGCATTGCCACCAATAGCAACAGATTGTTTTGAAGCTTTGGAATTTACACCCGATGCCACGCTATTTACGCCACTATAGCTATCAAAACCAGTAGCAACACCTGTAGCAGAGGCATCAGAGCCAGCACCAACAGCGACTGCTTTTTCACCTGCATGCGATGATGTACCAATAGCAGTGTAATTTGTATCAGCTTTATCGCTTCTTGCACCAGCATCAACACCTATAGCGATGGATGTATCAGCCCTAGCTTGCGCATCTTTTCCAATTGCAACAGCACCATAACCAGAATTTGTTCCTTTAAAACCAGCATAAGCTCCATCTCCTAATGCTATCGAACCCTCACCTGTGGCGTGTGTACCAGTGCCTATCGCCGTAGATTCTTTACCATCAGCATCAGAAGCTTCGCCAATAGCTGTAGCTCTATATCCCTTTGCTTCGGCGCTGTAACCTATTACTGTAGATTGTTCCCCTTGCGCTTTTGCCTCTCTACCAATAGCAACAGTAAGTGATTGTGTAGCCTCAGCATATTGTCCAATAGCAACTGCATCAGTACTAGTTGCCTTAGAACCAGTACCAATTGCAATAGCGCGAATGCCTTTAGCACTAGTTAAATAGCCAAGCGCCAATGCTTCTCCTTCTGTTGCTTCAGCCACGCCAATTGCTATGGCATTTATAGCACTTGCACCTAAATTAGTTTTATTAAGATTGTGAGTTGAATTTACATCAAAATATTGAATAGAACCACTACTGCTAGTTGAGATTGTCTTCATTTCTTCAATTACAGCATATAGCTGTGAGCCATTGATTGCATCAGTGCTATTTGCGCCAATGTCACCAGCTGCGACAAATTTGATTTGACGCTCTGCGTCTTTTGCGCCAACAGAAAAGATGCCCAAGTTAGGACCAGAACCAGCAAAGCTACGCGATTGGGTGCCTAATATTTTTATTCCAGTAATGCGTTTATACTCCGCATTTTCTGTCGTTGAGCCGTAGCCAACTGCTACGGAATTTGCAACAGTAACCTTAGCTCCAGTACCAAGCGCTGTAGAATTTGACACCTCAACAAGCGAATTACTACCAATTGCCACGCCGTTTGTGATTTCAAAACCACCACCATCTCTAGCATTAACCACGGCATTATAGCCTATTGCTACCGAATTTGCCGCGCCAGCGCTTGCGCTCGCGCCAAGCGCAGTGGCGTAACCAGCAGTCGCGGTGGCATTATATCCCATAGCTACAGATTCGGTGCCAGTAGCACTTGCTACGCCAACAGCCATGGCATTATCGCCGCTAGCACCATTATTTTCGTAGTTCAGCGTGTCGCTCGAATTTACATCAAAATAGTGAATCGCCGACTTTTCGACCGCTTGTGTGACGGCGTATAGCTGGCTGCCGTTGATGGCATCTGTGCTTGACGCGCTAACCGCGCCAGGAGCGACATTTGTGATTTGGCGAGTTGCGCCATCTTTGCCGCCTACGCTTACGACGCCAGTGACCTTATCGTCGCCGGCGAATTCATATTTCGTTCCGTCAATTGTGACATCTGCGATACTTTTTGCTTCACCAGTCACAGAATCGCTGCCAAGTGCGACGGAATTTGCATGACTTGCAGTCGCGCCAGTTCCAAGTGCGACGGAATTTGCAGCTTCATCAGTCGTGCTAGCTTTTGGGCCGATCGCGAGTGAATCGGTGCCTTTTGCACCCAAATTATCGTAATTATCCTTATGTGTGCCGCCGTCATTTGCGCTAAAATAGTGCGTTTTATTTCCGTCTGCGGCGCTTTTTAACTGGCTTAGATTGACCGCATCGGTGTCAGCTGTGCCAGGAGCGACATTGCTGATCTTGACATTGTCGCCAACTGGGGTAAATGCGACATCTTTGCCACCAGCTGTGATAGTTACGTTGTTTTCATTATATGTGGTTTTTGATGAGCCACTGCCGATGGTGTTTTCTTTGATGGTGATTGTTTTTTCATTGGTTGTGAATTTGATTTCATCATCGCTACTTATCTCATTTCCATCAATTGTGAGTTTGTCGCCATTTTTGCCGCTTACAAGCTCAATTTTCTTGTCATTAAATGTGACATTTGACTCGCCATTTCCGATAGTTTCGCCATCGACGATGATATTTTTGCCAGCACTTGTAAGCGTGATTTTATCGTCATCCAACGAAATTCTGGTATCGCTGTTTTCATCAGAGATAATTTTTCCATCTATGATGAGTTTGTCACCATTTTCGCCGCTTACAAGCTCAATTTTTTTGTCATTAAATGTGACATTTGACTCGCCATTGCCGATAGTTTCGCCATCGACGATGAGCGTCTTGCCGTCGCTCTTTAGCTCGATTGTATCGCCATTTAGCGTGATATTTGTATCGCCATTTCCGACGCTTGTGGCGTAAAGGTCAGGCTTCATGCCGATTTTTATGTTGCCGTTGCCATCGACATAGGTCGCCAAATTTGTCGCATTATATTCGCCGCTTTTGTTCGTAAAATCGCCACTGATAATGGAAATTCGGTCGTTATTGTGCTTTGTCGCGCCACTTACGGCTTTGATACTTTCATTGCTATCGTCAAAATCGTCCGCCATAAATGTCAAATTCGCATCGCTGCCAGCTTGCAAATTTTCAAGCACGCGATATAGTTGCGAGCCGTTAATTGCATCGGTTGAATCTGATGCGATATTTCCTGCAGCGACATTTGTGAGAAGGCGAGTTGTGGCGGTACTAGACGAAGCATTACCGAATGAAACAACGCCAACGACAGAATCGCCAGTGCCAGCAAAAAATCTATTTTCAATAGTTATGCTACCAGGAAGCGTCGTTGATGCTTTTTTATCCAATCTGCGATCATATGCTGTTTGGTCAGCCAAACTGTTTGAGCCAATCGCAACGGATTTGTCATAAGTTGCTTTAGCGCCATATCCCAAAGAAAGCGCTCCAGACTTAGTTGCTTGTGCTCCAGAGCCAACAGCTGTAGCACCTGTGCCACTGGCTATTGTTCTTAACCAAGCTTGATTAGCATCACCACCGATAGCTACCGAATATGTTCCAGTAGCTTGCGCATAAGCACCAAAAGCTGATGAGGTGTTTCCAGTGGCTTTCGTATTATAGCCCACAGCTGTAGCGTAGTTAAAATCAGTAGTTGAATTATAAGCTGACGCATTGCCACCGATTGCTACCGATCTATTTGCGGTTTTAGCCTTATAACCAACAGCAGTGCCACCATCGGTATTGCTATTGCCATACGTATCTGCCGTAGCGCCAGCTCCCAGCGCAGTGGCGTATTTGGCATTAGCGTTTGCGCCAACACCAACCGCTGTGGCGTTGCCTTCAGGGTGAGCCGCAGTACCAAATCCAATTGCTACATCATAGGCGCCGCTAGCTGTTGCTTTTCCAATTGCAATGGCATGATCAACTGCTACATGGTTAGTGCCATCTCCGCCATCTGCTTTTGCTCCGCTACCTATAGCAATGGCACCATCACCGTATGCTCCTGAACTTGCACCAAAACCAATAGCTGATTTGCCATTGACTTGGGCACTATGACCAATAGCAATCATGTTCTCTTCGTCGCCATATGCATTGGCATCTGTACCAATAGCAATTCCATAACCAGATTTATTTATAGCGTGATCACCAATAGCGACGCCGCCTTGATGGTTAACTTCAGAATTTTTTCCTATGGCAATACCGCTTCTGTGATATGATTTTGTGCTTTGTATAGTCACTTTTGCGCCATCGCCGATGGCAATACTGCCCGGATATTGAACATTAGAATTTCTTCCTATAGCGATAGCGCCATCTGCTGAATATTTGGCAGCATTACCCAAACGATTGGTTTTTGCACCTTGACCAATTGCAATAGCGCCAGCATCATCAGCTACTGCGCCAGTGCCGATTGCAGTGGCATTATCCTCGGTCGCTTGAGCGCCAGCGCCGATTGCAGTAGCATTATCCTCTGTCGCTTGAGCGCCAGTGCCGATTGCAGTGGCGTTGTTGTCAGTCGCTTGAGAATTATCGCCAATAGCAATAGCATCATCACCGCTAGCATTCGCGCTAGTGCCAATCTCAATACTCGCGCTAACCGGCAAAATAGCGATACTCGCGATGATACTGCATAGAAAAAGCGCAAAAATAGGACCTTTACGTCCAGACATTTCGTCTCCGTTGGAGGCGCGTTGCTCTGCCGATTTGCGTACGATTTTCCTTGAATTTACACCTAAATTTGGGAAAAATCGACTGAAAACAGAACTTTTCATCTCCCACTCCTTACACAAATTTTTACACCTATATTATACCCTAAATTTGGCGAAATTCGTTTTTTTTTTTTTTGTCTGTAATGCCCAATTCATTGGTGCTGCCGAATATTTGGGTGTTAAAAAAATGAAATGGAGATTACATTTTTTGAAATTTGAATGTGAATTTCAATGTGAAATTTGAAAAATTTTTTGAAATTTTTTGATTCTTGCGCAAATTTTAGCTAAATTCGACGAGTGCGGAGAGTTTGTTGTTTGCGTAAATCGCGACCGCGTGCAAAGCGCCTAAATTTGCGTATTTGCAAATGACTTTATCGCCAATTTTAATGGCTGATTTGTAATTTATGCGCAGATTTTTGAAATTTGCGGTTTTGTAAATTTCATCCGGAAGTGCCTCGAGTGCGAAATCTAAATAGTTTAAATTATGCACATGGCCATTAAAATCGATATCTCCGCGACGGAGCGCTAGCTCAAATTCGCTCGCAAACTCCTTTGGCTCGGCAAATTTGCCGATGTCATCTGAAAAAAGCGAACGATCTTCGTCGCCATACTGCGCGATTTTTTCTGGCGAAATTTTGGCGATTTTGCCAGTTTTTACGTCAAATGATACCCATTTTGTGGCGGCTTTGGCTAAAATTTCGTCATTTAAGCTAGCTGTGAAATTTCGAACCGAATAAAATGGCGATTTTAAGGCGTTTGTCCAGGTGGCAAGCGTGATTTTTTCGCCATATTTTGGGAATCTCTCGACCTCCAATCGCCAGCCCGCAAGAATCCAGACGCGCTCCAAATTTCGGCGAAAAACGCAATCGCCCACAAAATCGGTATGCGCGTTGCTAAGATTTAAAAAAATGCGCAAGAGAGCCGCTAAATTGAGCTCTCCAGCGTGAGTGAAATCCTCGATTTTTGAGGCGTAAATTTGCTTAAAAATCATTTCTTAAGCCCTGCGAAAGCCTCGATTTCTAGCTTTTCCCACGGATAATTTGGGTGACCAACTTGCCCGTTTGCGGCAACATCAGCATAGAAAAATGTCTTCTCACTTGGGCGGTCAAGGCCGAATTTATCGGTAATCCAGCGCGGTGTGAGTGGGAAATTTTCCATGATGAAATTTGATAAAATATCGTCATTTACGCCGTTTGCGTAAGTGCCCATCGTATCGACGCTCACGCTAGTTGGCTTAGCAAGGCCGATTGCGTAGCTAAGCTGAACGATGCATTTTTTGGCAAGTCCTGCAGCGACGATATTTTTCGCGATCCAGCGCGCGGCGTAAAGTCCGCTGCGATCGACCTTTGTGTAGTCTTTGGATGACTGCGCGCCACCGCCAATTGGCGAATAGCCGCCGAAGCTATCGACGATGAGTTTGCGCCCAGTTAGGCCGCTGTCGTGCAGCGAGCTGTGATTTACGTAGCGACCGGTCGGATTGATATAGATTATCGTTTTTTCTTTGTCATATAAATTTGCAGGCAAGCCAGCCTCGTCAATTAGGCGACCAATAAGCGCTCGGACGGTCGAAATATCCATAGAATCGACGCACGGCGCAGAGACCACGATAGTGTGGATAGATTGGGGTTTGCAGTTTTCAAAATTGTCCTTAGTGCCGTAATCAACGGTAACTTGCGTCTTAATATCGACGCCAAGCTCGTCAGGATGGGCAAGTGCGTATTTATAGACTTTGTCGCACAAAATTCGCGCATAAGTAATCGCCGCAGGCATAAGCCACTCGGTCTCGTCACTAGCGAAACCAAACATAATCCCTTGGTCACCAGCGCCGATTTCACCGTCATTTTGATTGACGCCTTGAGTGATGTCCGGACTTTGGCGATTTAGCAAGATTTGCACCTTAACATCGTCGATGTGAAGGCATTGTTCGCGCGTAAAATAGGGACTATTGTCATAGCCGATTTTCTTGAGTGCCGATTTTACGATATTTTCGTAATCTTTGTTACTGAAATTTGCGTTTGATTTAACCTCGCCGCCGATGATTACGTGCTCTCCAGCGACCAAAACCTCGCTAGCGACGCGAGAATCTTTATCTTTTGCCAAAATCGCATCGACGATGCTATCGGCGATTATGTCGGCGCATTTGTCCGGATGACCGGGGCTGACGACCTCTGAAGTGAATAGATACATATTTTTTCCTTAAAAATTAATCTCCGAATTTTACCACTCTAAGGTTAAATTCCAATTAACTTAACTAAAATAGCGAAAATTTATTTCTGAAAAGGCGAAAAAATGTGGAATTTGAGTGAAATTTTTGAAAATGAGAATGAGTGTGAGAAATTTGCGGGCGATTTGCGCGGTGAATGCGAGAAATTTGCTAGCGAATTTAAGGGAAATTTGGGGAATTTGAGCGCGACGGAATTTAAGCGCGCGATTGAGATTTATCAAAATTTGAACGAAAAAATCGCTAAAATCGAGACTTACGCGTATCTGACTTTTGCGAAAAACTCTAAAAATGGCGCGATTCTTGCTAAATTTGATCAAATTTGCAATGAAATCGTCTCAAATTTGCTCTTTTTTGATTTGGAATTTTGTGATTTGGATGACGCTAAACGCGCCGAATTTAGGGAAAACTGCGGCGAATTTGGCTATTATTTGGAACTTTTAGAAAAGGCGAAAAAGCATAATTTGAGTTTGAAAGAGGAGCAAATTTTGCTTAAAACCTCAAATGTGGGCGCAGCTGCCTTTTCAAGGCTCTTTGATGAGAGTTTGGCGAATGTGAAATTTCGCTTTGGAAATGAGTATTTAAGCGAGGAAAAACTGCTCGCCCTGCTCTCTCACAAAGAGCGCAAAGTGCGCAAAAAAGCGGCTTTGGCGCTTAGTAAGGGGTTGGAGAAAAACGCGCATATTCTCACTTTTATCTACAATATGATAAGAGCCAACACACGCAATAAAATGGAGCTTCGCGGCTTTAAAAACCCTGAAGATTTCCGTCATTTGGGCAATCAAATCGAAAAATCAAGCGTCGATGCCCTTATTACTGCGGTCGAGGAGAATTTTGATCTCGTGGGAGATTATTATGAGAAAAAGCGCGAAATTATGGGACTTAAAAAGCTTTATGATTACGATAGATACGCTCCAATGGCAAGTGATGAGGAAATTTCATATGAAAATGCCCAAAAAATGGTCTTAGAAGCGTTTGAGAAATTTAGCCCAGAATTTGCCAAAATCGCAAAACGCGCGTTTAATGAAAATTGGATCGATCCATTCGTCAGCGACGGTAAAATCGGCGGCGCGTTTAGTCACAGTGGCTTTAAAGACCTTCATCCCTACATTATGCTAAATTTCACTGGCAAAATTCGCGATGTTTTCACGCTTGCGCATGAATTAGGACACACAATTCACCAATATTTGGCCTATAGCGTGGGATATTTGTATCAAAATACGCCGCTAACGACGGCGGAGACAGCATCGGTGTTTTGCGAGATGATTGCGTTTGAGCATATTGTCTCTCAAAATAGCGAAAAACAGGCGCTTTTAGGCAATAAATTAGAAGATATTTTCGCTACGCTCTATCGTCAGATTGGTTTTACCACATTTGAGCGCCGAATTCATGGCATTTCTGGCGAATTATCACACGAGCAAATTAGTCAAATTTGGATGGAAGAATCAAAAAAAATGTTCGCAGGAAAACTCCATTTGAACGACTATTACGCTTCGTGGTGGAGTTATATTCCCCATTTTATCCACTCTCCATTCTATTGCTATGCCTACGGATACGCTCAATTGCTGGTTTTGGCTATTTATGGTCTTTACAAGAGCGGAAAATGCGATGATTTTGTAAAATTATACACAAAATTTTTAGCATCTGGCGGCTCAAAGTCGCCGCAGGAATTGATCGCCACTTTTGGGCTCGATATTAATTCCAAAACCTTCTGGAATCTCGGAATTAGCGAGATTCGAAAGATGGTCGATGCGTTTATCAATGAGTTTTAAGTAAATTTCGCTAAAATTTGGGCTTAAATTTTACAAAAAGCGAGAAAAATGATACTTAACGATCTCAACGATGAACAGAAATTAGCGGTAAATAAAGACAGTATCGATGGTCCGATGCTCATTTTAGCGGGTGCGGGAAGTGGTAAGACCAAGACGATTACCACTAGAATCGCATATTTGATATCACTCGGCATCAATCCAGGCAGCATTTTGACGCTCACTTTTACAAATAAAGCGGCGAACGAAATGCGCATGCGGGCACTAAATTTGCTCGATAAATCGCGGCTTTCGACGATGCCGCTGCTTTGTACATTCCATAAATTTGGGCTTTTATTCCTCAAAATGTACATCGGCGAGCTAGGCAGGAAAAATAACTTCATAATCATCGACACCGACGATAAAAAGCGCATTTTGAAGAGTTTTGACTGCGATATTGCGGTGAGCATTTTAGCGGCTGAAATTTCGAAGATGAAAAATATGCTGATTAAGCCCGCCGACGCCCTAAGTGCGGCCAAAAACGACGAAAATGACCACTACAAAAAGATCGCAAAAATTTACGAGCAGTATCAAGAGCGGTTACTCAAGGAAAATTTAGTCGATTTTGACGATTTGCTTTGCCTGCCGTATGAAATTCTCGAAAATAACGACGATCTGTGCAAGTCAATCTCGCAAACTTACCAATATATCATGGTTGATGAGTATCAAGACACGAATGATATCCAATTTAAGCTGCTTAAAAAACTCTGCCGTACGCATAGCAACATCTGCGTCGTTGGCGACGATGATCAGAGCATTTATGGCTGGAGAGGCGCTAAAATCGAAAATATCTTAAATTTCAAAAACGAATTTGAAAACGTCAAACTCATCAAACTCGAGAAAAATTACCGCTCCACCGAACACATCCTAAACGCCGCAAACGAGCTAATCAATCACAACCGCAATCGTTTGGGCAAAAACCTAATCGGAACCAAAGGAAAAGGCGAAGAGATCGAAATTTACGAGAGCGAGGACACAAATTACGAGGCAAACAAAATCTCAAATCACATCACAAAACTCGTAAATTCGGGCGTAAATCCGAATGAAATCGCGATTTTATACCGCGTAAATGCCCTTTCTAGAAGCATCGAAGATGGTCTAACGCGCGCTGGCATCCAATATAAAATGGTCGGCGGCGTGAAATTCTACGAAAGAGCCGAAATTAAGGATATTATCGCATACCTGCGGCTGATTTTGAGCAATAACGACGATTTTTCGCTTCGCCGCATCATAAATCGCCCAAAACGGGGCCTTGGCGAAGTCGGCCTTGCAAAAATCGAAAAAATGGCGTTTGAGGCGAAAACTACGCTATTTGAGGCGATTTTAAATTTGAATGAGAGCGTCGTGAGCAAAAAGGTCTTTGTCCAACTCAACGAATTCGCCAAAAACATCGTCGAACTATCCAAAGAGAGCGATATGAGCGTGATTTTGGATAAATTTGAGGAGGCGTTTAAACTCAAAAATCACTACGCTTCAATGGCTGATGGTGACGATAGAGTGGCGAATATCGACGAATTTATGGCGATGCTAAAAGAGAATATTAAGGATGAGAATTTCGATCTGAGCGAGTTTTTAAACGATCTTTCGCTCCAAAGCGAGCAAGATGCGATTAGCAATAACGCCGTTTCGGTGATGAGCATTCACGCTAGCAAGGGCTTGGAGTTTGATTATATCTTTGTCATCGGCCTTGAGGAGGGATTTTTCCCGCTTGTTGGCGATTCTAGCGATATCGAAGAGGAGCGCAGGATCGCGTATGTCGCGATTACTCGCGCGAAGAAGCACCTAATTTTAAGCACTTGCGAGACAAGATACCTGCGTGGCAGAAAAGAGCGCCTTAGCAAAAGCCGATTTTTAGGCGAAGCTGGGCTAATCGAGGCGCCACTAGAGTTCAAAAAAACAGACGACATCAAAAAAGGCGACCTAGTCAATCATAAAATCTTTGGAATTGGCCGAGTTTTGGGCGTTACGGTCGTTAAAAACGACTCAAAATTAAAGATAAATTTCGGCGGCATCACGCGCGAAATCATGGCAAGTTTTGTCGAAAAAGTCGTTTGATGAATCGCCTTTTTGTCGCGTTTAAACCCAAAAATATCAGCTCAAATCACTATTTAAGCCGATTAAAACGCAAATATGGCGTCAAAAAGGCCGGATTTTCGGGCACTTTGGATCCATTTGCGAGCGGCGTTTTGATTGTCGCATTTGGCAGCTACACGCGATTTTTTAGATTCTTGCGCAAATCCCCAAAATGCTACGTCGCGACCATTTGGCTTGGCGCAAAGAGCGATAGTTTGGATAATCGCAACATCACGGAAATTTCAGTCATTCCGCCGTTTGAATTAAGGCAAATTTCGGAAAAAATCGCGAATTTAACCGGTGAAATCGAGTTTTTGCCGCCTAAATTTAGCGCCAAAATGATAAACGGCGAGCGCGCCTATAATCTCGCTAAAAAAGGGGTGGAATTTGAGATGAAAATGGCTAAAATGCGCGTTTTTAAGGCCGAAATCATCTCGTATTCTCATCCGTTTTTGACGCTCTATTTGGAGCTTAGCGAGGGCGGCTATGCGCGCTCTTTTGGGCAATTGCTAGCTGCAAATTTGGGCGTAAATGCCACGCTTTCGGCATTAGAGCGCGTAAGAGAAGGCAAATTTACCTATCAAAACGAGCAGGAATTAAATCCGCTTGAGTTTTTAGATGTGCAAAATAATGATTATTTGGGCGATCCAGAGAGATTGCTAAATGGAAAAGCCCTAAATTTGGCAGATTTCGCGCGCCAAAATGATGGCATTTATCTCGTCAAATTTGGCCAATTTTACGCGATTTTGGAGTTTGCTAACGGCGAAATTTCCTATCTTTTAAACCGGATCGAGCTATGAAAAGTTACGCTAAAATCAACGTTTTCTTAAAAATTGTTGGCGTGCGAGCCCAATATCACGAGCTAAACTCGCGATTTGTTTTAGTGCGCGATTTATATGATGAAATTTATTTTGATTCTTGCACGGACGCCGAATTTAAGGGCGAAATTCGCATAAAAACCGACAAAAAAATCGAAGGCAAAAATATCATTCAAAAGTGCTATGAAACCTTAGCAAATATCGGATTTAAGGCGCGTTTAGAGGATTTTTTCCAAAATAACGCCGTGGTCATCAAAAAAAATATCCCGATGGGAGCAGGCTTAGGAGGTGGCAGCTCAAATGCCGCGACGTTCCTAAAAATGGTAAATTCCGAGCTAAATTTGGGCCTAAAAAAATCGCAACTGATGCAAATTTCAACCCAAATCGGCGCCGATGTGGCGTTTTTTTTGAGCGAATTTGAGGCCGCAAATGTCGCTGGAATCGGCGAAATCATCACGGAATTTAAGGACGAAATTCCACCACTAGAGATCATAAAAAGCGAGATTTTTTCCTCTACACCCGAGGTTTATCGCCATTTTAGGGGAAATTTTATTAACAATCTTGATATAAAATTCGCCTCAAATTTGATGAAAATGAGGAGCAGCGAGATTTTGGCGAGTTTTGCAAATTACGAATTGAACGACCTTTTGCGCTCGTTTGAGGCGCTTTATGGCGCAAAACTGGGCGCGGATGAGTTTTTAAGTGGCAGCGGAAGCTCCAAATTTAGGCGAATTTAGAAAGGTTTTTATGAAAGAGATAGCAAAAAATAGAAAAGCGTTTTTTGAATTCTCGATTATTGAGACATTTGAGGCTGGTATTGTCTTGCAAGGTGCCGAAGTAAAGGCAATTCGCGCAGGAAAAATCAATCTCAAAGACAGTTTTGTGCGGATTATCAAAGGCGAAATGTTTCTTTTAAACGCTCATATCGGCTTTTTGAGCAATACAAATGCGCACTTTCGCCCAAACGAACGGGCTCCGAGAAAGCTGCTCATGCACCGAAAGCAGATCGATAAACTTTTCGGTCACGTCACGCAAGATGGCCATACGATCGTGGTTACAAAGATTTATCTCAATGAAAGTAACCGAATAAAGGCAACTATCGCGCTTGCAAAGGGTAAAAACCTCCATGACAAGCGCCAAACGATAAAAAAACGCGAGGCAGACCGCGAAGCAAGGGCTGCGATGAAAAATTATAAATAAGGAAATTTGATGAAAAATTTGATTTTTGCGCTCATTTTTGGGCTATTTTTTATCTCTTGCAGCGATGAGGCGCCGCAGGAAAGCGCGACCCAAGAGGAATTTAAACCATTTGCAATCGGCGAAAAAGTCCAATTGAAGGGCGTTTTGGGAAATGAATTAACTCTCGTGCGCAGCGAGCGCGGATTTAAGCTAGAAAACAGCGATAAAATCGTCATGATCGACATTTTTGGGACATTTTGCGCGCCTTGTCAAGAGGAAGCTGCCTTTTTGATGGACTTTCAGAACAAAAATCGTGAGAAATTCCAGCTAATTGGGCTTATTCACTTTGAAGAGATTGGCGACGAGCGCATTATTTCGGACTTTGTGAAGAAATTTAACGCCTATTATTTTATCGCCAATAATGATAAAAACCCAAATGAACGGCTAGTTGAGCAAATTTTGCTCGATCTAAACTATCAAAATGCCCTATCTTTGCCGTTTAAAGTGGTCTATAAAAATGGCGAAATGCAGACGCTAACTGACATCAACAACGGTTTTTCAAACGGCTCGAAATTCTATCTGGGCGGCGTTAAAACCGAGATTTTGATTAACGATTTTAATAAATTTGCAAATTAAGAGTTTATTTATCTTTTTTAGGTAATATTACGGGAAATTTATTTTTAAGGAGAAAAAATGGCAAAAGTTGGAGTGGTTTTTGGCTCAAATGATGGTGACGCAAAGCGCGTTGCGGAGTATGTCGCGGCGAAATTTGATAGCGAGATTTTAAATGCGACTGAGTTAAGCGCGGATTTTTTAAATTCGCATGAAAAGCTCATTTTTGTGGCTTCAACGCACAAAGTTGGCGAGCTTCAAAAAGATTTTAAGGCAAAACTCGACGTGATCGCAGCTGCAAAATTAAGCGGCAAAACGCTCGCTCTAGTGGGCGTTGGCGGCTCAGTTAGACACCCAAATGACTTTAATAGCGGCTTAGCAGAGTTTTTACCAGTCATAAAAGGCGCAAATTTGGTCGGTCAAACCGAAGTCGATGACGAGTACAAATTCAACAAATCCGCTGCAATCGTGGATGGCAAGTTCTTAGGCCTCATCACAGACGTAAAAGTGGGCGACGGCTGGCAAGCGCGCGCCGATAAATGGGCTGAAAGCGTAAAAGCAAACTTCTAAAACTCAAGCGAAATTTTGGGGATTTCCTCCAAATTTCGCGATTTTTATTCTGATTCTTGCTTGAAAATTTAAATGAAATTTGGCGTGTTTGCTTGCTAAATTTGCATTAAATTTAGCAAGCAAAAAGCCGCGAAAAGAACTTATTTTTCGCTATTTTTGGCGATGATTTTGTCTAATTTAAATATGATTAGGATGACAAAGAAATTTAGCCAGCAAAGCCCAGCGCCGCATATAAATCCTGTCTGTTCATAGCTACTGCTGTCAGCCATCATGAGCGTGAATACAATCGCCGCAAGGCAAAAAATCACTGCCAAAAAAGATAGGAGAAATTTTCCCACAATTCTGTATATTTTAAAGCGTGCGCTTTCGGTTTTTTCCATATGAAATCCTTTAAATAAAATTGATTTCGCATTCTACCCCCCAGTTAATGGATGGTAAATTTAGCGCAGATTTTTTACAAAAATTGAAATTTGAGGTTAAAAATGAGATTTTGCCGAAATTTGGCGCGATTTTGATTCTTGCTTAAATTTTACTCTAAATCGGCGAAAATTTCGCTCATCGAGACATTTAATGCGCGCGAAATTTTGTAGATGTGCTCTAAATTAAAGTGCTTGCCGTAGCGGCAGCATTCGCAGTTTGAGTAAAATGCGACCGAGCGAATGCCGATTTCAAGCGCCAAATCTAGCTGCGAAATGCTGCGCTCCTCGCGCAGACGGCGAATCCGCTGCGACACCGCACGATAAAAGCCCTCTATTTCGTCACTCTCTATGTAAATTTCATCATTCATAAATTTATCCCATAGGCGATTGTTTTTATGAATTTACTTAGATAGAATAGCCAAAACTATATCCTATAGGATAACAATGGAGGGCTATATGAGCAATATTAGTGTAAATGATTTTTTGAGCAATATTTCTTTTGAAAAGCTTGAAAAGAAAATTAAATATGATTGGAGTAAAGCTTTGGCTGTTCCAGGCAGTGCAAGTGCTACCTATTTATTGACTTACGGCACAAGAACGGAAAAATTAAAATTTTTAGGTGATATGATAGAAGGAAATTCCAAATTCGTACAAAATATGACCGGAGAGCACGTTAATAATATTACCAAAGAGTTACTATTAAAAGAAGCGTATAATTATTTAGAAAATAATGGTGCAGAGAAAGCTATTTTTTATTTATCACAAGCATTTATCCTAGTTTTGCAATCATAAGAGGAAAATTATTATGCAAGTACTTAATATATCTGATGCCGATTTAATTCCATTTACAGAATATGGAAAATTTGGGTTTTTGGATAAATATTCCGAAATAATCCGCGGCGGTAAATTTGAAAAATCGAAATTTAAAACTTTTGAAAATCGCTATTTTGTCGTCAAAAATGGTGTAAATGTGGCTATTGAGGTGGTTTTAGAAAATGGCAAAAAAGTAGTAAAAGAGATCAAGGAGTAAGAGATGGGAATTAATAAATCTGAAAATTGGCCTCTTCCTTTTGGGCCTAAATTTGACAGAGACGCTTATCTTTCTGCTTTTCGCGCATTTGCTGAAATTTTAGCTGAAAGTTTACCCATTGAAATGAAATATAATATCAGTCTTGCACCAGGTGCGACACTAATAGAATTTTGTGTGATCGATTATATACACAATGAGCTCGGCAGTAACGAACACGATAACACAGAAAGCCGCAAAAGATACGGTAAGATTATGCTTAACAGATATCCAACGCTTTTTGAAGATGAAAGATATATTTCTAAAACAAAAAAATTTAATATTTTGTTTGATCGCTATTCGGTTCGTAGCAACGCAAGGGAATTATTTTCTTCTACCGACTTTCTTTCGCAACCACACATGCAATTTATTTTGTTTCTTCAAAATGATGCAATAATGAAAGCTTTTTCTGAACTTCTTGAGGCTTATTTTAATGAAAGTTGGTAATATGAATTTCAAATCGATAATAGAAATTTATATAAATAAAGGAGTAAAAGATGGGAATTTTAGATTTTTTCTCTTTTCGACGCAAGAAAGAGAATAAAAATAAATCCGACAATTGGCCTATTCCCTTTGGGCCTAAATTTGATGCTGGTGCTCATGTCTATGAATATACTTTTAGTACTTTTATTGAAGTTTTACTAGGAACAGTTTTTATTGCTGACAAAAAAAAATATAAATATAATATTATGCATGCTGCTAGCAGCACACTATCTATACTTTGCGTGACCGATTATATGTACAATAAGCTTGGCAGCAATAAATATGACGATACGAAAAGCTTTGAAAAATACGCAAATATTGTATTTAATCGATTAATCCAAAACAAAAC
>Ga0065711_1032213_pt1 | contig 27775 bp, 15 predicted proteins | sample Hoacrofraction12_FD_59098 | JGI IMG/M metagenome (GOLD analysis project Ga0065711, IMG submission 59098) | Hoatzin crop microbial communities from Cojedes, Venezuela - Epithelial fraction 12 v2 (version 2) | ecosystem: Host-associated > Birds > Digestive system > Esophagus > Crop | place...
AGGACCCTGCACTTGCCTTTGTTGAACCTCATCAGGTTCCTCTCTGCCCAACTCTCCAGCCTGTCCAGGTCTCGCTGAATGGCAGCACAGCCTGCTGATGTACCAGCCACTCCTCGCAGTTTGGTGTCACCAGCAAACTTGCTGAAGGTACGCTTTGTCCTTTCTTCCAAGTCATTGATGAATATGTTGGACAAGACTGGTCCCAGTACTGACCCCTGAGGAACCCCACTCACTACGGGCCTTCAGCTGGACTCTGCACCGCTGGTCACAGCCCTCTGAGTTCTGCCATTCAGCTGGTTCTCAATCCGCTTTCAGCTTCCTATGGGACAGCGGGCCACTTAGTACAGTACTGCAGTGTTCTGCACACTGCAAAGGATCCTTTGAATTCAAACTTATACTTCTAAATACTGTTTGAAAGGTAACCTGATAGGTATTTTTAAATCTTTTTATTTGGGGTTTTCTTTTACATAATGTATTTCAATGTAAACTACTCTTTCTGTTGGAAACTAGTAGGCTAGGTATATTATTTTGGTGTTATTGGCATACCTGGTCTGTGTCATCTTCAGTCTTCAAATGCAAGTTATTGCCAAAATACTCATCTTTGTTTCATACCATAACCACTCAGGTGACCTCCACGTTTGTTTACATGGTTGCTCAGCTTACTTTTGCTCTGCCTCACAGTCTAATTGGAGCTGTAAACTTTATGTGGCTTTCACTGCTGCCATTTGGAGACTATTTTCACATCATAACGTCTGTCAGAATGCTCTACTTGATATTTTGTCTTCCCTAATAGGATTTCTTTTCCTTTTAGTTCTAGTTGTCCCTTGCAACTGTGATTTCCTACTTGTCCTCTGTGTTTATTCGTACTTATACACTACTTTGTCAAATTTGTATGGCACTGGGTTTCTAATCTTCTTCCATAAATGGGTGCCATCATTCATATAATAAATTACTATGTTTAACACTGTGACAGTCAGAACTGTAGATTCCTGTTGTTTGTGATTCCTATGTCAGTCTCCCACACGACATTCATACTTAAGACATTGAAAACTATTCTCACAATGTTTGTAGAAAGTGAGTTTGTGTTTTGATCGCAGTCATGCACTAGACCCTGCTCCAAGAGAGAATGTGCCCAGTGCTGTTTTAGTTCTTTCTTGACCACTTCGTAGGATGATGTATTTCATAGACATAATTCTTTCAAGGGTACTCTTTAGTGCAGTTTTGACTTAAATGCTATTTTTAATTGGCCAGCTGAATTGTTCATACTTCAGATGGACCCTGAGTTCATATTCCCGCTGTGAACACAGTGTAGGTGTCATCTTCTTAGGTCACATTTTGCTCAGCGCCTTCTGTAGGAATCTTATCCACTCTAAGGACTATTATCCTGTTTGTGCTATCTTGAAGAGATACCATTATGGAAAAATGCTCTATCTACATCTTTCGACCTCTCCGCAGGAAGAAGAGGGAGCTGAACTCATAGAAGTAACTTCTGTAAGAGGCAGCAAATTATTATTAAATTCAAGGAAGCATGGAACTCCTCATTTAGGGTGTCCACGCCCTGCACCCATCAACACACTTGGCACCAGTGTATGTCAGTGTCCCACAGGCCAATCCTCTGCAAAACCACAAAGAGAGCACAGTCACACAAAGTCATTTCCCAGGCTCTAGGCTGACAGAGCGGACTGCCTGGCCAGGGGGGTTGGACCAAATGACCTCCTGAGGTCCTGTCCAGTCTCACCCGTGCTGTGATCCTGTGAATGCTGCCTTTTGAGTTTGGCATAGTTCGAATGAGCAAGTGCTGTAGCACTTAAGGTGGAGAAGTTACCTACCAGCTGTGGGTGTTTGCTGAGATATGTGGTCTTCATGTGCCATTTCTTCCCGTCTTCCTCAGAATCAGTGGATTTTGCATAGGTGCATAAAGCATAAGGAAAGGTGGGGACTGAACTCATCCAGTACGGCTACTGCACAGATAAGTCTTCCGTGTTGTCTGCTAGTGGAAATATCTATGTGGACTGTATCTCTCGGAGAGTTCAAGTTACAGGCAAGTGATCCTCTCACTTTTTCAGACTGGTTTTCTTGCACGTCTTACACGTACTTACTTCTCAGTCTTGATAGCAGATCTTTTAAAAAGTCATATTTATGTCCCAGTTCTGCATACTTTCTTATTTCAATGTGTGTGTCTGTATGAAAGTGTAATCCTTTTTTCCGTGTCAGAACACCGGTTTGTTCGTTACCTTAAAACGTGTCCCATTTTTTACTAAGTTCAGTGAAGAGTTGAAAAAGACCAGGCTGCAAAAGCGCAAAGCTTGAGACTTCTGTGTAAAAACCAAGTGCAGGGCGACCGCTGGATGTCACTCGTCTGTCAGGCTTCCTCCGCCCGGGGCTACAGGGAAAAATGCTGCCGGCAGCAGGAAGGGGAAAGAAAACACGGTTTTCTTTAAAAACAAGTCGTAGGTGAATCTATATAACAAATGTAGGTTATCACCAAATACATTGTTTCTGTTCTTTCTACAAGCTTCCTTCTAAGAAGGCAGGGTTTGCTTTCTTATGAATTACATTTTATAATTGATTAAGGAAAGCAAGTCTGTACCATGATAGCCTTTCTCTGTTGGGAGATGTAAAATTATAAACCTGAAATGCCACATGCAGCCTCAAACCTTCCAGGAATGTCTAAAGCATCGTTTCTGTTGAAAAGGTCTTTGGTGAGGTAATGAGAGGGATCTGGAAGGCATGTGGACCATCTGGTTAGTATGTGCTCCAGCCAGCCTTCGATTGTCTTGCCGTGAGTTCCCAAGTTGTGATACACAGATTGCTACAGGTACACAAAGCACTTTGACATGCGGGAACGGCTGCTGCCGCCACCAGTGCTGGCACCTACCGCTCTGCGTGGGAGCTGGCAGAAAAGGCATAAAAACGTTTGCATGCCCAGCCCATAAGTCCAAAACCTGTTAGTCATGTGTGTCCACATAACAATGCAACCTTATCTGTTCTAATCTGTTTTAAAAGGTTGCACTGCCATGTTACTTGTCTTCCAGCCCATTAAAAGGAAATTAATAAGATGAAGGCAGAGTCACGCAAAGCTGCGTGAAGAAGAAGAGAAGGAGAGAGTGGCCTAGGAGAGAGTGGTTGCGGAGGGTGACAGGTGTAAGCGCAATGTGCAAGCAATGCTCACACATGAAATATGTTCTGTGAGCAAGAGCAAAAAAGACATGCAGCTCCTTACTTCTGTGTCATGTTTTGTTCCTGTTTGGAAAGGCACTTCTTGCTGCTTCCACCATGTGTCAGGCTAGTGCTGCCCAGTCAATGGCAGATCTTTTCCGTTGTTCAGTTGTTGTTACTTAAAATCTTGAGGATGTCTTTTTCCTCACCAAAAACACATGTGGACATACCACCTTAAAATCCAAATACTTCTGCGAGCCACTGAACTAACGAGGCCTTGTTTCATGTAGGTAAATAGCTAATTGCACTGGTGGTTTCAAATAGATTTTGCAGCTTTTTAGATAGGGAGGATTCACAACTCTCTTGCTCCTGGAAAGACTTTCTAGTGTGCAACACTGGTTAATTTTTAGACAGCTAGACATCATGCTGCCTGTACTAGTGATGTTAGTTTTATTTTCTCTTCTGTGCAGCTACCTATATTAGTAGAACTTGTAATTATGTAACTTTTTGCTTTTTTGTCAAAACTTGGTTGGCATTTGCCTATGGTTTCAAAATGGAATCTCTGCATTTTGTACACACGTCCTGTGTGTTTACATAAACTTCATTTCTTAAAAAGATGAACAGGCCTAAGAAGGTAACTATGCTGTATGTGTCTTTTCTGCTATAGTGGTTGCAGGACCATGAAGAAGAGGCAGACTGGAGTTACATGAATGCGTGTTATATGTTACATGATAACAGGATTTGCTGTATGAAACCTATCTACTTGTCACACTTCTCTTTTCTTTGTGCTACCATAAAATGATTTTTCTTTGCATTTCAAAGGTTGCGGATCATTGCTGCATGGCGATAGCAAATTTCATTGTGGAATTTGTGTACACAAAGTGGTATTACAAGCACGTATGGAACTGGAGAGAGGTTGTTCTCAAACATGAAAGGGCCAGGCTTTCAGAAGCACTAAGGGCTCATAGGTGGGTTGGTCTCATGGTCTTTAAAGGTCCATCCCAAGCCAAACGATTCTATGATTCTATGTTAAGTAGAGTCTGAGGGCTGATGTGTGAGCAGTACTGTTTTGTCAGTGTTGAAAAGCTCCTACAAACAGAAGATGCAGCTCTTTAATGTGAAGAATTATATGGAAACAGCAGCTGGTTTACCCATCCACTTGTAACTCAACTCGTAGATCAATGAGTATCTCTCACAAACAGAATCTCCCTTCTGCTTCTGACCATGTCATGTTTTTACTAACATACAATTATTTCTGGGCAAATACAGTAGATATGCTACTTCAGATCTCGTTTAGCAGATGAGGAACACTGTTGAGTACCTTCTCCTAAATTTGAGCTCCTGTTTGGACGAAGTGGAAATGTCCATAGGGTGCTGAAGCTACCAGATGGACTTTCATCCCTTTGCATTTCCTTGGGACAAAGAGAGCTCTTGGACAACAGGCAGAAAGAGATTCTGTAGCAGCCCGAAATCTTCAAATCTCGTAAGCAGTCCCTGTGCACTCAGAGTCTGAAAACGCAATCACAGTCAGGCAGACGTGGGACAGTGCTCCTACCCAGTGGTACCTCCGGATTTTCTCTTTGCCTCATGAGAGGTGGGAAAGGGCCTTACTTGTTGAGGAGGAGAAGAGTGTAGGTAGAAATGGAGATTGCTGGTAGAGGAAAAGTCACAGGTGTGGATGAATTTTTTTCAGCTGGGATATAGAGATATTTGAGGGTTGTCACCTGAAGGAGAAAGAAGTGGATGGGAAGCTGAGAGTGCAAAAAACCTCATTTGTGGTAGGTGTCAAGGAAGGAGTTCAGTATCACTGGGAGTTCCTGTGTAGGACTCAGCCCAGTGATGATCCTTCTTACCCAAGCGCACATGGTTTTCCAGTTAGAGTTATAGTTGTATTATTGCTTTTTTTTTTTTTTTATTTTCCCCCTCTGGAATAGGAAGGCTCTTTTCTTGCCACAGAACTCCTAGTTTTGTGGACATCTGACAGTTGGTGATGGTATTTGGGGGATGCTGTGGAACTGAGCAGAAACTCACCTCTACTCTGGACTTATGTCTACTTAAAGACACTTCTTACTGTCTTTGTATCTTTTTATTGATTTTTCTAAGAAGTGATTATTTTTTATTCCTTTTCACCTGGTGAACAAGGATAAGCTTCTAAAGGGAAGAGCTCTTCCAGGAGGAAAATGCAAATGGCTGACTTCAACGAAGAGGGCTCCTGCGTGCTGCCAGCTGTGAAACAGAGCAGGGCCTCTCCCACCGCACTGAGCAGCAACATGTCAGGCAAGCCTGAAGGCTTTTCCCCCCGGAGCTGGCACCACAGACTCTCGAAGCCATCATTGACCCCTGATAAGCCATCGACACCCGATCAATGATCCAGTGCCCTGGGCTGAGGTAGCCCATGCCCCGCGGCTGCGGGAGCACGACAGGCGTCTCACACACACATCCAGCAGAACCGTTGCCTGTGGGAGCAACCAGCCAGAGGCCCTGGCAGTCTGAACGGGGAGACAGATGTGAATTCTGGCCCTGAGAAAACCCTGCTGGGCAAAGAGCGTTCAAGGTGTGAGACAGTGCTACATTCGCCAGGTTTTTTTGCCCGCTCCCCACCTTGCTCCAGCCAGGCCTGCTCAGGAGGTCTCAGAGCCCTTCCTTGGAAGCGCTGACGCTGCCAATAAGCTCTGATGCAAAATCCCCACATATGGTACAAATTATCATTCCCCTCGACGAGCCTGGAGCCCCACACAGCGGGTCTGTTCTTCCTCATGTGCCGGGCTTTGGGGCGCTGCCATTTTCTCCATGGAGTTCCTTCGGGGAGCTGGCGGAGCTGCTTGCTGCAGAAAGCCGGTGTGTGGGTGCTAAGGTTGCCCCGGCCCAGCTGCTTGGGCCTTTACCCAGCAGCCTTTTCTCTCCCACTGCTCTTCTTGCCTGCCTTCCTCCCTCCTCCATGCACGAGAAGGTCTTCCATACCGCCTGGGAACGTTTCTGCAGCGTGCTGAGCCCGGTGCCCGGGCTGCAGGTGCTGGGGCGTGTGCGAACTGGGAGCAGTTAAGCTTTTCCCTTGCCGGCTCCCTTTCATGGCTGCCGAGCCAGGGTACGCCGCTGGTTTTCTTGAGCCTGACAGCCCCTTTCAGCCAGGTGATATTGCTGAGAGCATGGCTGCTTGTTCGCTCAAACTGAAAACCCCAGAAAGCCACAGCCCTGAGGCCTCTCGGCCTGCAACCCGAGAGGGTTTGCCTCTTCGAGCATGAATAATTAAAAAGGTTCACAGATTTCTTTCTGTCTGGAAACCGGTCATAAATCGGGGCTTGTCCAGGGACTATGAAAACCTGATCCTGGTGCTCTTGAAAGGAGAAGAACTTGTTTTTGTCTTTTAGAAGGGGAGCTGTTGGTATCTTTTCTGTATGGGCTGACTGAGGTTTGTCTTCACTCCCCAAAGTCTCCGCATTTGGAGTTTCTTTGTGCTCTCCAGTTGTTTAAAACTGGCTGGCTGCAGCGACGTGAGGTTCGTTCAATGCATCAAGTACACATATACACGCTTGCCTACTATATGGATGTCCTTTGACATTTCCCGTTTAAAATGTTTTTCTTGCTATGAGTTACATTAACCAGGAAAGATTAATTTTGAAGGGCCTTATTTGTCTGGCATTCTTCTGTGGATTCTTCCCTTGCATGATGTGATTCTCAGGCACAACAATGATGATGATAAGTAATGTCAGATTTTGTCTCAGTCCGAACTTCTCCTGTGTACTTGGCCAGCGAAAGTAAATAAATAAGCTGGGGAGGCATTTTTGTTTTGATTTCAGCAAAGCTGAAATAAGGAATTCTTAAATGTTGTTTGCTAAGCGATATGGAAATAGGCCAGATTGAAATGGGAATGGCTATGGCTATTTGTGGGATATTAGCCTGTTTAATTGAACTAGTTTAGAACGGTGGTTTGAGCTCAATCACCCAGTGCTGCCTCCTGCATACCGGGAGCTGCAGGATACTTGTGGATTTTTTTGTTTTCCACGTTGCTAGCACCAGTGGGGTTGCACCAGCTGGATATGCTTATAAATAAATAGCGGGGCAGGAAAGAGGGTATGGATTTACTCCACAAGTGAAAGAGAGATATGGCTATGTGCTCCAGTGTTTTAAATTTGAGCTTTGACCCCATGAAAATGCTGCATCTCTGCTGGATGACCAGTTATTACAAGAAGGCAATGTCTGGAGCCAGCAACAAGCTAAATCAGTGTTTCTTGCTTGCATATGCAGTAATAACACAAAACAGTCTTCTGCTGCGATATTTGTCTAGATACAATGTGTGTAATTTAGAGCAGCCAGTACAGTAACAAAGATGAATTGTTGATTATTGCAATATATCTCTTGAAATGGTGAATGCTCTGTAGTGGGCAAGAGTGAGTGTGTGTATACAACAATTGCATTTTGTGCCTAGATAGTGTTCTTCAACAAAGAAAACTGGAGTACCTTGCAAACACCGGCTACGTTTTAGTTGCTGGAGTAGGTGCTGGTAGTAAATATACTTTTTTTTTATTTCACTCATTGGATTCCCAGAAACAGGGAAACAATTTTCAAAATGACATTGGAAGCTTGCAAGAACTTATTGTCAAGTGTATTCACACTTTCTATTTCTACAAAATTTGCAAATCTAAGTCATACTGTTCATACTAATTCCTGCCAGGAGCTGAGACATCTTAGCATGTGACAGGATTTTACTTCTTTTTTGGTAGCTGTAAGAGAAAGAATTTTATTTTTCTGTATAGCTAACAAAGCAAAACCCAACTCTTCTGGCGTGGGCTGTGGAAGTTCCTTTCCTTGTACATTTTGTAGTCAGTTTAGAAGAGCTCGTTGTGATAGTGCAGAGAATGGACTGGGAGGGGGCGAGAGAGAGAGAGAAAATATAATAAAATTACTGAAAATAATAAATAAATAACAAAATATATAACATTATTCAGATGTTTGAACATTAAAACTTTATTTACAAGCCTTTTTAAATATGAAGGGCGTCTAAACTGGCTACATGTCTTTTTTTCTTCCTCCTTGCTTTCTACAGTAAGAGCTGATTTTCACTTATGTAGTTTCTGGCTGGTTAACTGAAGATTAATTTTGGAGTGAATTCTTAAATATGAGGTGTAAATCCATGAGGATAAGGGTCACAGTGGAAGGGGTAATATAACCTTATCTATTGTACACACATTCTTGCAACATAAATCATTACTGAAACATGGAGATAATTATATTCTATAAGAGTAACAAGCAACTTTAAATATTGCCTCTTAGCTTTAACAGAAGAATTCAGATGCAGCCTGCTCTCAGGTGCTTAATAAATTCAGGATCATGCCTGACCATTTACTCATAGTAGCCACATGATGGCAATATTGCTAATCTTTAACTTTGTTACTCTAACCAATGTGCTAGCTCTGTTTTTGATTCAGACTAAGGTATGTAATTCTACTGGAATACTGAAGTTCTCTGGTTTTGGGAGGAAATCTTTCTTTCATGATTTGACTTTATATACATGATACCCATTGCAAATCTGTGCCATGTTTATATCTGCAACGGCAGAGGAAAAAAGTGAACAGCAATACCACTTGATCTGTGACACCACATAGTCGTAGATGTGCTGTACCATGTGTGTGGGTGATGCCGAGGCCTTGGAAACATGCATTGTCCATGCAATGGGAGAGCAACAAAAACAGGAAAGGAAGTATGAAACAAAGATGTTTTCTCTGTAACAGAGGGTGCATAATTTTTTGCAGGCTGTTGTTTCTGATAAGCCCTGTGGAGCAATTACTTTATGAACAGTGTCATAAATATATTTTTGTTCCTTGTGTTAAAGACCGTGCAAAGCTCGGTACATACCCCATCAGCTGCCTGGCCCGAGGAGACCTCTGCAGCCCCACGTAGCCCACCACAGGGTCAGGGCCTGCTTCAAACCATCCCCCAAATGTCTGCGAAACACGAGCACCTTCAGAGTCCCCAGCAAGAATGAGGGCGATGTAGAAAGGCTTATGGCAGAGGCTTCAGAGGAGGACTGGGGAAAAAAGCAGAAGATGTCTGTGGCCAGGGAAAGGGAAGTTCTGGCGTTGATGGAAACATGCCCAGGAGAGCGTACCAGCACAAAGAGCTGAAGGAAGGTGGATAGGGAAAGGCACACTGGGCAAGTAGTGGTAACAGTGTGGTGACAGCAGCAGGGATGCATGGAGATAAACTTGGTTCTGCACGGAAAACCATGACACTGAAATCAAACCGCTTTATGAGGCACTCTGTGGGTCTCAGCTCAACACAGGCAGGTTTTTAACAGGCAGGAGGAGAAAATACTACTTGCCCTCTTTTTTCCTTTTTTTTTTCTTGTTTCCCTTTTATGAGCTGCAGTGGAACCTGTAAAAGGATTGTCCCTAGTGAGACCCAAGCAATTTCTGAAACGGTACGGCTATAAAACAGGAGAACAGGATCTGGCACCAGTGAAGGAGCTCAGCCGAGTTTAAGCAAGATCTTCATTAGCGTCCTTAGATTCTCAATGTGATAAATATGGGTGAGTTTTGGTGGAGACTGGAGGAAAAATGTGTTCTTCTAGCCAAAGTAACTATCATCTTCACAAACATTTTGCTGGATTGTTATTTGAATGAATATTTAATGTAAAACATGCAACCTGTTCTAATAAGAGCACATTCATAATTTCTAGCATGCTGTTCCTGTCCAAAATTCACTTGGCTTTGCTCTGGGTAAGGGATACCTTAAGAAGGAAACGTTGGACTGCAGCTACACTTGGCTGAAGCACACAGTACAACATGAACAGCTGTGGAAGCCAGATTTACTGCAGTAAGTGAGGCTGCTAAAATCCTGACATTACTTTGATTTTTTTTTTTTTAATGAAAAAGTCCAATATAGAGTTTATGACTTTTCATACAGTTATTTATTTTAGGAATAAGAGATCTGCCAAACACAGCAGGTAGTTAATACCCAATTCAGACTGCATTTAAATAGGAAAGGAGCTATTGGCTGCATCCTTTGGGATTCTGTGATTAACCTACAGGGAGCTATAGGTGGCTTTTTCCACATGCATTCAGGTGAAACATGAATTGGAGTTGGCTCCCACTGAATATCTTGAAGTCTAAATCAGATGTAGCAGATAGTTCAGCTCATCCTCTGCTGAAATATTCCTTTTCTTTGGAGACAGAAGACAGGCCTGCTGTAGATGGCATCGAGCTGGGATGCGGATTCAGTCCCTGCCTCTGTCCCAGACGTAGGCTGTGTTACCCATACTCGGAAATAAGCGTCACGGTGCTCTGCCCCATCTGGTGTCTGAGCTGCACAGGGGTGCTTGGTGCTGCCTATAGCTTTCAAGCGTAGTTCTCTGTGCGTATCCCACGCCAGGCAGCAGTTGTGTGTTTGGCCCCTGCTGTTGACAGTCGGCTCTGGGGTCTCGGGCTGATTTGGGGGATGACGAGGTTCAGCCACAAACCTGCTTTGTCCTGCACTGCAAGGGGCTGGGGTCACTGGTTAGTGCTGAACAGGGTGGTCACTTTTTATAGCCCCTGTAGTGAACTTGGCAGCATTCACTGAACTCTCCCCTTTGCTCGGTGCTCGTCATAAAAAAGCAGGGATAACAATCCTTGTGTCCCTCCTGAGGGTGCTCTGAGGCTAAATCCATCAGTGCCTGTGAGACTGCCGGTGATACGGATCCCTGTAGATACTACAGGATAGGATAATACATTCCATATTCTAAGTATCTCATAGGATTTCCTGGGGCTAAGGAGTTCAATGCTGACAGTGCAGAAGTTGTGTACAAATGTAGCAGCCATTAGGCAATTATTAACATAATACAACAGATTAGATGCTCAGATGCTAAACCACTTGTTGGGTGGGGCAATGGAGATATTTGCTGCTGGTGTGACCACCCATTCAACAGGGCTTCTCAGGAACTTTTCTAATCTAAGATCACTGTTCAGTTCTTATAACAGGAGCTCATTTGTTTCTACCTCTGTCTGACCCAATCAGCAAGATTTTTTATTCCTTGTCCTTCCTTTATGCTAGTAGTTATAACTGTCAGAGGGATGGGCTGAATGAGTTTGGCAAAGTTTTAGCTCCCCTGATGCACAGAAGGGTGTCAAAAGTCCACAGATAAATCCAGATGTAAGGGTGTGGTGACAATAAATTTAAGACACATTACGAAGAAGTTTAAGCTATGTTCTGTATTTTGCAGATCTTTATTTATAGGGAGAGCAAGCTACCCATGGTGTAAAAAAGTTATGATTATTAACTTGACCCTCTTTGATGTCTTGAGCCATCAGAAGAGAGGACATTTCTAAAGAGCATGTAAGAATCTTTTTATCCAGGCTTCCTTCAGAAACTTCAGATCTGCTTATGCCGAGTTTTGTTCTTAAAGGAAAACTAAAATCTGGTCATTTCACTCTTCAGCAACTGAATTACATCTTCAACTGGTCACTGCTAGTTTGCAGAAGACAGATTAGTTTTACATCTGCTGAATCCTGCAGATGAAACAGTGCAGAACATTGGCTGCATCCTTTTCCATTAGCCACTCGCTGGCAATGCCAAACTCTTGGGCAAGGCCAGCCCTTGGTAGATCTGTGTCGCATATTAATGGTTTAATGGCAATGAGGATTTTCTTTCCCCTCACTCAACTCTCAACTGGGCAGTTTACTAACATAAAAGAAAGAGTTAGAGGGGTCAGCTGCAAATCGCTGCTAGAAGGAAAGCATGGTACTGTTTCCCAAAGTGGATAAGACAAGTAATAAACTGTTAAAATGCAGCGCTGATTAACCCATAATTTTTTTAATAATATTTTCTGATCAAAAGCACCCTCAATATGTGACTTGTAGTGTTGCTGCTTTCAAGCTTTTTTTTACCTGATCAACGCTGCAAAATTCTTGCCTGCTGTTGATAACAGGAAAAGGAAAGTTACAGTGTTTGTGAATAGGTTGTGGATGTAGAATAGGTGCTTCATTGGCAAGGAATAAAATATCACTCACAAAATCCAGAAGTTTTTGTCTTTAAAGAGTTTATTGTCTAGTTACAGATGCAAAGACAGTAATGACCCATTGCATGGGAAGAGGAGTACAAATTATGTAGGGAATGGAAGAATAAAGGTACAGAATGAAGGTGGAGCTTCATAATATATTTTTCTTAGAATTGTCTGTTATTCACTAATGTTTTAAAATGCAGCAGCAACTTCCTGCAAGCATGGAGTCAACCACGTGATTTCTTACAGGCCATGCATTTTCATCATTCACAATGTGATATCTGAGTGTCAACCATAAATAAAGGACCAAGTACTAGTGTTAATCCTGGTCATGTCTGATTGCTGAAGATGGATGAAAAATAGTAATAATCAGTATGTGAAAAGGAGTTTGCCGCCACTATGTTAAAAACCTGTACAAATAGCACAGGTCTTTTTTAAATGAGTGGTTGTAACTGGCATGCCAAATCAGTGAAACAATGTGAAGAGGAGCTAGAGAATTCAGGAGGGAATCAATTACAAAACTGACTTCTTGAATCTATTTTCTTCTGCTTGTCTTTGGTGACCCATGTTTGCATTTCCCTTCCATTACCTGATTATAAGTTTGTGTGGTAAAATTAACAGGGCTTTTCTGGTGCTCTGTTTAGTAGCTAGTGATACCATCAGTTAGTGTCTGAAAGATGCAGAAACGAGAGCTCCGTTCTTCATCTCTGAACAGTGTGTGAGATGACCCTATAATATCCCAGAGACTCTAAAGGTTAAAATATAGTTGCTTACTTAGGCAGAGTGAGAGGTTTACTTCAGACACAGTCAAGGCATAAAGGTTTAGGAAATCTGACTGTGCAAAGAATAGGGTGATATTCAGTATTTATAATATACTTGTTACTATTAATATATCTATATTATGAACCTCAGTCAGCTCGCATTCATCTAGCTTACAAAGCAGCCAGCAGGCCAGAGGTGGTTGGAGAAAGGTTGACTGTAACAACCGAACTTTGACAAACAGCTTGACGAGATGTTACCTGGAACTGAAAGGGAGGGGGTTTTCCCTTCCTCTCAGGAAATGATGAAGCTCACTAAGGAGAAAACAAAGAATTCAGGTGGCCAAAACATGGCTTCAAAAAGTCTTGCAGAAGAAGTAGAGGAAACTTGAGGTAGGACTCGGGAGAGAGAAGCAGACCTTGCAGCAGACTGGGTCAGCAGAAGCTGCCATAGGACTGGCTATGTTGAGAGAAAGCCGGAGCAGTACGTGTAGAGACTGTAAGACCTCCGTGGAAAGAGATGGCTAATGTGAAAACTCTTGTGTCTGTGAAGTGTGAGCTTCTCTCATGACTGGTATTCTCCCGTTTTGGCCTACGAAACGACAAGATGTGCGGAAGTTCTGTGCAAAGCCCTTTTCTGGTTTTATGGATCAGCTTGCTTGTGTCTGCCATGCAACTTCTGCAATGAGGTAGCAAACTAAAAGCCAGAAGACCCCTAACTGTTTTGGGATTCTGGGATAGGATGAGTTTAAGCTGTGGGAGGAATCTGAGGTGTCATCACTGGAGTCCAGAGACCGGTGGCTCCACTGCGTGCTCCAGCACTTCGGGTGTTCTACTGGACACAGGATCCACATGGTAGTAACATGCTGAGAGATCCCAAGTGAGGGTCTGTGGCTGGATGGTGCCCAGACTCCAGACGCTGGATGGCCCGAGGACTGCAAAGAGCTTCACCGCATGGGTAAGGTGAACGGCATTTCTGGTGGGGCTTCTGTCAGGTAACGGTGCCAAGAGTAAAGTGTGAATGTGGATCTGGAAGCATGGTGTTTGTTACATGTTCAGGTCACTAAATGAACAAGTTTGCGTTACTGGGGATGGAAATACCTTTTCCTCACTCCCACTTTTCTGCTGCTGGCAACTTATATACCTATAGCTGCAAAGTGATGATTTCCCCTCATTGCAGAGGAAGCAAATACCGATTCCATAAAACTATAGGAAACACTGACAATTGTAAAGCTGACTCACTAAGCTGACAGTGCTCAGTGAAAGGAAAATTTTTTACTAGACTATCCCCGTTTCCAGGTTCTGCCTTTTCAACTTCCTTCCAAGAGCAAGGGGACTTAAGATGATCTAGCTTTGCATAGATGATGTAACCCAAATCTGACATAACTTTATGTGGTCTTCATAGTATAACTGTTTCTGTAAACAAAATATTGAAATAAGGGTATTTTCTATGTTCTGTTTAAAAATATGTATCAAAGATAGGAAGCTGAGAGTGTTAAAATAACCCTTAACTGTTAAAACTTTTAAACAAGCCTAATGAATTTAATCAACTTAAACAAATGTTGTTGATTAATGGCCAGTATAAGGGAGAGCTCTTAAGTCATGGAGATGGCTTCAGTGTTGGTAATATTACCTTTGGGTAATGCATCTACAAAGGGAATGGGAAAATATTTATGGAGGTAAAGGTTTACATGAGTCATTACAGTACTTCCCTTCTATACATAATTGTAATGTCAGTGTTCTTTGAACTGCTCAGAGTCAACTGTTCAGATTAACTGTATATGTGTACATAATAGTGTATGTATATAATATATATGTGTATGTTGTCACAGTGCTACATCTTTGTAAAGCATATTTAGAATTATGTCTCTGACTAGTTCTTCCAGTTTTTAAATTTTATTTTCCCAGTTTTGAGCAGTTGATAAAGGTCTTGTCACATTCTATTTCTGCACCTTGTCAGTGATATCTTAGAAACCTGGTGAAAATTTTTTTCCACTGTAGTGCACTGACCGTGGCTGGGCACCAGGTGCTCACCAAGCCGCTCTATCACTCCCCCTGCTCAGCTGAACAGGGGAGAGAAAATATAATGAAAGGCTGGTGGGTCAAGATAAGAACGGGGAGAGATCACTCACCCAATACCGTAACGGGCAAAACAGACTTGACTCAGGGAAGCTGATTTAATTTACTGCCAATCAAACTCTATAGGATAACGAGAACTAAAACCAAGTCTTAAAACAGCTTCCCCCCATCCATCCCTTCTTCCTGGGCTCAACTTCACTCCCGAATTCTCTACCTCCTCCTCCTGAGTGGCACAGAGGGACGGGGAAATGGGGTTGAGGTCAGTTCATCACATGTTGTCTTTGCTGCTCCTTCCTCCTCACACTCTTCCCTGCTCCAGCATGGTGTCCCTCCCACGGGAGACAATCCTCCTCAGAGCTCGCCAATGTGGGTCCTTCCCACAGGATGCACTCTTCACGAACTGCTCCAGTGTGGGTCCTTCCCACGGGGTGCAGTCCTTCAGGAATGGAGTGCACCAGCGTGGGTCCCCCACGGGGTCACAAGCTCTGCCAGCAAATCTGCTCCAGCATGGGCTTCTGTCTTTTCATGGGGCCACAGGTCCTGCCAAGAGCCTGCTCCAGCGTGGGCTTCCCATGGGGTTAAATCCTCCTTCGGGCATCCACCTGCTCCGGTGTGGGGTCTTCCATGCGCTGCAGGTGGATATCTGCTCCACCACGGACCTCCACAGGCTGCAGGGTCTCACCATGGTCTTCATCATGGGCTGAAGTGGAATCTCTGCTCTCATGCCTGGAGCACCTTCTCCCCCTCCTTCACTGACCTTGGTATCTGCAGGGCTGTTTCTCTCACACAGTCTCACTCCTCTCTTCTGTCTGCTGTTGCACTGCAGGGTTTTTTTTCCCCTTCTTAAATACTTTAACCCAGAGGTGCTACCACCATCGCTGATGGGCTTGGCCTTGGTGAGCAGCGGATCCATCTTGGAAATGGCTGGAATTGGCTCTATCAGACGCAGGGGAAGCTTCCAGCAGCTTCTCAGAGAAGTCACCCCTGTAACCCTCCTTCCACCAAAACCTTGCCACAGAAACCTAGTGCAGCCACTTTCTTTTCAGATGTATATCGGTAGCATTCTGTAGCGGTTGGGGCGGGGCTCTCCGTTTACATAGATTTGGGGTTTTAAGCTATTTTGGAACACTTTTAAAGTATTTTCTTTGAGATTTTTGATTCTTTGAGGGGTTTTTTAATTGTTTTTCTCTTCCTCTGTCTTTAATTTCCACTAGGCATAGTGTGTGATGAACAGAAATTGTATACTGACTAGCAGTTTTCATATTTATTGCAATTAGAATAAGAAGAAAAGTGTAGTAAATTCCGCACTGTGATGTGTGGGAACAAGTCTGGCCAGTACTTCCTAAAATTATTATTCTATGCTCAGCCCACCTTTGGATTTTGGCAGAAAAATTTCCATCTAAAAATTTCCATCTGTTGCTCATTTAGTGTGGCCATTGATTCCTCTCACTTAGTGATCAATTTAAGGTAATTTTGTAAAGCATCTATGGGCATGATAGAGCTTCAGTCATTTCAAATGTGAAAACTAAAGCTGGTAAAATACCCACATACAAATAAATGAATATATAAATATATATATAAAAGAACTTTAAATAAAACCACAAAAAAGCTTTGGAGAGTTTTTTGAATGTTTGTGTGTTCTCTTTTTTACTTAAGTATTCAATGTGGAAAGAATACTGAAAAATGATGGGTTATTGACAGTTGAAACAAGAATAAAGAGCAGATGAAAATAACAGAGTGATATGTTAGGTAATTAAAAACCAGAACAACTGGGCATAGAAAGCAAAAATTAACAGTTTTGGTATTTTCTGTTTGGCTCTGGCCAAAATTCTCTCAGCCGTAAAGTAGCAGAATTAGGCCTTAAATGCTTACCAGATCACCAGGCTGGCTGAGCAACAACATCACAGTTAAAATGTACAAACAGACAGACAGCACTGTTCTTGTCTCCTTAAAAAATGCTATACGAGACAGCTCTAATGAAATAACTTGTAGAAGGGGCATACAAGTGAGAGCTAGCTGTAGCAGATAAATCTATTACCTTGTGTAGTGATCAGATAATGTTTTATTCAAAGACAACAGTAGGGAACCATAGAGCACTTGTAGGTGGCCTCTCTAAACACTTTTACCGTCTGATAGTCTTCAGGCACCAATAATTGTGTGTCTTTGCAGGAGTGTTGGTATGTTTTCAGCCCAGTTAAACTAAAATCTCAGCCTGAAGCCCACGTCTTGCTTTTTCACTGCCTCTCTTGGGTGGTTTCAGTTTTCTTTGCTATAAGTAGAGTCATGTGCACTGGCCTCAGCAAGTTTAAAACTAGAAGTGGAGTAAACTCAAAATTAGAAAGAACAATCAATGCAACCTTAGGCTGCCTCTTGTGATCAGGTGTGGATCTTATTCCCAAGATATACATTGGGTTTTGGAGCAAACAATTGAGGACTCGTGGCAGTGAGTCCACTCCACCTTCCAATCGTTACCCTGACATCTTTATCCCTTCATCTAACCTAAGCTTTAGCCAGGAGGTGGGCAGGTGGCCAGGCACATATATCCCAGCCATAAAGGGGGCACCATGCTCTAGGGAGCCCCCCTGGGGGTGTCTCCCCTCACTTTGCTCATACCTGCATTTTTCTTCCTCTGGTATTTAGTTTCAGGTCTAGAAGCAAAGGCCCAAGGGCTTCTGTCTGCAGCCAGGCTCTTCTGTACTCACAGGTGATTTCTTTGCTTCAGCTCACGTCTCTGCTGTGGGAAATGGGAGCTACACACGTACTGCTTTCACAGGCTGGCGATCTTCGGTGTTTAACGGCTATTTCCCTTCTGCTGGCTTGCTGCCAGCCCTCTCTTCCCCTGTCTCCTAATTTATTAGCTTTTGTTAACATTAATGTTAAATATTGTGCAAGAAACCATAACCCTATGATCCCCAGCTCATTACCGGCTTCCTTTAGAGGTTGCTTCTGCCACGTTATCATCAGCCAACCATCGAATGAACAGGGTTTTTTTCACTAGAATGTAGCTGTCAGAAGACACTTGCTTCCAGCCGGTTTTTACTGAGTTTTCAATGAGACAAATGCTACTCAGTACCTTCATCAGCTACAAAATCCACCTTCTTTTCAAAGTACTGAAAACACCAGCAACTCTTTCCATAAGCAGTTGAGTTCTAACTCTGTTTTTCAAGGCTTATTAATACTTCTTGATTTTTCCTCTCCTGCGTTTTCCATATAACAAGTGCTTAGCCCTTTAAAATGTGAACAAATAAAACAAATAGGCAGCTCACTGCAAAGTGGAAGTGTGGGATTACGCTGTCAGGTTGCCCTTTTCTCACACTGTGGGCCTGAGAGCAATTAAATGAAGCTGACATGCATTAGCAAGACAGCCTAATTGAACCTGAATTGCGAGGGAAGTGGCGATAGCCCAAGCCAGCATGGATTCAAGAGCACCCCCATTAGGGAACATTGATCAATACCAGTGATATGACATTTTAAAAATAAAATTGATTGTCCTTGACTGGAGTGGAAGGGAGGACTCACTCATAAATGCCACTGGTTACAGCTGCTCTGTTCAATACGAAACACTTTGTGAAACTGCCATTGCAAGTCTTCCCTTGTCGTCTCTCTTACAGGGCCAAATCTCCCATGACTTTGAGTCTCTTTGCTCTAGAGGCCTTTTAGTTAAAAGCTCTATAATAGACTTGGAAGTATTGACAATAATAATAAGCTTAGGGGTGAAATTCTGACCTCACTAAAGTCAATGGAGCCAGAATACCACCGTTTTGTATATCCACACACATATATGAAGTATATACATATGCTCTTAACAGATCAGATCTGCACATTGATTCCCTCTCTTTATTCACTCTACTTTCTGACAGTTTGCTTACCAAAGATGTTTTAGATGTGAGCTAATGAAATGAATGGATTTTCCTCATGCTTTAAAGTGTAAAATAAAATTAACAACCTTTTCCCCCAGAAAGCCTTCCTCAAAGGAAAAAAGAAGGAGGTCAGTATATCTTGCCTTTCTCCTCTGCGAAACCTTTTAAGCCCATTCAGATGAGTGAATTTATGGAAAACTGTCTTACAAATTGGCAGGTTTCTCACTGAGAAACAGGGGACACCGCATCTAGATCTGCTGCCTGGGAGGGAGGGAGGGAGAGGAGGGGAAAGAGGGGTAACATGACTTCAGCTCATTTATGCTTGGCCAGAATGAAGCCTCACTAGGTTCAGACATGCCTTCTGATGCCATGGGAAGAAGAACAGGAAAGGAACCAAGTCAGCCTGGGAATCAGCATAACCAGGTGCCCATTTAGTGGCAAGAAAAAGAAACGTAGGTAGTCAGAACAACTGGACTAAGCAGTATTAATTTATTAAGAAAACAAGTTTTAAAAGAATGTATCTTTCTTTTATGTTGCACAGCAAAGCAAGGCATGCAAGGAAGAGGTAGTAACTTTTAATAGATCAGCTAGGGAGAAAAAAAAAGGATAAGCTTTCAGCTCTTCTTTAAGCTGCACCTGGACCTCATGAAACACCTTTCCCTTGCTTATCTTTCTTACATACACAACCATCTTGTGGGATACATGCCAAAGTAAACTGTAAATTAGCAGTAGATATTTACATGTGAACACAGAATTTTCATTAATCTTAGTACACTGATTTGAAAAACCAGCTCATCTTAGGAATGGTTTGATAACTTTTGTCTTAGATCAGCAGAGCTTCTAATTAATGAATTTAGTTCATATCCTCATCTTATTAGTTAACTCAGACACATTCCTCAAAGAAATTGGTCAAGTTTTTCTATAGTTTATCAGTTTCCTCACTCCAGTGAGGAATGCACTAGGCATTGTGGAAAAACCATAACAAAAATACCAAACAATTCATGACCCAGAGAGCTTCTATATGCCAGTGGCTCTGCCTGGTTGTGTGACAGTGAAAAGCACGGTGCATCTCAGGCGCTGGTTTTCGGGGCAGCTGCTGACCGACCGACCCACTGCTGCCAAAAGGGGAGTTCCTTGCTCGCTCAGTCCAGTCCTTACTCCTCCTTTCCCACCGCTCCTGCCTTCCCAGGCATTCCTTTTGTGGCTCTCCTCACACCTTCCCGCTAGCAAGGTTAGCTAACTTCAGTGTCAGAAAATGATCCAGTTCTTTGATGTACTTGTTTTCTGCCTTTTCAGGGAGTTAAACCGGTCCACAGAGAGGACCAGAGTGCAAAGTGCTGGCTGGGAGCCAGGGCAGCGATGGTGGGGCGGGAAATGGGGTCTCACCATTTCAGCAGCAGTGAATTGCTGCATCAACTCATGAATCATGGTAGAAGCGCAGCGTAAGTCATGGTTGAAACCTGTGGTTGAGGTCTGCAGGGACATGAGCACTCTTGCTGTATCCTGCATGTAATGTACCAAATTTAGATCTAGCTGATGACTTCTAGCCTGAGCAGCATTAAAACTCACTGATGGATTATGTGTTCCTCCAACACCACAGTGTTTTGACTTCTGCTGTGCAGAATAGCAGGCAGGAACATAATAGTTTCTTCAGGGCCTAAAACCAATGTATTCCTGCACTTCAAGCCAGAAGGTAGATCACTTTTTCTACCCACCTGCATTGCACCTGAGGAGGGCCTTGGTCTACCTCCAACCTAGCCTTCACATCATCAGATCAGTCTCTTCTCACATCCTGTTGGTTAGGTCCCTTTCCTGCAGATGAAGTTGGTGGGATACTGTTATGCAAGGGAGCTCATTGTTTTAATCCCATAGGCTCAGCAGTAACAGAAAGGCACATTTTCTTCCTTTGGTCCATTACCACTTTCTAGCAGCAGGATTAGAGGTAACTAAAGTGTTTTCTTCTCTTCATTTCTTTTGATTTGTATTTGGTTGTTTGTGATGCCCTGAGTCAGAGTTACACATTTGGCATATTCTGTGAGATAATATCAAGGCCTGCCACATTTTAGATGGAAAAATCCAAGGTGACTAGAGAATGGCTATTCCACCAGCCCTGCAGGAAGATGCCAAGGTGGGAAGCAGCATTCTTGGACTCGTCCCATCCCTGCATGATGGTCCTGATTAGAAAGAGCTCCTTGCAGCCTCAGAAGCTGCCAGCCACTCTGAGCCCAGCCTCCATCCCTGCGTCAGATGCCTCCACCTCTACCTGATCCTGCAACAGAGTCCCCACTCTCTCCCTGATGTTGCAGAACCAACTACAATATCCTCTTGCTGCCAAATCCCGTCCTCCACCTATGCCTCTTTGCCAAGTCTCCCACCCCTGTTCCTCTGTGAATGTTGCACTAAAGTTGATTAAAATGTGGTGTAACCACAATTACACATGTGAACAATGCCCACACTGCTAAAAAGAATTTCTGCCCCTCCTGGATTCCCTCCTTGCCTCCCCTCATCCCTTGGTGCTGCTCATGAGAGCCCCCTGCAGGAGGGCAGGATGGCATTTTAGGTCTAGTGAGATGCAGACAAAAAGCAGGCTGTACTTCTCTAAAAAAATAAATAATAAAAAATTCTACCTCCTCGGGACTCTGCAAAATCCCAGTGGATGCACACGGGCAGAATCAGGCACGTGACAGCACTAGTCCATTGCCCTGCGCCCCTGCTGCTGAGTTACAGCTGCCCAAAGAGCATGTTCCCATAAACAGCACCTCGGAGGTCCAGGACACCCATATCCCCTTTCCTTGACGCTCTGTCACTTATTGATGCCACTGATGACCAAGGGAATACTCATCAAAGGAGGAGCGGAGGCGATTCAGTCCTTGGCTAGGGTCTCAGAGCGTTAATGCCTCACTGCACGAGGTGCGCACTGCTGCCAGGGCAGGCTCCATGCAAGCGGAGAGCGAGGCCTGGCCACCCGTCTGCGTGGCAGCAGGGGTGGAGCTCAGGGTGTCATCATGTACATCGACCTGGGGCAGTTGCAACCAGACCTCTAGCGCTGCTAGAATGGATATGACCTTTGTTTCAAATGGCAGCTTTAAAACAAAAAAAGAAGCAGAAATTTATGTCAGTTTTAGCACAGAGTGAGATCCTCTGGTTCACAGCCCCCTGTGAAAGAAACCATTTCCCTCTCTTTATTGACATCAGAACACTTCCAGGTATTTTTGCCAGGACTTTATAAATCGCTCTTACTACTGTCACGTATCCTACTTGGCTGGGAATTTGTGCAGTAAGAATAGCACTACACAGAAGTATTCCCAAACATCTTGGCAAGCGAATGAATTTATCAGTAGATAGCAAACATACTACCTAATGAGACACAAGCCCGTTTCCTGCACTTCGACTTGTGTTCCAGTATTCATGGCTGTCCAAAGCCCTTGTTCAAAGTTGATACTGTAATCACTTGGCTACATTTATTGTAATGTAAATACAGAGAAAATCTTATGTAATTGACCACCTTCATTGGGCTACCTTTCATCTTAAAAAGGCATCCCAGAAAATCCAGCATGTACTATGCACAGCTTGACTCCATCTTCTCTAAGAACCCATTGTCCAAGCAGTTTCTGTCTATTCCTTGCATCCCAGACTCTGTTATTAAGGTGTATGCAGCATCAAGGAAGTTTCTATAAAGTTTTTTTTTTTTCAAACATCATAAATACTAGCTACATTTAATAAAACATGGGTTTATAATCAGTAGTTACAAATCAATCACCAAAGCCTGGTCCTGGATCCTTTTCTTTATTGGTGGTCTCAGAAAATTGCTTAGAAGTGCCATCTTGCTTTTTAAAAGTGATGATGATATCTTGCATCAATGCTGAAAAACTCTGTCACAATTCAAATCAACATGAAAAAAATGCCCAGACGATGAGCCACGGAAAGGCAGGTTCAGAGTGGAACCAGGGGAGAAGTTGAAGGGATCTCAGCTCTGGAGGTGCTACCAGGTGATAACGTCATTGCAAACAGTCTTTTTTGCCAAATTAAGTATACCAAGTGTAGTTGCCCCACATTTCTTGGAAGTATTTTTTTAAACCCTATTAAATGTCGGTGTGTTGGTCCATATGTTGCTCTGGAGAGTCCTGTAACTTTCTGGGGTTAACAGGAATCAAGTGCTTTTATTTTCTGTGATGGTTTTATGCCATAATATATGTTGCACTGGACTTCACTGTAACACGAAATGGAGAGGGCTGGGATTCTTTGTTCATTAGTTTGTTTTTCAATTGTTTGAACACACTGTGGAATGATTGCATTTTGCAAAGATTTTAGAAGTAAATGTCTTGATTTTATAAACCTCCAACAGGCAATGGTCACAGTCCCTGAGTGTAACCTCTTCTGGCACGGAGGCTGCCTTCTGCACCGAAACCTGGCAGAATGGAAGTTCCCCAAATGCCGCTGGAGTAGATGGAAACATTCTTGCTAACCCTAATGCACCTTCAGTCAGGACCCCAGGCAAAATACACCAGGACTAAGCCTAAGAAATAAGAACATTTCATTACATGGTATTTGGGGACAGGATTCTAGAAATAGGTTTTCTGATCTTATAATGCACACGTTGTACAGAACGATAAATCTGCTAAACAGCTAAATCCCCATCCTGTGACAAATTCTGATACTTAATTTTTTCTTTTTATTTTTTTAAAAAAAAGTTTAACTTCAAAAGTCTAGTTTTCTTCTATTACTGACATTTCCAAAAACCCAGTTCTGATGCACGGAGGTGGTTTTTTTCCATTATGATGCATTGTCCTGTTTCAAAAAAGTGCTAGACATTTATTTTGATAAGATCAAAACATTGTAGTATGATTTCAAATATTGGCTGTAACATATTGTCAAATACATCTGTCATAATGCTATTGAAATTCATATTTCAAAGGACTCTAAAAAAACAAACAAAAAGTTAAGTCAAAGCAAAACGAATACCTTGTCATAACGAAACATTCATGCATTATGGAAATGAGAAAGTCAGCAGGCAATCACTGCTGGGAATCGCTGTGTCTCACCATGAAGTTCTCCGTTTTAGGCAAAACAGCGTCTTTTGTTGGAATGCTGTTCAAACAAGAAGTTGCGGCCAGTTCCACTTTGGTGCTTGTCGCAGGGCAGAAACTACAAACCAAACCACTACTTTTAGGAAAACTGCCCTTGAACTGCCTGAGTGCAGAACTCTGAAAGTAGGCAGGTATGTGCCGTCTCTGGAACATCACAGCCTCCTTTGTACTTATTTTCCGGGTTTTGCAGCAAGCAGTTTTGTGTTCGCATTCTTTCTTTCTCCGGAAAGGAAGGAAAAGAAGAAAGGAACAATGGTAAACTTTGTATTGTAACCCTTATAAACTGAAAGTCATCTTAGCTTTGTTTTATGCCATGCACAGAAATTATAAAGCAGCTGTGTCCCGCAGGCAAATCTTAGGGAACTCACACGTAGTCATTTAATCTGTAGCCGCTATGGGAAGCAGATGTCAGGGAAGAAGCATGGTTTCCCTTGTAGACAGTTGGTGGTCTATAGGAGGGAGCAGTCCTTCTTACGCTGCTGGGCGGCGCCTGGTAAGGTGTCTCGCTCCCGCCACACTGACTTGACGTGCACAGCAGCGCACCGCCGAGGATCGTCAAAGACGCGGAGATGAAGCCGAGGTAAAGAGCTTGACCTATCTCGTACTTCATCCCGCTGGGAAGCAAGGGGTTGTAGAAATCTGTAACAACGTCGTTCGTGGTCCAAGAAACAGGTACCAGGCACACGAGACCAGCCAGGATGAAAACGATCCCCCCGGAGACGGCGATGGAGGCTTTGGCAGAAGTCCCCTTGGCACACCGCGTGCACTTCATACCGACGACAGCAATCACACATGCCAGTGCGGAAAGGACGCAGGAAATTACCATCATGGCACGGGCAGCTTGGAGGTCACGGGGCAGTGCCAGCTGGGAGCGGTGGACTTGGCACTGGTAGATGCCGGTGCTGTGCCAGACGCACTCCATCCAAAGCCCTTTCATATAGGCCACAGCTGTTATAATATTGGTGCCTACATGTGCTGTTCGCCACCAGTGCGGCAGAATAGTAGCAATTAATGTCCCAATTAGGCCAAGCAGACTTAAAGAGAAGCCAAGTAACTGAACAGCCGAGCTTGCCATGTTAATGTTTGTCCTGCCTACTTCCCTTAATAAAGCACCTCCGCTTGAATTCCTTCGGAAAACATGGGCTTTTCTTGGAAGATATGCAGCTGTTTTACTTTGACACCTTCTGCTCTCCTAATAAAAGGTAATTGAGGAAAAAAGGAGTTACTTATTACCCAAATGCATTACCTCTCCAGCCAGTAAGGTGCATTCCAAGTACAGTTAGTGCAATAATTAGCATAGTTATCGCTGTTAATCGTACTTTTGTGGAAGTAATGGGAAAGTAAGCTTCCCTCTTCACTTATATAAACAGTCCTCTGTTACCCACTGGGAAGAAAACTCAAGACAATTTATGAAATGGAAAAAATATTTCAAATGCAAATATTCCTCTTCCCAGCACACTCTTCAAAAAAACAAACATGATTTTCTTTCTGAAGCAGAGAATTAGCTACTGTTAACACTTGGAATGAATGAGATTTATAAAGTAGGGAACTGCAGGTTGCTTTACGTGATGAAAACATTCCCAGAAGGTCATGGCAGGACTAGGAAAACAATAAGGGTGTATTTGCTCATTGTAGGGAGCAAAGAGAGTGATTTAAAACCTGTGGAAGAGGATAACAAGTATTGGATTAAAGTTGCTTTCCTGACTTGCCAGTATTTCTTGAGGTTGCATTTTAATAAAGCAGCTCAAAGGGGAATAATTTTCATTAGCCTCTGTGGAGTTTCAGCTTGTGATTTTAGGTTATGGGCAAAATGACAGCATGTGAAACCAGATGTATATCATGGAGCTTCTGAGGAGCAACACCTTCACAGTTTGGTCATGTATAAATTCTAACTGAAAAACAAGGAATAGTAACTCTTCCTTCTGTATAAATTGCAGGTTAAGTGGTCTTTTCCAATGGCTGCCTTGCAAGGTCTGTTATACATCATACATTACGTGTGTGGGCAGAAACCTGATATATTAATATATATAATAACAGTTGCATCAAAATCCAACTTGCAATTCAGAAACAGAAACAAATTTAGGCTCCAGTTCTGCAAAGACCCGTGCATCTGTTGAATGCATGTTCGTAGAAGAAAGCGTAAGTGTTTGCAGGACTGGACCTTAGCAGGCAAAGGGAGGAAAACCATCTGGCCAAAGTAATGAAGACCATTAGAACAACAAAATAATATGGAGGGAGAAAAGTAAAAGCTGATTTACATTCCCCTAATCTTGCTAATGAGGCAGGAGTGCTTGAGGTGTGCATCAGTGCTGATGTTTGTCTCCAGACCATGTTGCAGCATGCACCCATCTCTGCATAACAACAAGATAGGGCATCTCTTCCCAAAACAACCCGGAGTCTGCCTTGGATGTTGTGTCAAAAGAAAGGAAAACTTTAAAAAGCAGAGGGATTATATAGGCTGGGCAGGACAGCAGCTCAGGCTGAGAGTCTTGTACTTACACATGTTCCTGTTTTTTGGAGTGTGTCTGCTGTGTGCAGACATAGGATGGGCAGGAATGCAATGTTGGACAGGATCTGCAGAGAAGTACCCAGCCCTCTGACTGGAAGGGAAGAGAAAAACCAAAGACCAGGTTTCCTTTACTGTGGCTAATTTTAGGAAGGCATTTTCCTACTGTTAGGGCTTTCTGGCCTTTCAGATGCTCTTTACATAATGCTTAAATGAAAAGAACTTGGTTTACGTGGTTGTTGAAGTAATTTGCCTAGTTTGCAAATAGTGAGACAAATGCAGAAGGTTTTGTATCAGAAATTATTGTTCCAGGTAGGTGCCACGGGATCTCTTTACATTCTGCCAGGGAAGGCCAAGCTGCAGATCTGTCTGTTTGTGCCAGCTATCACAGAGTGTTGTGATATGACAGGGCACAGGTTAGGGCCAAGCATAGCACAGAGGAGCACAGCAAAAGTAAGCAAATGGGTATCTCCAGCAGTACCAGAGATATTTTATTTCTGTTCTCACCATGTGCTTGGATAAGAGCTCTAGAAGTCCTCACTGTATGTTTGCCTTCCAGATTATTTGAGTTTGGCTCATATATTAAGCATAAGGAAAATTAAGGTGTATTTTCCCTTGTTATATTTCCTATGAGGCATACGATTGTTGTATCTAAGGATACCACACACCTTATAGAAATTATCCTGGTACTACTGCTCCAGGAGCAGGAAGATCTAGACCTGGCTTTGGGGCAGAGCAGGAGGACGAGGGACCTACTCAGATGGCACAGGAAATCTGCGACTGAACTGGAAATGGAGCTTGGGTCTCCAGTGTCCCAGGCCCAGGCCCTAACTCCAGCAGCACCTTCCACATCCCTGGTCTCTGCCCAGTCTGATAGTCCCCCACTCTCTCAGCATTTTTCCCTGTGCACATCCGCAGATGAGTGCAGCCTGAGATTATACTCTATCAAATTACTCAGCCCACACATTGTATCTGTATATTGCACACCATGCAGAAGAGTGCTCTAGGTCACTCTTGCATGTTTGCAAATAGGCCTTCAAGGTCAGGCATCAGGCTTTGCAGCTGATCCCAGGGAGAACAGGATATAAAAGGCAAATGTGATTTACACCACCAGTCACGGGAAATGGACTCCCAATTTAATGGAGGTCAGAATACTCCGGGGCTTGGCAGCAGCTATTTTTAGATGTCATTAAGGTGTTATTTTTAAACATCAGCCATTAAGAACCTTCTAATTTAAGAAACCGGTGTTAATTAGCCCCGCTCGCTTGGCATCATGTTTTCCATGTGCCTTTCTCAGCAGATGCCAGCTGCCCCTGGTGCTCAGTAACACTTTAACTTCTGTGGATCAGCCC
>Ga0065711_1032215_pt1 | contig 27770 bp, 14 predicted proteins | sample Hoacrofraction12_FD_59098 | JGI IMG/M metagenome (GOLD analysis project Ga0065711, IMG submission 59098) | Hoatzin crop microbial communities from Cojedes, Venezuela - Epithelial fraction 12 v2 (version 2) | ecosystem: Host-associated > Birds > Digestive system > Esophagus > Crop | place...
GATGCACCCCAGGATCCCATTGGCTTTCTTGGCAGCCAGGGCACACTGCTGGCTCATGGTTAACCTGTCGTCCACCAGGACACCCAGGTCCCTCTCCACAGAGCTGCTCTCCAGCAGGTCCACCCCAAGCTACTTTGACAGAGATAAATACCAATTTGAGTCTTTTCTGGGCTGGATGGTCATTGCCTGGTTCTTGTGTATTACATTATGTGGCTCTTTCATAATTACAAGGATTTATCTACTCACAAAATTCTTCCAAAACAGCTCTTCAGGCACAATTCTACCATAGGTTATAACAAATATGAAAAAGACACTTTAAAACTGAATTAGAGAGCCTAGCATGGTAATTATTCTTGACTAGCTATTTTGGTAAACTTCCAAATGCAGACAAATCCTAAGAGTTCAATTAAATACAACCACTGAATACATTTATTGGACTTGCTCCATTATAGTAACCCCTGAATACTTTTTTTTTGGAATTGCTCCATTAAAGTAATAATGGTTGTTACTTTCCAGGACTGTATCTGTCTTGGTTTATTTCTTATCTGTCAGCCAAACTTCACTCTGAATTAGGCTGGCCCTTCAGTATAGAAAGCAAGGCTGCTATAATGCCATCTAGAAGCAGGATGTGATTTACGTCATTTCAGAGCTGGCAGTTTTGTGGCCCAGAGATTACAGGCTCTACGGAGAAACGGAACTGGGGTATCTGTGAAGTGTGGGGCACAGGCACAGGGCTCAGCTCCAACGCCTACAGATCAGTCATTGCTTTTGTCTTTTACACCTGGATTTCTCCTTCTTGAGGATTCTTGTTCACATGCTTTCCCAAGGACTAGTTGCCCTGAAATCCTTGTGGGAGCAGTGTTTGAAACAGATACAAATATAGAAATCTGTATAGGATCAGTAAAATCATACTAGAAATTTGCCATGAATTTGAGAAGGGTTGTTACAATTTAGGGAAACAATTTGCCATTTCGCTGTTGACTTGTATTCAGTCATATTCAGACATACAAAAATTACAGAGAACTAGTGATGAAACGAGAGATGGTAGAGGATACTACCATGGTCATAAAAGACTTCTGAGTCTTAGGCATCTCCTGGAACTGTGAAGTATACCTTGACAGGCTTTCAGTTTTGGGTCATGAATTAATCATGTACCAATAGTGGATCCACCAGTTTGAGGATAACTTACCTTTAAAAGCAAGAAATAGATTTTCAACTAACGAGACACTTCTATATTTTGACTCTCTTCACTTTATCGGTTTCTAAACAGTTTCTAAATTCAAACACAGCTTTAAACTGCAAATAAAATAATTTCATCTAGAAGACACTGAAACAGAGTTCTTAGATTTTTTTATTATTATTATTTATTGTTTTACTACATTTTAAATGAATTATATGAAGAAACTGAAAGAATTCCTGGAAAATTTTAGCTCTGCTTTTAATTTTGCAATATCTACTTTTCATTCTAGAAAATCTTAACAAAGTGTTCTGAAAGTGTCACTTCTTAAAGTGCTGTAACTTCTTGGGCTTAACATTTATTCTGCCCATAGGCTGGGTACTGAGAGGGAATCTTGACTCAGCTGTGATCATCCTGGCAGATGTGACGTGGTTTCTGACTGCAAAAGAATTTCCTCTGTAACAATGACAAGGGTAAATTATATGCAAGGGAGAACCATGTATTGCAGCATATTTAGAAAGTTGTAGTTAGAAAAACATAGTGTACCCTCTATAAAATTGTGGATGATACTAAAGGAGGAGGAATAACAGACATGCCAAATGGTTGAGTTTCAGTTCAGAGGGGTCTTGAGGACCCGGACAATGAGAACCTTGTGAAATTCAACCAAAATATTTTGCACATGGGGTGGAGTAAGGCTGTGCATCAGTATAGGATGGGAACAGTCGTGCTGAAAAAGACATGGGGTTCATGGTGGCCCTCAAGCAGAGCATGATCCACCAGTGTGCGGTATCACAACAAAATTTCCTAGAAAGGTTGTGGAATTTCCATCCATGGAGGTTTTTGGGATGTGGGTTGAGAAAGCCATGGCTGACACCATCTGTTCTTTGCAATGGTCCCATTTCTAGTGGAAGGTTGGAGTAGGTGATCTCCAGGGACCCTTTCTAATCAATATTTCTAGGATCTTAAAAGTAATCATAACTACCACATAACTTCCTCTCAGTGCATTTCATTCCATTGAAACCTTCTCCGCAGACCTGGTCTCTCCTAGACTTTTCATTGTACTGGCTGCTTATGAGTTTTCTCTACCTCGTCCACCTAGTCAGACATGGTTTAGTTTCATAAGATTATTTTAATGGCTGTATGTTAACTAGTAATGTACTAATCTTAATTAGTAATGTACTAATTAACATTAGTATGTGAATATATAGCCATCCTTCAGAATTCATAATCTGACCACCAGCTCTATTTCTGTCATAGATGCTATTCAAATATAGCCATCTTTCTGATCACACATTTTAATTTTTACATTTTCATGGGGTTTTTTTTAAGACCCACAGGTCTTAAAAGGTTCTAAAGAGGATATAGTTTATTTCAATAAAAATTTGTCCAGAAAAAATGCCACTAAGGACATTGAAGGATATACCTTGGAAAGAAGCACAAGTTCTTTTCTCCAATGACAGTGCATATTCATTTTTTGAATTTGGCTATCCTAGCAGGGGTAGGCTATCACCTGCTGCAGAACACAGCAAAACTGTGGGACACAGCTGGAATATCATGATAAACATGTCTGTTGATTTTGTTTAAGGGCAAGAGAATCGCTTTGGGAGGGTTTCTTCACTGAAACTTGACTGAAATAAGAGCTAGCTAAATTTTGTTACTCTTTGTGCTGCAAAACAACAAAAAAAGGGAGAAAGGACTATATTTTGTTTTACTATTGTGGAAACAACACTTTGAAGCAAAAACCCCTCTAAAACTCTTTAAACCAGGTGCAATAAAAGCTTGCCAAAGTACTCGGAGAATGTATTTCTTTAACTGCTGGCAGAAATGAAACAGAGCAAAATTGTCAAAAGTTCTTGCACCTACTCCGGCTGAAGAACTAAACCACTTGAGACCCATTCTCCCATGAAGGATTGAAGAGAACACACTGACTTTCAAGAGCAGTACCTGCAGGTAAATCAGGCAGCAGAATTCTGTAAATAAAAAATGAAAAAAGATGACAAAACAGCTTGTGGTTTGGAATCTGGCAGAACAAGTTCCCAAATGTGTCCAGTAAAACACATTACTGTTTGTGTTTAAAGAAACTGTTAGTATGATGTGGCATTAACCTCACTTGTGATTTTCAATGTAGTCTCCCAATATCACTTCACGCTGTTCTAGTTTAATTAGTTTTGTCAACTTAAGGAGTTTATTTGAGGAATAGAAGATGAGAGTCTAAAGGATTTGCCATATGTTAAACTGTGACTCTGATAACTCAGCTTGTTTTATATGCAAGGGACAGAACTAACGATTTTTTAGATGGGTCTGGAAAATTACATTTGCTAACCCTCTGACCCCATGATGGAAAACCCATCATTGCCATTAAGTTTTAAAAATGCAACGTCTGGAGGTGGTACACTAAGAATTCAGAAATTATATTATGTCTGTTAAAATGAAGTTTTAATGTCCTTAAACAATTAAAGCTCAAATATCATATGTCTGTTAATGAACTTCATAAATATTTATAAGGTGCCATTAAAGCATACAGTCTAAAACGAGAAAGGAAAGACTTCAGTTGCCTGTTGCTTAATTTGAAAGAATTGTGTTATAACTTGAAGACTACCGATCTGTCTGTTGCATGCAATTCTGTATCCCCTTACCATAGTAAAACAGAGATAATTACACTAATGTCAGTGAAATTATACCAATGTGAAAGCAGCAAAATGTGAAATATCTTACTGTTACACAATATTTTTATGTTCTCCACTCGATCTGCACTTTGGCACCAGAATGGCTGATATAGATACCAGGGTGCAACAGGAGCAGAGATATAGCAGACTGTGCTGGCAAGTTGAAATCACTATTTGTTCACGGGCAGGAGGGTACTAGAATTTTCAAATATTTATAGTTGTGGTGCAGTATTTAAGAGCTGCAAAGGGAAATCTTTTCAATGCAGTGCATCTTATATTAAAATGCCAAGAAACTCTTGTTCCACTTAAACCAGGGCCAATGGAGTTATTGAAACTTTCCTCATGTAAAACTGATGCACCTGAGGGAAGGGATATGGCACAGTGGTTTTAGCTCTGGGTATAGCTGTAGACCGTGTTAAATGCTTTTCTGCTGAAAAGCTTTATTGTGATAACCGCCTCTCTGGCTGCAGTTGTGTGGCCATGAATACTTAGTCTGCATAGCTGGAGTACCTGTCTGGATAGCTGGGATTTGTTTCTTCTCTCCTCAGTGTCAACCCAATGAACCCTGTTATATTAGGAATTTATGAGTATTTAGGCATTCCTGCTTTTAGGAAGCTTTGGAAGTTGCTGATTAAAGTAACTTGAAAAAATATACTTGTAAACAAGCTAGTTTAGCATCAGGCTAATTGCACACAAAGAAAAGTTTTGAAAAAACTGTCCTTGTTCTGCAGTTTCCCCTTGCCTACATCTCAGTTTTTTCCTACAAGTTTTAATAAATTCCTTTCCATTGAGTTTGTTCCAGCTCTTCAATTAAGAGTGGAAGACAGAAAACAATTGCAGTGTACGCGCTTCTGTAAGAGACTCATCTCCAGGTATTGCCAATTTGACAGCCCATCTCAGTCCACTGCCGTAAAGTATTTGTTCTGCTTTTCATATCTGTATTGGGAAACTCTTGGTTGGCATCACACAGCTGCATTCTCACATTAATGACCATTTGTTGCACGTTTAAATACTATTGATATTCTCTCAAAATCTATCTTATTGTTTCTGCTTTACTTCCTATTAGAAATAATAGATCTTAGTTGCTTTGTCTTGTATATTGGAGTTTCCTTATCAGAGCTGCTGGACAGCAAATGACTTCATAGATGAGCCCCGGTTTTTCTCTGTCAGTAGCTCGCTGCATCACTGCTGCTAAACAGCAGACCACAACGCATTAGTAATTGCTTCCCTGATGAAAGGGAAATGCTTGTAGTGTTTGGAAACATGGAGCATAAGCAGCACCCTTTCAGACAGCACTCTGGTGTTTTTCACAAATTACAAGTCCTCCTCTAGACTGATAACAGATGGACTTCTCTGCAAAATATTTTTCCTCTTTGATTCTTTAGGCCTTGCTATAGCTGCCTGAGTTTCATCTTTGGAACCGGTATAATTTTAGAGATGCACAAAATAGTCCCTTCCTGGAGAAAGCAGAACAGATTTGCTGATATGAGGAAGGTTCCACTTTCTTTTAACTATGTGAGAGATCAATAATGAGGCAATTTTATTTGCTTAATCAAAGTTAGTGTTTCAGCTTCCTGGAGTATTTAGAGCAGGAGAAAAAGACATTACATGGATTTGGAGCACTTCATCTTTAACAAAATTTCTATACGAATTTCACATACTGTACTATAATTAAAATTCTACAAATGCTGAGGTTTCAATCAGAGCTGACCAATCATGTTTAATTTAAATGTCTTAATGGCTGTATTTTGAATAGAACATGGGTACATTAGCTAAGCCAGGTTTTCTTCATACAGAGAAAAACTTATGTCAAAATCTCTAAGATTTTGCTCCAAAAAAGCATATAAACTAACAATTCCACTGAAGTCAGGGATAATATTACTTGCTTGAAGTTTTGTTTGTGTTGAAAGGGTTGACATATCAAGAGCTTAATCTTGCAGTAACTTTTTTTTTTGCACGAGAAGAAAATAATTTTGATGGAACATGAATGTTTCCCTAGCCTCTGATTCTTAAAGGACACAACAACAATCTGCTTTTTGCTTTTGCATCTGGCACAGTCTATTCAAAGCTCCCAAATCACTTCCCAGGCTGTGTAGGAATTAATTCCTTCCAGAGCAAAGTAGGACACTACTTACACCACTGGGGATAATGAAACGGCTGAATGTATTTATATCATAGTAAATGAGGGCAATTTTTGGCATTAATTTTGGATTTCATCTAACAGAATTTGCTTCTTCATTTACTCTCCAGAATAAAAATGTATCCGAACTTTATCAAGAGCTTTTTGAAGGCATACAGTGAACACCAAGCAGTTTTAGGGACAATTATAACACAAAAAGAATTACAGAGTATTTTGAATTGTGAAATTTATCATCGCCCCTCTGTTTTGCCAAATCAGCATTTTTGAGGAGGAAAAAAATGTTGAAAAATGGTAAAAATGCTTGAGTTTGAAGTCTCTTGCCTAAGGTGGTCCTTTTCCTATAATGACTCAGTGAATGGAAAACTGGAATGAGGTTCGTGAAATTGTTGGTGCATAAGAATACATTTAAAGTTTGATACTGTATCTAGTTTTCAAATATTCTTTAGATTCAGCAGTTCCTCTTCAAAGATGTTTATACAGAGCTGCTATTGAAAAAAGTAATCACCGGGTAGGGGTCTTTCCATGGTACATACATATTTATGGCACCTCAGTAAGCTGAGTTGTGATATAGTGTTTCAGCACTCACTGCATTTTATGGCTAATTTTTAAATTACTGACCAAACAAGATTTCTAATGGAGTTCCAACATATTTTTCAATAATCACTACCAAACAGTAGCAGGCTACATAATGATTAGGGCTGTGAAATCCTAACTCATGTCTCTTCTCTGACTGGACTATACTGAAAGATCATGGGCTTCAATCATATGGAAATGTAACACAGCTGAAGTATAGAGAGAAAACTAGGTAAAGAATCGCTGTTAAATATATAGAAGAAAAAAAGTATGAAAACCAATTTGCTTTTATAAGCTCTAAGCCATATCTTTGGCTCTAGGCCTCCCAAATAACAAGGTAATAAATCCATATGAAATCTGAACTTGCTCCATCTATGCTGCTGTTCAGCGAGGCTCGTTTCCTGTACTCCAGGCAGCCGCTGCCTTTAGCTGCTTCTTCGTGAAGACATCTTAGAAATATCCATGTAGAAACTTAGGGAAAAGTCGGTCTTCTAAAATGTCTATGTTTCCTATGACTTAACAGCTGTCCCTAAACGTGGAAGGGGAAATAACTGCAGTTAATTTGTTATCTATCAGCAAATGTTGACTATATTAATGAGATTAATTAGTCATTTAGAGGTTAAACAGATTAATTAGATGCTATCTTATTTTAATTTTCCATATGCTAATGAATATTTTATAATTTACATTAATACACATATATTATAATTTAATACTTGCTCTCTTCTTGATGCTTCTGTTTAAAATAATATTAACAGCTCACTGACATGCACTCCAGGCAACATTTAATGAATTCAGTTCCCTATCATCTTATGAATGTCTTTTAATCAACTGTTTTTGCATGGAGTCTTCTCCTCCTCCATCTGCTATATCATATTCAGGCAAACTTTTTTCCAGACTCCAAGAAGTATGCAGGGGCTCCAGCCACAGCTTTGCTCCAGTAAATCCAGTTTCATATAGAGGATATAGAGAGGCATCTGCATTCATCCAGTTCTTATATCCTGACCATGGAGGCCACAGAATCCTGCCCTGTTTTCTCAAATGAGCTTTGTTAGGTCTCTGTTTTGAAGATGTCTCTCTGCTTTAAAACTTTTAGTACCTCTGACTTTAAGCTGCATTCAAGCACAGCAAATACTCAAGAATGTATTACTAGCTGAGAACATAATCAAAGTTTATAGAATGTGACCAACACCCGAAATATTTAGAGATGATCTGAGAAATGGGTAAAGGGAGACTGAGTGAGAGTTTAAAGGCTACTGTTCTGTTTTCTAACTGTTAGGACACAAATTACAGAGCTGTCAGTACTTTTACATTAAGGGTCTTCTAGAGCCTTACTCTACAATTTACTAGATCTTACCAAGTCAACTCACTCCAAGCAACGCAGGACACTCATTACCTGAGTCCTTCCATGGTGTATTTATTGTTATGACAGCACATTGACAAAATAGCTTAATTGCTTGTTTGACAAACATATAAAATATTGAAGAGAAAGCTAGCTGTTCTTGAAATGTCAGCATTTTCTTCCCTCGTGTTCCCCAAAGCAGGGTGTGCTGATGAATGTGTTTCATTATTCAGTGTAGCAGTATGACAGAAGCACCTCCAGCACCTTGTCCTACCATTAACCACAACCAGATCTTACACTCATTTCCTCCACGCATAATGAATCTATGTTGGCCTTCCTATTGTCCACTCGGTGGGAAGGCCTCCATTCTTCGTGGTTATGAAGGGAGTGACGACTTCTTAATATAGTGCAGTGCCTTCTGACACCAAATGAAAACTACGGTAATTATAAGAATGTAATTTCCCATCAGCCTTTCATATGCAGGTGGAAGAGTTTTTAATTTTTTCAATTTCAAATTCTTTTAAACTCCATATGACTGCAGTAGGTGAAAAACCAGTGAGTATGGTGTACTGTTTCATCTTGAAGCTGTTCTGCCATACACGTTTCATCTGTCTCTCAAAACAGTGTATGAAAAAGTTGCAGCTACTGATACCGGTAGACTCAGGACTATGCCTTTCCTAAATCACTTGAGTAATTTTGCCTATGCAATGCTGCATTTCTTTCTATTAGTAATAATGGCACTGAGTTTTACTACTGATGTTTTGAAACTCATAGTTTTAAAAATTTTAACACCTATGCAAGTGACAAAAGACACCAAAAATTAAATCCAGCAGCATATTTTTAGCTTTTGTTTGGAAGTTCTGCATCAAGGGTAATAACAATGATACTCATGACCATAATGACTTGCCAAAGAGAGGAGTACCCAGAGTGAGATGTGTGAAGTCAGATGGAAGTCCTGGTGAGGACCTCCAGCTGCAGGGTTCTCCCCTGCTCAGATCCTAAAGCTTGGGATTCATTTGCAGACTCCACTAAGCCTTTGTGCAGATTCAAGAGCCCCCAGTGCAGAGACTTGCATTGATCTGAATGTGCTATTTATTGGCAAATAAACCCTTGTTTCAGGACCCCACCCCACAGCAGTAATATTATTCTTGGACAGGTTTGTACAGGAAGAAGTAATCAGAGTTTATACTCTTGCTAGAGTTGCACCTGCTGATTGGAGGAAGAAGAAAGTCAGAAACAGCTCCATTTACTGCTACTGTCTGAAATAACTTCGAGTTCTTTTGTAATGTTTCGTTGATGTAAAATCTCACCCTTTTTGTTTCGAACTAATCACGGGAAGTTATATCACAATTTCACGCAGTGTTTGTGGACATCTTCTTTCCGGTTGAAGGTCCTGTCTGAGGGGAGCTCAGTAGCTTGTATTCCTGGGTGACACCTGGCAGGCTTGGGTCATGCAGCAGCAGCCCTGATACCTGCACCACTGCCTACAGTCCCACTGAAAGAACGTGCCTGACAACCCCGTCTATTTAAACTCTTGCTGCACTATGCAGACAGCGATGTTACTCTATGTTTGAAACTGGGACTAGTCCTAGCACTGTGGCTTTGGCAGCTGGGAGATGGTACAATCTCTGTCTTTCCACGGGTACTGGCTAGACCACAAAAGATGCCAAATAGGACAATATTTCTGGAATTTGGTTTGGTTTATTATTAGGTGTTTTCTAGCCTATATGGATTGATGCAGTCCACTTGGTTGAAGTTACACAGCAATAACTTTATTTTAAACTCCTCTAAGATGCTTGTAATAAAAAGTTTTTTTCTTTATTGATAATCCATAAAACTGTAATATTTTATGAAATTAATAAGCAAGCAAAAAGCTGAGTAATGAATTTTGCAATATTCCTGGCTGTGAAAATAGCAATACGCTAACAGTAGAAACAGACAGACAGAAAAACTGTGCTGTGCAAGATGAAAAATGAAATCAGACGACTAACTCCCAGAAAAGGAAAAACAAAATCATGTTATTTTATTTTTTCTAATATTTACAATTTATTTGATATTTTGTTCTATGTAATTGCAATTAATTCATTTGGGATTAAAACAATATCATGTCATATTATCCCATTGTAGTGCTCTTGGGATTCAATTCTAATATATTAACACCAGGATAAAATCATGAGTATGGATTTTGCCAAGAACAGGAGAGTAAGGACAGTTCCTAGGTAAAAAAAAGATAAGATACAGCCGCAGGCAAGAGGACTCAAGGGACTGAACAGGGTATTCACATTATTTCTGTTTCTGTTTCTTCCATCCTAATATTTTGCTCTTTGTGCTTAATCATGCTTTGCTTTTACTTAATTGCTTTCCATGATGAATATAAATTCAATCACCTCGTAACTGAGTCTTGCTGATCCAAAGCCAGAGATGTCTGTAAATGGATGTAAACTCTGCATTGCTAAATAAAAGCTGAAAAGGCTGAATTGGCCCGAGAGAGACACAAATCACACTCAGATTAAACTGTACTTCTCAGAATTTTCAGAGCAAGGAAGACATCCAAATTTGTCTCTAGTTATGGAACTGGGATTGTTTGAATGTTTTGGGTACCTGTGTTCCCCACTGGATTTTGAAATATCAAAGCATACTCAGGAGAGCTTGCTATGCAAATTCTCTTTCCACAATCATTTTCAAATTTCAAAAGATATTTATGACCTGTGTGGCATGAAGTGTTACTTTGTGCTGGATGAATAAATTAGCAGGAAATTAGGGAGGCTTCTACTGGTAATCAGAAAATTATTTTTAAAGATTTCCAACCAGTCAGAAGGCAATAGCTAGAAAAGCATTTTGACAGGATGCCTGAGTCCTTTAAGGATGTGGAAGAGTAGATGGTGAAACAAAGAGGCCCAGGTGATGGGAATCATCACAGGAGTTTGAGACTTGGCTAAAAGACATAATAGGCCTCCAGTGGAAGAAGAGGAAATGACCAGGGTGAAGGGGAGGAATTAATCCCAGATATCTCCCTTGAGAATAAAGGCTACTACATTTTTGTCATGAGCAACACAGTAGCATGTTTTTGGCTATAACTGGGTCGAGTTGTCTCATTCATTTGCCTGGTGGAGTAGAAAAAAGCATTCTGAAATACATGCTTGGTGTGCTGAGGCTTATATTCACTCACAGAGACAAATGAGTAGACTATATGCAGCTAAACCACCAGTTACAGCACGTGGGATGATCATGTCTCTCACTATGTGTGATTGTAGTGGGCAGCAGGTTGTCCCTCATACTTGGTTGAAAAGGTGGGAAGGGGTGTAATTGGAGAGGAGGCACATGGCAGGAAGGATGGAGAATGATAGCATAGGAGACAGGAAAAAGTTGTACTGGATTCTGTTGTACTCCTTACGAAAGGCAGTAAGATCCTGCTCGAGAATGGGGAAGTCTTAAGTAAAGGAAGAGATGACACACTCGGATATGTCAAAGAAGAGCTGAGGATTGACGCCTGAGTTAGGGTAGTTTGTAGGGTTGATGTGAGCCTACACGTAGGATGCAAATTCCAGTAGTTTTCTAGCATTCCTGTTCCAGATGTGTGCAGCATCTGGGAAAGAAGGGTAATTGAGTGATAAGACTTGGAGAGAGAACTGGTGGCATGAGAGTAAAGGATCAGAACATGTGGAGAAAGTGCAGAAGTGATGTCCTGAAAAGCTGTAGAGAAGTGCTGATAAAAGCCCTGAGTCCTAGTGTTCCTGGGATCCCTGGGCTGGAAGTGCTTAATAGGAAGGTGAAAGCCAGTAATTTCAATAGGGAGCTGCCACTAGCTAGCTAGCTCGCAGAGGCCAAAACTAAGGGAACATCATTGCTTTTGTTCTCTCTTTCTTAGCATTCATGATTGTGAACACTTGAGTAATTTTTTTCTGTGTAGTTACACGTTAAGTATTGTAAGGAGGCGTTGGACCCTTTGCTTACGTGGCATATTTGTTAAAACATCTCTGTGAGGTGTGAGAGAAGGTTTTCCTCTAATACGTGTGAAAATAAGGTCTAAACCACATTCCTTACCTCCCGGAAAAGTGCTCCTGGAGCGCTATAGGTAATCTTTGCAGAGGGCTTAATCTGCCATAGCTGTAGGCTTTTGTGAAAAAAATTAATTACTCGCTAGTTTGGAATGAAATAAAGATATCCACAACTGAGTTTACATCCTATGAGTTGGAATGCTCTCAGGGCATGGCAGAGATCTGAGTCTGAGAAGCATCTCAAAGACGCAGGGAATATTGAATCTGATATGCTATGGAATAGCTCCAGCAGAAAAAACTAGGATATACCTAAGTCACTCTAACCCACAATTTCCTGATGTCAGAGAGTTTGGGTCAGAGGAGGTAGAGGAGAAAATAGGAGCCAAATGATACTGCTCGTTTATTGCTGAAGTAGTTGCAAAGACAGAGTATTTGAAAATCCTAGCAGATACTACCTGTATACTCACTGCTGTACTGTGCATTTACTATATGCCACTAGCCACCAACACTCAGGTTTGCTTATGGAGCTGGATTTTGTACAGTCTGGAGTTAGTAGGCTAAGGAGCTACCATCTTTTTTTATAGGTGCTATTTATTTGATGAATTAACCTCAAGGCAAAAAGTAATCCTGCTCTCAATCCAGTTTCCAATGGTAGATTTGCCACTACAGAAAGTATTGCAAAGGGAGAAAAATAAATGGCAATTTTGATGCCTGCTCCAAGAGAAATGTGAGGGATGACCACCCCCTGCCTCCTCCCTCATTTTTAGAGTCACATCAGATTTTATAGGTGTAGGGAGCAAAGACCATTCATTTGAGAACAGAAAAATGTACAGGGATCCAATCTGTACCATGGCCAAGTGGAGACCTGAGGGATGCCACTCTTGTGTGTTCCTCAGGACCCTCATGGCATTGACCAAGGGGACTCACCATCAGTCCAGGAGAAAGAAGTTCAAGAGGTCAGATTTGCTTTCTGTTGAGGGTTATTTTCTTATTCATTTTCTATCATTTGAATTCCTCCGGGCAGCAATGAACTCTTCCTTAAAGCAAAGGGGATTTACTGCTAATGCTTGTGATTTCCCTATGCAGCCATACAGTTTTGAGGAATTTCTGCCCTGATGTACCTTCCTAAGTTGGATTTGCTCATCAAGGGGGAACAGACCTCTTTCCAAGGGGTTATGTTTGACGGGAAGACACAGAAAAGAAAGAAGTGCTGATTTGATAGACTGGAAATTTGTGCCAACTGAATCAAAATTTATACATTGACTCTCCTATGTAATCAAGTATATACTGTTCTTATGATGGATGCAGTGGAGTTGAACATTGTTATAAGTAGTTGAATCTGTATGGGTTATTATCCGCTAGCAGCAGTATCACAAAGTTCAAATAAACCAAATCCATCCTGGAAGGGACATACCACTGAATGCATTTCCTCGCACCTTTTCCTACTGAAAAATACTGGACACACATACACATTGCAGCAGTCTCCATCTTAGGCTAGTTTATCTGTTTCAGCAGTTTTAAAAAAATGTCAGATAATGAGACACTGATCAGATTCAACACAGCCCCAGAACTGAAGGTGTCTAAGAGCTATTTTAGAAAGCAGAGTTAGAAACATAATTACAAGAGAGACTAATGAAGGGCTCCTCCTCAATTTCCCTGTGGCCCTTGCTAAGAAATTAAATCAAGTTTGTGCTGGATAAGCATGACTGAACAGTTAGAAATGAGGGAAAGGAAAGATTAAAGTGTTATCTTCTAAACAATAAATACATAATGAACAGAAAATAAAAAAGAAAGCCATTATAATGACAAGAAAAGAGAAATTTAATGGATTGTATAAGACCCAGCAGTTTGGACTGGTACTAGAAAGAGTCAGTCAAGTGTTGATTTTGGAGGAATAACTCCCAGATTTTGGAATTTGTGTCGGAATAGGTTTCCCTGATATTTCAAGAGTAGTAATGTTGAAGCTGTTTCTTGAGCCACCATTGGCCAAAGAGGAAGATGAGATATCTTCTAAGGATAGGTAGGAGATGCAACACAAAAGCTGTTAAAATCAAAATAAATCTCTCCAGTAGTGCCATTAGGCTCTGCATGAGGTTTTAGCAAAACAGGTCCCCTCTGATCATGGGATGAATTTCATGTGAAATCTCATCTCAGGTTTCTGGAAGCCACAGGATCTGAGAACTTTAAAGCCAAATGTAGCTGATGGAACAGCAATAATATGTGTTGCATAGCTGGGAGAGCAGCAGTGATTCAAAATGCTGAACACTATCAACCTTCATATTCTAGAATTGTCATGCTTTCATAGGGACTGAAGAGGAGGCTGAGAGCTAAAATGGTAATACAGAATCATAGAATCATAGGTTGGAAAAGACCTTTAAGATCATGAAGTCCAACCATCAATCATCAAGTCCAACCATATGTTCTGCCCTGGAAGAAAACATTACAGGTTTTAATGAAGAAAATGACCGACTCTGATTTTTGGAGAGTGGACAACTGAGATGACCTCAATTCATTATTTCAGCTTACCACAGCTGCTTGGAATGATATCAAAGCATTTAACATGAGGCTGCAAACAGCTTCTGCCTTAATCAGGTTCTCTCTACTACGTTGCTGACTAAAAAGAGCAGGATGTGAGCCAAACTGAAGGTTTTACAGCTACTGTCTAGAGTAAGTTTTTCCAGCACACGGTTTGATGGGGCTTTACATATTATCTGTAAGTTCTGCTAAAGAATAAATTTTATTGCACAATAAAATGTTCATATTGGCTTGCTCTTGCAAGGTTCTTGCTGAAATTATTTTTTTCAAATTAATCATTGAAAAAAACAGTTCAAGATTTTGAAAATGCATTCATTTTCCCAAAGGCAAAAGCTGAACAGCATAGACAAGAAGTTTATATCCTGAGGGATATTTGTTCCTTGGTTTTGATGAGTAATTCATCACCTATATCCCATGTTATTCTTTCTGATGTCTGAGTAACTGAAACCTTTTAAGTTATAAACATGAGAATGGAAAATAAGCAGCTAATTCTTCCATCAGCTTCTAAAATTCAAATTCACATGAAAATATGGATGTTTGTATCAATGTTTATTCCCTAACTGTCTTCTATAAAAAATACAAGGCAGCATACAGATGTTTGAGCAAAATAATGGAATGTAAGTCCTGCAGGTATTTTTTTAGCATCATTTCAGGTCCAAAGACCTTGTTTTCCTGCAGTCTCAATCTCTCTCACTCTCTGTTCTGTTTTCCTTAGCTAAATCAATTCACTTTCCAAATGCAGTGATTGTCAGCACTCAGGTTACCTCTGTTTCTGGAATAAATAGAGAAATGAGCAATCAGTTTGTGGAACTTTTCCAAATACACCTGGAGGGCTCTCTTTAAAAGAGTATGAATCTTTGGCAAACAACATGATTTTGCACTAATTAATGCTACACACACTAGCTACACAAAATCTGAGGGAAAAAATGTCATAGTTGTAGCGGATATCTTTTTTTTAACAGACTGGGTCCCTATTTATATTATGTGCTGCTGGAACTCCCCAGACTTCAACTACTAAACAACTATTTTCCCGTTACATCCTTTGCTTAATTTAGTAGTCTTATAATAAATTAGCTTTTTCCTACATCAGCTTTTACAACCCTCTTATAATGGCATTGCTACTACTAACTCTATTTTCTTCTCCTTCATGGGCAATTTTTAATTTTTTTTTCCTGAAAGCTTAAAGTTTTCTCTCTCTAGCTACTGCCCAATTCCTGTTTACGAATATGCTCTCTGTCTTCAGTAACAAGCTTATGAATACTAATACTCCAGCATTTATCATAAGTTATGGAAGAAAAGCCCTTAATCAAAGACACTTGGGCATGTATGTAAAGGTTACCTAGTACATTACAATAGATCACCTTCCATAGACTCCATAGTTCACCTATTTTACTGATTTCACATCATGATAAGCTTGCCCATCTTATAAAGATATGAATAATGTAACCTGCTCCATTACAGTTAATATCTCTCTGAGAGATGTGTCTTTTGGGGAAAAGTGGTACACTTATTAACTTTCTGAAACAATAAAATTGATCAATTTTTAAGCCAGCTTTTCCTGTGAAGCTAATTCCCAAGTAATTTATTTTCACTGATTAAATCTGCTGTCTGAAAGTAGGAGTTAGCAGATCTACACGAGGAAAGCACAGTCAGCTGCATTTGCAGACAGAGCCCAAACTCTGTAGAATCTAATGGAATTTGTATTGAATGAGATAAATAATATATGGGTTTTGGTTTACTTAAAGAAAAATGGGGAATCAGTCTAATACTTAGGGAGCTCTTTGCATTGATTGTCATGTTCTGATGTTTCACAGAATGCAGCCTTTCATAATCACAAGAACATGATAATCAGTGAAATTATGATTGTATTGATCTTGCTGGTTCAGCTGGAGAAGGAAGGATGCCAAGCTTTCTGGGTTGAAAAGAGAAAGTGTAGCTGTTCTATTGTGAAAAGCAATTACGCTAGGCATCAGCTTAGAGTCACTCTGTAGCCAACATTTGCCCAGTGCTCCACAGCTAACTCATTCAGAATTTATAAGTTAAGACTACACATCGTAGAGTCTACGGGGGAGGAAAGGCAGATGAAAGAAATAGCTGCAGCAATATACACGTATGAAAATAGCATGCCTGTAACTAGAAACATCACCTCTGGAATGATTTCTGAATCTGGTCACAAAGCATGGCCAGATCCTTCCTTTTTGGATAAGAAAGAAAGGTGCAGGCACAGAAATAGGAATCACTGAATAAATACTGGGCAGTAGAGAAAGATTATCTAGCTGTACTTCGAAAGGAAGGGAATGTTCTCAGGACTGTGGCTCCTATGAATTTGCTCTGCATGGATGTATTCGAGTTGCATTCTGCCAGTCCCTGGCTGTCAGCACAACCTTTCAGGAAGGATGGTTGTCTGCTAGTTTTAGGGCCAATTTTTAAACTCAAACTTGTAATTACTGAAAAAAATCCACATTGATTCCTGACCAGGTCTAAGGATGGAAAACAGATACGATTTAAAGCTATTTTTGCGTCTTGTTAGCTTGCCCGAATATAAGTCATAAATCGTGACAGCATGGGACAGCACCTTGATTTCTACTAATGAAATTCTGTTTTACTAACATAACCTGGAGTAAGCCATTGAGGGAGTAACAATCCTTAAGCTGACGGCATTTATGCTTGCAGTGATTCCTTGGGTGGACAGCCTGTGCTTTGGCTCGCTCACAATGTCCTTGGTGGACTGCATGTTGAGAAGCAGTACAGTGCGTTTCAGGAGGTGCTCTACAAGAAAAATTCTCATTATTCCAGGGCAGAAACATCAAATGTTACGGACCTTCAACATTTATATGCTGTTTTAAGGAGGTTCATTTGCTTCTGGGTCCCTTTTCTCAGGAAAGTGTGTTTCTGTAAGGAAGCATGATCAGCCTTCTTTCATCACAGAGAGATAGAGGAATCCCAGAATACATACTGGGAGGTGGGAGCTGAGGTTACTCATACACTGCCGTGACATTTCAATCCCACGCTCCCTACAACACAAACACAGACAATGAGCTTTTGCTAAACTGCTACACAGATTTTTGCAAAATTAAGCAAGTAAATGTGAGGTATTTCTGTTCACAGATTTATTGGCCTTGATTTGAATTTAAGCATGGACTTAGGATGACGTCCGCTGAATTTACAAGCTATTCCTCTGTTTTTTCTCATTAGCCTAACAAAATACGATAGAATGGAAACTGAAAGCTAAAATATCATTCATCTCATACGCCTAATTTTTACACTTAAGATTTATGCGTGAGGGTAACTACACAATTATCGTGTTTAAGGGTATTGCTGGGTTTCTGAATTAAGACTGATGGCATAGATGAACAAGGAAAGGTCATTCCTGATGCATTAGTTCTTTGTTGATGGACAATTTAACACAGAAATACTTTATATTTAGCATGAAACTTCTTTAATGAAAATCACATCCCACTGCCTGTCTTTATAAACATTAATTCACAAAATGCATGTAGTTTGTGTAGCTCCCGACAGCCTCTGTGGTGGAACTGACAAGTTAGTCGAAAAGAGAGAAGAAGAACAACAACAAAAAGGCTATAAATTTTACTCCAAGGTGTCAAAGGACATGAAGATACATATTTAAATATAGAATTCTAGTAAGTTGCAGAGCATAAGGATCAAGTTGAAGACGCTGAGATAGCTGAAAATGGAACAGTCACCAGTATATTCAGAACTTAAAATTCACACTGTAGGTGGGAATCCTCCCAAAAGGGCCATGACAAAACAAAACTATGTACAAGAAATTAAGATTAGAATCAGTGAATCACAGAATCATAGAATGGTTTGGGTTGGAAGGGACCTTACATATCACCTCGTTCCAACCCCCTGCCATGGGCAGGGACACCTTCCACTAGACCAGGTTGCTCAAAGCCCCATCCAACCTGGCCTTGACCACTGCCAGGGAGGGGGCAGCCACAGCTTCTCTGTCAAAACAAACAAAGAAAAAACCCCCAACCCAAAAGCAAACGACGGTTAGACTGTTTCTGAAGAAAAGCAGGGACTACATGTCAAACAATGCAGTCTTTGAAATAAGAAAGTACAAGAACTGGCAAAAGGATACATCAAAAGATATTGCCAGATTAATGGAAACTGAGATTGGAAGAAGTCATATGTACAAAGGCAGGCAATCAAGAGAGATTTCTGAAGAGTCGATCTGTTCTGTGAGGAGCTAAGTCAAAATTTTCCTAGCAACTTAGTAAGTCCTGATCCAGATGGAATTCAAAGGGGAAACGGTGCTAGGAAAGATGAACTGCAGAGCTGAAGGAACAGCATCTCTTAATTGCTGTATTTTCTTAGCTGCTTTGCCTTTATACTGCAAAAAAACAAACACACAAATCTGATCTCAGTGATTAGGTGATCTGCCCATTCTGCTTAGCTACTGTAAAGTCCCAGATTCCTGCCACTTAAAAGAATCTGCAGCTTAGAAACAGATGCTATAGATCATTTATCTTGATTCAGAGAGATATGTATCCACTGTACTAGTGCATGTTGCAACAATATCTTTACAGAGCTGGATCATTAATTTTAACAAAAGAGAAAATATATCAGAAGGTATAGAGTGATTTTTCAAACTGGGAGCAAGCAAACATCAGTACAATTATTAGAGGTCATGCATTTCAAGGACCTGGTTAAATGCTAAACATAATGCTGGGATTCTTTGTCTGCCTCTGTTAAAACATTACATTGAGTTCCCATTTGAAGACATCAAAAGGGTTTTATTTAATTTACCTTAAAATTCTTTTGTACTGGTGCTATACACATTGCAGTGTGGCAATACAGAAAAGCTATACCCAGATTTGTTGCAGTCTGCTTTTGATTTGGTTTCAATAACAAAAACCTGTCCTTCCTTATTTTGGGTTGCATTTCCTACTTTTTACAGTCTGATCACTTCACAAGGATTACAAGAGACTAAATCTACACTCAACTAATGTGAATTAAGTATTATGAAGAAGAGGTAAACATGTGTATACACCATTTGGACATTGAGATATGAAAGGTGCTTTATACTAATACTGAAACAGAAAGGGAATCGCATAGCCAAAGTTCACCAGTTCAATTCCAGGAGAATATTCTGTATTCTGTATATGGGGCTACCATAATCCATAAAAGTAAAACCACAATTTAATACACTTAAAGTAACTGGAATTTTATTTATTAACAAAATGTATAGTTTAATAAATTATTATAAATTAATACCTATTCAAAGCCTTCTGGTTGGATACACAAATCAATACACTTAATTCACATTAGTTGCGTTTATTATAGAGGTAACTGCCTAGATTTGAAGAGCATTGACTTCCAGTAACTCAAAAAGTACTCTCATTTTTGTGGGACCAAAACAGAGTAGTGGCATTACTGAGGACTAAGTTGACTACATAAATTTATCTACTTCCATTTGATAAACAGCAAAGTGGACCAACCTAGAACACCATGGTGTTGCATTTATTAATATTTTTTTAGAGTCATCATTATACCACAGGAAGCAAGTTAATAACTTTGTCATTTTATAAGTTAGATACTTAAGAAGCGACAGCAGACAAAACTAAAGTTAGCTTGCTATTAAAAACAGAGGGGGGAAGCGTTTTGTGCTTACATTAATTACAAAGAAAAGTTAATTTAAAAAATTTCTTTGGCAGTAGAGAAGCAGTATGTCAAAGCTCTTTTCAGAGTACAGAAATCTTGAGCATGCTGGAGGAACTATTGTATTTTTCTTTATCCACAGCATAATTATGGCTGGGAGGCAAAGATTTTACTTGAAATATTATTTGCAGTTTTTCCATGCACTTCAGGGAATTATATTGGTCCTTGCATTTATTTGTTTTGATCATCCTACAGGGAATCTACACAGTCATGCAAACAAAATCACCTAGTACCTCCATCAAAGATTATCCATTTTCATAACATTTTTTAAGAGTAATCAAGCCACACAAAAATTGAAATCCTTCCTGAAATGGAATATGCAGCTGTATGTTTTATGGCTGGCTCTGACGTGAAGTCATACAGGGCACTTCTTTAATGAAAGATGTAATGATTGAATCTGTGTTAAAAACTCATGTTCTTTAGAAATTATTTAGTTGAAATTATCTGTAGATATGAAACTGCTATGTATTCTGCACAATATTTCAGAGCTTTACTATTCAGAAGAAAGGAATTTTTGAGAATATCAAGGTGCAGTTTCAGAACTGGGTTCATCTTCTCAAGGGGTTACCTGACTTCACCTCCTCCAGCTGTGAGTTCCCTCCCGCTTCTTTGAACAAGCATTAGTATTCATGCAGTTTTGTGTGAATCATCAGACTGAAAACGTAACCTGCAAAAATTAAATGGTTCACTTTCATTTGAATAGTGAAGTGACTGGATTTACCCTGTCAGCTACATAACACTAGCAATAACTTAAAGGTAATTATGTGGCAGCAGGATCAAGAGGAAGGATGAGATGGTCCCTTTCGGTAACAGAGCAGGCTTAGATGGCTTTGTCATTGTCCTCTGAGACAATTTTGGGACAGCCTTTGCATGTTGATTACTTTAGAAATGTGGACCTGTGGTTCACAGATCTGTGGTGGTCACATTATGTGGCCTTCTTTGGACCTGAGTGTGAGAAAGCGATTGGGAAGAATTTCCAAAGTCAGACTAACCTTAGGGCACCTAGCTCAGTCATAGAATCATAGAACTGCAGAACCGTAGAATGGTTTGGGTTTTTCACCTTCTAGACAACTGCAGTTACACTACAAAATGTAGTGCACATTCTTCAAAACAGATGTTAGAATGTCATTTGTAGGGAAAAGCCTAATACAAATGTACATTCATACGTGACAGCTTCTTCCCTGCTCTGCTCTGCTAGCCCATATGGTTCTAAAAATGTGTTTCTTTATCTGCTGATTCAATACTACACAATTTAGTCCCTTACCAAAATTTATTTCACCAGATCCTTGCCAAATGTTTGAATGCAGAGTGATGGTAGTTTTTCTCAGAGGATTATATCTCCACAAAGAGCCAAAAAGGGCTGCATTGGGAAGCTGTCACACAGTCATGCTTCTAGAGCTGTATATGACAAAGCAAAAAGCTTTAATGTCACTATTAACACATGTACTGTCACTCAGCCTTATCACCTCCTGACATGCTGTGATGCCCTCTTTCCAACTTCTTGTTATCTTCTCAGTATCCTCAGGTACCTATCACCACAATAGCACTTGCTGCACACCAAAAAAGTTTAGACCGACTGTCATGGCTCCCTGGCTAACCTTCCATTTATTTACACCTTTCAAGTGTAAATTATCCAAATGTAATGTTTTTCAAATCTCCTTTGTCTAAAACTTTAGGGATGCTCAAAGCCCGTCCCTGGGCCACCAGGAAAAATAATGACTCCTGCTACAGTGGGTTCCACGGAACTAACCAGAAGTGTCAAAAAAAGGTGAGTTAATATTTGGATTTATGAAAATATTATTTAGTTGATTGTAAAGTAGCTTATATGAGTATAATTTCACATGCAAAGAGCTGAGTAAAGTTACAAAAGAGATTTGAAAAATAATGAGACTTTACCTCAACATATATTATTCATTCTGTAGATATTAATACTCGTCTTCAGTAATTCATGACCCGCATTCATTTTTTGTGGGATCCCAATGTTTTCTGACACAGTCTCACTCCCTGGCAAGGGATGAACAGAACAGAAGCTCACATGTGGAGGATGACTGATCTTTGTAACATTGCAGACCTGAGCTGCTACTGAGGAAGCCAACGTGTGAGGAGCAAGTGCTTCAGGAAGAAACCATATGGGGCCTTTAGTCAGTTCAATATGTGATTCTGGTAATACTACAGAGTTTTTTAACACCAGTTTCTGCAATGATTTATCAGAGCTAAGAGATAATGGTTAGTTATGGCTGTACTACAACTATTTTTCTTCAGAGCTATACGCTTAATTGCATTTTTACACAATAAATTCTTGCCTTCTGTAAGGGAAGCTGGTTTTGGCTGTGCGAACACAGTTTGCCAGGGTGCAGCGAGGGCGGCTGCGGTGCGGCAGGAGCTGTAGATCTCCAAGCAGCTCCCAGGGGCAGGGCTGGATGCTGTGGGGTCGGGGAGCTCCCCAAGCGGCAAGGGGCAGCCCTCCGCTGCGCTGTCCTGGAGCAGGCAGGGCACGCTCGGGGCCCTCTCACATTTCACCAGAAAATTTTCACTTCTAAGTAAAAGTTGAATACTGAGCATTAGGGTTCAGGAATTAATATCCCAGTGCCAAGACAACTCTCTTTTTTCTTGCCCTTGTTTGTGTCCCTCGCTGCCAGCTCACTGCACCACGCTGGACCACCCCGCTCCAGAGCGGGGTCTATAACCCCCTGCTAGTAAGGAAGGATGCCTGCAGTGTGAATACAAAAGAATCCAAGCTGCTCTGTAAAAAAATTCATTACTTTGAAACCAGCGGCATCATTTTTGAGTAGCTTTGGGACAGGGTGGTGAATTTTAGCATTACTTTCATGAAAGATGGATGTGGTTTCTTCTACCCATTCATCTTTTTAAACATTGCTGCATTGTCTCATTTTACCGATTTACTTTGATGCTGTCAGGACTAAGGGAAAATTTCTATTCTAGAAAAGCAGAATTGAAGGGAATTAGGTAACTTGCAGGCATTGCCAGGTTGGAATGAAGGGCTTTTCAAGGACCACCAACACATGAATAGGATTACCTTGGATGCACTGGTGACCAGACATATTTTTAGCCTTTGGCAGACAAGAACAGAACCTCTGAAAACAGCAAGACTGCCACTCAGAATGAAAGAATTAATATGTCAGGAAACCAGGGAAACATTTTGAACATTACAGAGGGGGAGCTGAAATGTTTGGAGAAGAGAACAAGGAGATAGGCAGTGTCAAAAGCAGAGAGATATTTTTAATTTTGTTTTTTTCCTTCTGATTTAAGGATCCTAAAATAACATGTTACAAATGACTAATAAATGGCAAGTTGTTTGCAAAAGTCTGCCTGGTGCCTCTGCACGTTTATGTTGTATTGATTTTGAAAGAAAGAGTTCCTAAATAGAGGAAGCAAGTTCATTTGAAGCAAGCTGGGCATCCTGGTGAGGAACAGGGGCTGAGAACTTAGCAACAAGTTATGAGAAGCAGTGATTGCCCGAGATTTAAAACTGAAATGGTGCCCCTGCCAGAGAATGGATTGCCTGATGTTAAAAAGTAAAATCTTCAAAAAGAATTTTAGCTCTCCTTTAAAAGTCTACCTCCTTTTACAGTGATGTTTAATCATTACCTTTAACCTGTGAACTAACATTTTCTTATAGCTAGTAATGCTTGGGATCTGCCAAAATCTGTGCTACAGCAAAAGTCTCTAGGTTCAACTGCATTCTCTCTCAAGCAGTTGTAAGTCAGCTTGAAATATCTCTTCCAAATACAATGTCACTCTTCAGGCCAAACTCATGAGACTAGGTTGCATATAGTATCTTGTACATGTAAATAGGTGATTAGAGTTTAACAATCTTATGGTTTAAATTAATTAATTGTATAAAATCCACACATATTTTAAAATATATTTCACAGCGTGATTATTTTTAAGCCTTACTAACAGATATTCAGACTAGCTTAAAACAAAGCAAAAGTGAAATCACAAAAAAATGACAAATTAGAAAGCATTGTAACCCTCATGAGAACTAGTCTTAAAATATTGTAATTAGCTTCTGCTCATCTGCCTTTATTCTCATATTCCTGAATAGCATTATACTCAACCATGTCACATAGGGACCTCATAAAGCAATTTATCCCATCATAACATCTGTACTAGAAATAGACAGGATGACTTCCTCTCCAAAGATGCTGTGCTCTCTACATTGACTATCAAGGGAGTGTAAACGACCATCTTAGATTACACAACATACGAGATGACAAATCGCAGTGAGATGAATACCGTGATGAATTCAGATTCTCAGATAAACATTCAGAGCTAGGTTTTTTTAGGATCCCAATTTCTAGGAAAGTCAACAGGACTTAAATGAAAAATGTTTTTCAGATTGGCCCTTTTTATACCTGGCATCAGCATAATAAATCCTTCCCTGTTTCTTCTCTGACCTGCCAATAGATGTAAACTTCCTAGGGCAGGACTCTTCCTTATTGTATGAACAACATATAAGACAGCAACACTGATTTAATTTTATTCTCTAAGAGCTGTTTGTAACAGGATTGATAGCTTGTGCTAACGATAGAATGTATTATGTGTTTTCATGTTGTATTTATTAGCTTATTAACTGCTGCACAACCTCCAATCTGCCACAGTATGGAAGTGCAAAAAACTGCTTGAAGACTTAAGACTGATTTTACTCTGGACTTGTGTAGCATAGAGATGGAATAGGTATGTACAAAGATTATTTATAAAGTAGCAAAGTACACTAGTGAAAGAGTTCTACTCTACAGAATTTCCTGTGAAATTAATCTCATAAAATACCATAAAAGGAACATCATTTTCTGTTATGTGTCAGCTGACTTTTCCACGAAGCTCATTAAAATGCCTATGGGTTAGTGCAGCAGGGGACATAAAGAAACATTATAGCAACCATTAAAACATTTTGGGCAGTTGCTTTAGTTACTGGTGCATTTTCAAACATGTTAAAGGTTAGAAACGCTCGGGAGAAAACCTCTAAGTAACTTTTCCCCTCACTGAGTCCCAGGAACATGGAATGAAAACATGAACATGGAATGAAAGCATTCTTCTATGCATTTTTAAAATTTTTTCTTGTTTGAAAAGTCAAAGGCCTTTTTTTAAATAGTAACAAGACCTTAGAAATCCATTCATTGACACAGATGTGAGAGGTCTCAGTAAAGGAATTAAGTTATGAATACATGAAAGAGGCTTTGCTCTGAAAACACGAACAGCCCTGAGCCAAGATGCACATGGTAAATATTGAAAATGTGCTTACTATAATCTGTAGCTTCTAATATGTCAAGGAAAAGGCATTTCCTAGGCTTACTCTACGGCCGCAGTAGATAAAAATCAGCAGAGTAATATGGCTTGTTTGTGCTCCTTATTGTAGCAGTGACTGATGTTTTATATCATACTGATCATTAAGCGTAAGGTACCAGAGGTAGATCTCATAAAAAGAAGTAATAAGGATGTACTTTTCCTATGTGGAACAAATTTGGACAATTTAAAATCTCCACGTGTTGCTTGCACCTGCCGTATGCAGTTTCATGACTGAGCAGAAGATGTCATTTATAATTGGCATGAGAACTCATTAGCGCAGCATTTGTTCCCATCTTCTTGCAGACATCTGGACCCCGAATCACAGGGCTATACTTAAACCTCTGCAGGTGATTTCCTCTTGTCTCCTGAGCCACTTCTGACCTGTCACTTCAACCTCTCTGTAGTCGAGAGTGATTTTCCCTTTTGCAAAAGAGATAATCTTGGTAGTTGCTGCATATTTCATCCTCATATGGGTCTCTGACCATCACAGAACATAGATTCCTGTGATTTTTTTTTTTTATTTAATTACTAGATGATAAATAATTTTAGCTCTGTTCTGTTGCAGCACAATTCTAAATGATGTTTGTTGTCTCTGAGATCTCCCAGCCTTCAGAAGTCTCCTGACCAGTCTGGGCCAGGATACTGTCCATAACAGATCCCAACAGTTGACAAGAGCTGAGACGCTGAAATCCAGCCCATCCTTAGTTAAGTTTTCATGCTAAGGGTTTGTGCTGTGTTCTGTTCCTAATTCAGCTTTAGTTTTAGGGCATGTGATCAGTTGCACACAGCATATTTGCTTCCCTGCTGGATTGCAGAACTGATGATTTGCAGCTGGCTCGACAATAATGTGCTGTAGGATCTCCCAGGTCGGTTCCCCTTAACTCAACAGGTTCTTGCCAGTGTGTGCTACAAATTCCTATACCGTATGGAACTTCATCTCAGCCAGAGGTATTTTGTTCAACATGCCTGGATGTCTTTTGCTTTTCTTAAATTGTATAGGTCCTGCTCAACTGTAGTTAGTAAATTATAAGCAGAGTAGATATGCATTGATCAACAGGACATCTATATAAATCCTTACAAAATTTTTCCTCCTTTGCTTCTCAGCTCGGGTTTTGGTGCAACTACAGTGGTACACAGTAACCAAGATGTCTGCATAAGAGTAGATAGAAAATAGGAATTAACCTGTTTATAGCACTGGAACTTATTTCCCATGTCCTGGTCTACTTCTCAGCTCTTCTTCACTAGTAAAGGAGTCCTTCAGCAGTGAACCACTATAAAAACAGCATAGAAAGAACAAATGTAAATGAAGAGAATAATTTCTTTTTTTAGAGTCTTCAAATAGTCACTCCAGCTGTCTCAGACATCTATTTTAGCATTCACACTCTCACTTCGTCAATAGATAAATACAGGAGAAGGGATTCAGGGAAGTGGAAAGTGAGTGAATGACAGCTGTTAGCCCGGTGACTGGACAGACAGCTCTGTCTGTCCCTCTCTGGTACCTTGCATGGTTTTTGTGGAAGAGTGGATGGAGTTGGAAAAGGATTGTGTCATGGTAAAAGGGTCTGAAATGTATCCAAGGCAGCTCCAGTGAATAACCTGCTAGGTACTCCAGTGGAGTGATGAATCGTTCCTGAGGTCTGGGAACATGAAAGCCTGAATCGATACATAAGCATGTACCAGTCTCAGTACTGCAGCTGGTGTCTGAAGTGTATCTGCACTGGTGTATTAGCACCAGGAGTATGCTCTTTGAGAGACTCTCCTGGTCATTTCCATTTACCACATTTCGATTGATGTCACTGTGTCTCTGAGTACAGAAACTGAGTCTTATTTGAACGAAACTAACTGTAAGATCCACCTAATCTGGTAACTGAAAACTCATGATTTTTTTTAAGAAAAACTCATCTAATGAATGCCTTCACAGGCATTCAGTGAAGGACACCACAGAATCACAGACTGGTAGGCGTTGGAAGGGACCTCTGTGGGTCATATAGTCCAACCCTCCTGCCGAAGCAGGGTCACCTACAGCAGGCTGCACAGGACCTTGTCCAGGTGGGTCTTGAATATCTCCAGAGAAGAAGACTCCACAACCTCCCTGGGCAGCCTGTTCCAGGGCTCCGTCACCCTCAGAGGGAAGAAGTTCTTCCTCATGTTCAGACGGAACTTCCTGTGCCTCAGTTTGTGCCCATTGCCCCTTGCCATGTCACTGGGCACCACTGAAAAGAGCTTGGCCCCATCCTCCTGACACCCACCCTTGAGATATTTATAAGCATTTATTAGGTCCCCTCGCAGCCTTCTCTTCTCCAGGCTGAACAAGCCCAGCTCCCTCAGCCTCTCCTCATAGGAG
>Ga0065711_1032214_pt1 | contig 27769 bp, 20 predicted proteins | sample Hoacrofraction12_FD_59098 | JGI IMG/M metagenome (GOLD analysis project Ga0065711, IMG submission 59098) | Hoatzin crop microbial communities from Cojedes, Venezuela - Epithelial fraction 12 v2 (version 2) | ecosystem: Host-associated > Birds > Digestive system > Esophagus > Crop | place...
GTATCCACCACACCTCCCAGTTTGGTGTCATCAGCAAACTTGCTGAGGGTACACTCTAACTCTTCATCCAGGTCATTGATGAAGAAGTTGAACAAGACTGGGCCCAGTACCGACCCCTGGGGGACACCACTAGTTACCGGCCTCCAACTAGACTCAGCGCCGCTGATGGCAACCCTCTGAGCTCTGCCATTCAGCCAGTTCTCAATGCACCTCACTGGCCACTAATCCAGCCCACACTTCCTGAGCTTCCCTGGGAGGATATTATGGGAGACCGTGTCAAAAGCCTTGCTGAAGTCAAGGTAGACAACATCCACTGCTCTCCCCTCATCTATCCAGGCAGTCATGCCATCATAGAGGGCTATCAGATTGGTCAAGCATAATAGTTGATCATTTCATGACTATGATGGGATGGTTGTGAAAAAGGCAAACAGATACTTTATGTATCTCAAGAGGTCTTTTTGAAGCAGAGTACTGACGTATTCCCAGGCATCTATACCCAGAACTCATCTGTGGGCAGTTCAGGTGACCTGTGCTCAAGGAAGAGGAACTCAAGACTGCACCATGTGCAGAGAAAGCTGCAAACCTCAATGTGAGAACGGAGAATACATTTTATTAACAGTGCCTAAAGGAACTGGGCTTGTTTAGCCTCACAAAGTGAAGGTTGAGGGGGACTGTGTTGCTTTTTTAAATATATCAGAGCAAAGGAAGAACTTTTGAAGTTCTTAACATCATGCTGGTAAAGGATCATAGTCTGGTTAAGAATAAATTTGAACTCAAAATATAAAGTTCTGTAACTATCAGAGCAGTTGGTATTGCCCAACAACCAATTTCACAATGTTGCTGCATGTGTTTGTGATCCAGGGCCTTTCTGGTTTGAGTTTTTCTCCCGGTCAAATATCATAGTGAAGAGTACTACAGAAACAAGGATTTTTCACTATTAATAAGACCCTTATAATGAGGTCATACAATCTCCTCTCTGTTTCCTCTCATTCAAGCTTCAGGGTTGTACATTCTCCAGCATGTTCTCAATATCAGCCTATTAAAGAAGCTATAAGTGTAAAGATTATTCTCTGAAAAAGGGTGAGTCTTGCTGAGCTGCCAGTCTTGCCTGAGAAATACTTGCCAGTGGCTTACTCCCAGGAACTCATGTGCACAAGACGCAGGATGCCAGGGGAGTTCTGGTGCTTGGGCTACATAAATAGCACGGTGACAGACATTAGAAAACCTTGGTAGGCAGTAAACTGGTATTTGTCTGTGACAACAGAAATGTAAGGGTAAACTTCCAGTCCCTCTAGATTCTGCTTTACCCTAACAGCCAGGAGATGCTTTACAAATAAGCCTGTGCTGGAAGCTGAAGGAGTGAGTGATGTTTCGTGACTGGTTGCAAACATGCCGACTTGTGGCTGTCATTAGGAATCAGCCCTGCATCATTAGTCTGGCTTCAGTGTGTAAGAGGTGCTTCATATTGTGCTGGCGTTTTTACAGCATCCTCAGATGGAAATTTGCAAGTGCAAATGAAGTGTAGGGAAGAACAGAAACATATCAAAAATTTGCTTTAAAGCATTACAATGGAGTTATTTTCAGGAGCTTTTACAGATCTTAATTTCAGTGGTACAGGTGGTGCCTAATGTTTGATTAAAATCTAACATACAAACAGATTAGAGTTGTGAATTGAAAGCATGGGAAGTGAGCACTGCATCCTCCCAGCAATACAGTCCAGTTGGTCCTCTCTCCTGGTATGGGGAAAGTCAGGGGTTTGCAAAGATAGAGACAGAGCCAGACTCATCTCAATGGCACCTGGTGAAAGGGCAGGAAGGAGTGAGCACAGATTGAAATACAGGAGATTTCACTTAAAGGTAAGCAAAAAGCATTTTAATGTAACAATGGCTAAACACTGGCACAGATTGCCCAGGGAGGTTCTGGAGTCTCCGTACTTGGAGATACTCAAACCCAACTGGACGCAGTCCTGGGCAGCCTGCTCTAGCTGACCCCACTTCAGCAGGACACTGGAAACAACCTCCAGAGGCACCTGCCAGCCTGGGTTGCTTTATGACCCTGTGAAAGGCAGTGAAATTCCTAAGTGAGACAGGTTTTTCTGCAGAGACTGGTGAGACCAGTGTACGGTTCACATCAGTTCCTTCACGTTAGTTAAGGAGGATTTATTGCCGCCCTCAGTCCTGTAGAATAGAAGCAAAGCCTAAATGTCCAGGGACAAGAGCAATGGGATTATGTGGCTTCCCTAAGCAGAAATTTACCTGCATCTGCTGAGGGATTATCTGCTGTCAGCTAGGGTGTTAGGTAGATACCCAAGAGAAATGGTACTCACCACCACCCACACAGGGGCCAAATCACATTGCGTGTGACAGGGCTGCTCTGAACCAACTCTGTGTGTCTCGGGGCTAGGAGCAGGGTTTTAGGAAAAGCAACCAGGTTTCTCCACCTTACGCAGTGATTACTTCAGCATAAATCAGGGGGGTAGAAAATACAGCAAGTCCAGTCTGGGCACTTTTCTTTCATGAAAGTTTATTTTGTTTCAGCCCCAAACCTACAGATTAACTTGGCTTCAGATGAGTAAATCTGCCTTCCAGGGTAGGAGTAGAGGCTTTTTCATCCTTCAGTTCCTGTCCCAGTGATCCCTCCCTGCCGAGTGAACCTCTGACTGACTGGAGGAGCAGAAAAGTTGAGTCTTCAGGGGAAAACATGATAGATTTTTTTTCTGAAATTCTGATAGGGTATTGTTTTGCCATAACTAAAAGTTCTTGTTTGAGGACCAAGTAGCTCTGAAAGGAACGGTGAACTGGACAAGATGCAGCAGATCAGATGACTCAGCTCACTGTTGTTTTTCCATCACGCTGTTCCCCAAGGACCATGACGACATGGGCAAGTGTGTCTTGCCACCTCTAGGGTGAAAGTCTGCATGTTGGTTAATGTAAGAAGGACACCAAAATGCTATTTCCATTGCAATTATGGGTCTGACTATATGAAAAGCAGAGGATGTAACAGAATTCTGGACCATGAGGCCATATAAAGACAGGGCTTTCAAGTTTTCAAGTGTTGTTCTTGATGAGTCTGTTGTTGATGCCAACATCTCTGGGTAAGTAGTATTGGTACAGTGACAGAGCTTGGCCTCTGAGCAGCAATGCAGGCCCAATGTGGAATTTCCAGAATACTTCTTCATCCTCTCTGCACCATTGTTTTCTGCACAGAAATATGAAAGAACATTCTGCCTGTTACGCTCCTGTGCAATTCACAGAAACTCTCAGCTGTGGTCCTTCCCCACCTCACACAGCCGAGGCTCGGCTCTCTCTCATGCCGGTGAAAAGCGTTGTCTGTCATCTTTAGATTTCTCTTTGTATAGGCAATGGCTTAATGAGTGCTGTGGTAGTGCAGGTTGCTCAGAATTGCTGTTGGGGGCATTATGAGAATGTAGTGAACTTTTGCAGCTTTCCTAGAAAGTAGGACAGGAGCAAAGAGGCAGCAACGAGCAGTTCTGCAAGGCGGTAAGAGGTGTGAGACTCCTCTGCGGGGGCTCTTCCTTACTGACTCATCTGAGAGCTGTACTCCCACTTTTCATTTGAAAATGAAGCTCTGCCCCTCCCTTCCTTGACTGTAGTTGTCCCTAACAGTGTTGGCGTCACCTCTGCACCTCTTTCTCTCGCAAGCATGTGTGGGTGGTGCTAGCTTTGCACATGAAAACACTGGGGCGTGCTCAGCCCCGCTCTTTTGTTCTAGTAGGGGTCATCACCGAATACACTTTCATTTCTACTGTCAAAAATGTTTCCACCATAGCAAACATAAGGATCAAGGCTGCTGATAGGCGAGGTACTCCTCCTACCACACAGTAACTGAAAACAGCCAGCAGAGCCACTGGTTGAAGGTCTTTGCTCTGAAGTGCTAGCAACTGCCTTGCTATTGCTTTTTAAACACCCATGAGACAGTCTTTCATTACGTGTGAAATGAATCCATCAAAAATGGTGACAGGGGAACATGGATCAATCTGCCAGATGGAGGAAAAAGACATAGTTACAAGACTCCTTGCTAATCAGACCAAATGTTTCAGATGGGAGCACGCTTACTCACAGGAGGGAGCTGCTTTTCTGCTGTCCTCCACACAGGTGTGCCAACAGTGACAACATATTGCCACCCCAGGTGAGTGGCAGCTCTTTGAAACACGAAAGGAAGGAGTAAAAAGACCTGGAAATCTGAATTCTGCAATTACTTACCCTTAGGTTAATTCAGTCCTTCGTGCTTTCCGTTGCCTTCCTTGGAGTGGAACAAACAGTCTGGTTTTACAGATGAATGGGATGGCCAAGCCCCAACTCCACAAGTCTGGCACTACCCAAAGTTAATGGTCTGACTCCTAAATCCTGACTACAGGCACATCGCTTGCAGGGAGAGCCTTGGCGTAAAGCATCAACTCCTGTAAATCTGTCCTCTCCTGGAAAGTTCCTGAACGTGCTTAGCCTTGATGGATGAGTCCTGTGCAAAGATTAGAAGCAGGGATTCAAGGCGTCTCTGGAATCACAGATTCCTGCTTCTTAACCCGAGGCCATTTGCTGTTAGAATGGGCACACAGGGAGCTGATAACAAAACTCAGCCCTTCACTCCTGCACAAACAGGATGCGGCGGCAACACGCCCAGCAAGATTTAACAACAGCTCACCTGAAAAATGAGTCAACAGAACAGCATTTTGAGGAGTGAGGGGAAATTTTCTGTTCCCAGGACAACAGCACTAAGCGAGGCTGAAAAGTGATGTTTTCTGTTATTGTGGCAACGCAGTATAGTCTGCAGCACCCAGGATGGAGTCAGGCTGATTTCAGCGCTACAGTCAGAGCTGACTTAATCAATGGCAGTTTTCTGCCCTTCTCAATTGCTGTTGTCACTGCTGTTGCTTCACCCTTGCAGCACAGTTCGTCTCAGGCCGGGACGGTACCCTGAAGGACGAGCCCCTGTCAGACATACCCACTGCAAGAAGTGGTGTCACAGGTAAGGAGCGATGTGAGGGTTGTGATATCCAGCATGAAAAATACACAAGAACTCAAGGATAATTGGAGAGCTATTTCTGTCCACAAACGTTTCATGGGTGTTTATTTTCTCTAAACTGTAAAAATCAAAGGCATGATGTTGAAGCAAGACCTGCTTGTTTTAGGCACTGGAGAAATTATGCAGCAACAATTAGCCTTTATGCAAAGATTAATCCTTAAGTAGGGAGGTATAGGTCTCTCTTAACACTGCTTGACTTTTCCACAGGAGGTTTTATATTTATAAGTGACTGTTCCTGATCACACAGAAAACTTCTGTCTCTTCATCTACTTCCCTGGAGACTTCTGAACTTGTCATCAACCAGATCTCCCAGCCGGAGGAACACTTCCCCACTGCGCAATGAAAATTTATCAGCTTGTTCTTCAGCATGTCTCAACAACTCAGAGATTATTAACTCATCTTTCAAGTGATTAATACTCCTGGGTGTTAGAGAGGCATAGCTCTGATACTTGTGAGGTGCTTGGAGGCCCTGGAAAAGGTGGCAGAAGGGGAATGCAAAGTGTGACAGTTTGGACTGAGAGCAGACTAAGCCCACTCTTGCTTGAGTCCTGTACCCACTCCACTTGAGTCCCGTTTTGGCTGGCCTCTGTGGGCCCCGCAGCGCCAACAGTGAGCAGCCCTTTTTACTCTCCTTCATTTGTATGACAATCCAGATCTGCGGATTCTCGAGGGAGTACATCTGAGAAGAAGCCATTTCACTTAGCACTGCCTAATTATAGCCATGTTGACAGCCATAGTTGTAACTCCTCTGCTAAGAGATTTTTAGTATTCATCAGCAGGCTCCTCATTGGTGGCTGCAGAGTACCTGTCAGTCATGATAATTACTAATGTGTTTTAACTTGCCTCGGAAGCATTCCTAGAATTTATGGCTGTGCTGTGAGTCGGCACAGGCCTCGTTATTCTAGCTCTGCCTTCTACTATGACAGAGGTACGGCAGAAATGCAACATACATAAAGTCATCATGGCCGGTCTCTAAGACAAGTGATGCACTAAGAAAATGCATGACCGTGATGCATCCATGTTTTCAGCACGAAGAATGCCAGCAGCACCTTCCTATTAAATCACTCCTGGAATTGCTTTTGGGGCTCTGCCTGTGTTTTGAACATACGCACTGAGGCATGTATATAATTTTCCAGGAGAGCTGGTCTGTCTGTCCTTGGACATATGGCTGAGGCAGCTAATAGGGCTGCAGCATTCAAATAGGGCCAGGCCAAGCAAAAAAGAGAAAGGGAGCACGAAGGGTTTCATGGCTAGCCAGGCATGGGTCCAGTGCTTTTGTCCAAAAGCTCTCGTGTCATGTCCCTAAACTGACCCTGACAGCATCGCAGGAAGCAAAGTTCCTTCAGAAGATTGTCACACCCCTCATTACAACAGGGGATGTCCACAACACTGCTTTACTGGAGTACACTGGTGGCAGTAAAGAACACCTAGATCATGTAAAACGTGGGGCAAGAGTAGCATGAACACAACAGTTTGTGCTCTAATAAAGGGCTAATGTCCTAATCATAAAGTCAGAAATGAAGCAACGTTCCCCCTGCCCCACTACCATGTAACACAAGGCAAACACGGACCAGCCACCCCAGCGACTCTGCTATCTGCGTGCTGCTCCCACAAGCCTCCCCCTCCACTCCCCACCCAGCCTTCTGCCTTCCACAGATACTGGGCAGCTTTCTGGATCATGCTGAACCTTAATGAAGCTTCCCAGTGTGGCCCAGGAGAGCCCCTTCCCCATTTTGTCTCTAGTTGCTGTACCCCTGTAGTGCTGAGCCATGGCTGGCAGCCTGGAAAACACAGCCTCTGTGAACCTTGATGTCTCCCCGCACATGGCAGAAGAAGGGGATTCACATGCAGCACCTCAGCTCTGCTGTGCTACCGCTCTCTAGAGAGTTCCCAAAGCACGTGCCATAAATTGCTTTTCGGTGTGCAGCAGTTTCCGTTGTCTCACAGCCTGTTACCCTTGTGTCCATCCTGACTGGAGTGGGGGTTTCCTTGCACGCTCTGCTCTAGGACCTGAGGAGTGCCCCAGGCTCCTCCGTTCAGGCATAGCGATGCCAAGGAGGCAGCAACAGGCGGATCATGAGGTTGTTCCAGAGGGCTGGGCAGACAGGGCTCACTGGCATGGAGAGCAGGGCGACTGTCAGTGAGTGAGCGGCCCCAGTGCAGTCGTTCTGCCCAGATCAAGATTTCCCTCTGCCAGCAAGAGTCCTTTGCAGGACTACCTGGGACAGAATCCCCATGGAGACCAGTCCTGAAGTCCAAAGCATTGCGGCTGGTAAAAATTTCTGAGTTTAGAAGAGGTTCAATAACTGCTGTAGGACAAATATGCTAATAATTATTTTGGGTAAATATCAAAGCAGTAAGGCTCTGCGTGTTCCCTGCAGGAGGAGGCTGCTCCAGCAGCACCGCTCTGGCTTCTGATGCTATTGTTTTAACTCAGAGACCCATCAGGCAATCAGTTCTGCTACTAGTCCCTGAATCCAAATCATCTCCCTTCCATCACATAGAAACTTTGATTTGATGAACAGACAGATGTTTCAAAATGTGACCTTCCCCAAGGTGAAGCACTCAGTGGATGTGTTATTTATTGGTTTTCAATTTTTCCACAGGCAGACATGTCTATTCCTTCAAGAAGGTTAAACAAGAAGATGTTTAAAAATTCATTTAAGTGCAAATGCAGTCCTTACTACTGTAGTAATTCTTTCTCTTAACTACCCATTAAAGAGCAAGATGTGGTTGTACTGGAGGATAAATAATAGCTTGTCTGAGGCAGGACTGACAGCTTGTAGCTATCCACTGCTGCTGCAGGTGCAGCTTAAACGGTCTCCAGCCCTTTCCTCGGGCTCACTTGCCATCCATCTGCTCTTGAAATTGGACTGTACTTTCCTTCAAGCGTGGAGTAGTGTGTGTCTCACCCAGCAACTAAGCTCTCGTCCTTTGGAGGGAGCAGCATTGAGGTGCTCAGAGCGGCTCCAGCCACCCTGGCTGACCTTGCAGGGGCTTCGTTGGATGGGGCAGGGCCTGGTGCAGGGGAGCAGATGCAGGAAAGGCTCTTTGTTTTGGAAGCGTTGTTCTTCTCTCCCTCTGGGGAAGGAGCAGAGGTCACTCAGGAGTTCGCATTCTGACTTGTGTCTTCTGGCTCCTAAGGAACTTCATAACTGAGCGTGGCTAATTCACATGGTTCTCTTCTCTTATTCCAGATGGTGTCAACAGATCAATGTAGCTTAAATCTTTGGCTAAATAATAATTCCAATAGATGCAAGAAAAAAACCTAGTGGATTATGGCAAAGCAGAACAATTTGCTGAGAAATTAGCTCATTTGATTGGAAACAGTACATTATATGCCCTAGTGAATCCTTTAGAAATAGAAAAATGTGCATGAATAATGTAAATAAGAGCAACATTTTGTACTCATCTTTCCAGGAAAATCAGTCCTGACAGTTTGTTGGATTAGTCTCTTCTGCCTGTTTGTGATGGTGACTTAGAAACTCTTCTTGATTGACTGTTCAGTCAAGTGAAAAGGAAGAATAAAACCAGTGTAGGCTTTTACATGTTCTGTTATCAAAACTGACAGTGCCTGGTCCTAACACAATGCGTTATTCTCCTGTGCCAAACCAAGGCCAGGCCCCTACGCAGACTTTGTTCCGCAGCTTTGGCTGCCAGCGCCACTCTCTGATTTACGCTGTGCCACACAGAATCATTAACGTGTTGAGCAAGTTTAAATTCCTTCATAATCGGGAGTAATCAGTAACACAGGATAAGAATAGTAAGTAAAAACTGCAGCCCGTGATAAAAATAGCCTGACTGAAGTGCTGGAGCTGGAAGACTGCGGAGCTTGGGGCTGCAGGACAGGGACCTCAGAGCCCTCCTCCTACGCCTCCCACATATGCATTTAATCATCTCTGCACCAGGTGCCATTTAATGCCCCATGCCGCATGCAGCGGAGGTTTCTGCACCCGTAGAAGGATTTTTCTGTAAACTTTCTAGGCCCTGGAAGAAAGGGCAGATGTGGTAGTGTTTGCATAGCGGGCATCACAGCCCGGATCCACCACCTCGCTTTCGGCCACAGCAGAGCCCAGGCATAGGTGGCCAGGCTGGGAGTCTGACCAGGTCCAGCATACACTTGGCACTGGAATCACCCCCTTGTCCCTTGACGAGACCCCCGCGGTGCCTGCTGGCAGGTGGGTGAGGCCAGGTCCTGCCCCGGGGAGCAGTGAAACCCTCCAGGCAGGCACCCCGCGGCACAGGGCTGGCATTCGCCCCGCTCCTCTCCCTTGAAGCCCTGTCGGATGCACCAGCAGCACTCTGAGCACGAAGCACTGTCCCCTTGCACTCCCAGAGCCCACGGCACAGCCCTCGTCCTGCCGCTGGAGAAATCTTGTGGCACTGCCACATATTGCTCTTGGGGCACACCGGTCCACGGGAGCTCAGCCGTGCGTCCCCAGGGCACAGGAAGGACCACCTGGCCCTGTGTACACACACAAGGTGTAGGGACTGCCAGTCATTTCCAGCTCTTCCCTACACTCTTACCATGAGGGTGCCAGAAACTTCAGAAGTTGAGCAGCTTGCTCTGCTGTTTTTCCTCTCCTGTGACCCTGGCGACAGTGAGTAAGTGTAACGCCCATGGTGCACTCTCATTGCCATAGTAACTCAGCCAGGAGCCGACGGTTGCACAAGGAGATGCTGAAAGGGAAAGCCTGCCGAGGGAAGAAATCAGCTCGCTGCTACCTGCGTGCATCGTCCCTGTCTGCACCGGATACTCCTGTGAAGACAGCGGGATTCCTCTGGCACACAGTGAGAACAAATTACAGCTTAGGTCTAAGTCTGTGCTTGCAAGGCAGTTTTCCCAAAGGATCCAACCATTCTACATCCAAACGAAAAATAACCCACCCCTTGTTAGAAGAGGCTGATTTTCAGCAAGGCTCTGCACTGCCCGCTCTGCACTCCTCCCACTCCCTGTGAAGCAGGGACAGCTCGAGCTGTGCCACCTGCAAGGACGCAGGCACGTCCTCAGCTCTGCGTAACAGCAGCTGCTCGATGCAAAGAGGAGGCCGACGTTCATGTTTCAGCTGACCGAGAGCGGCTGGAGCCCCCACGCACAGGATGCCCAGCGTCTGACCTCAGACATCTCTGCTCCGGCTCCACTGCTGCACAGTGAGCAGACCTTTGAACGGAGCGTGGCGAGGAGACAGCCCTCGCTCCAGGGGGTACCGTCCCCCTGAAAACCTCACAGCAGCAGCTGCTATTTCATGCGTTCGCATTCACAGTGCCCTGTGGGGTATGAAAGCACTGAACACCCACCAGGCAGGAGAACAAGGACTGAAATACAAAGAAGCCAGCCGGGTACTGGGGCCATCAAGGGACATGTAGCAGGGCAAGAATTATATATATACACATATATATATATATATATATACACACATACATATATTTGGGTGAGTATAGTTCATAGGTGAGCTCAGGGTCACCCTTCCTTTTCTAAAGCAATGAGATCAAAGAGGACTACTCCAGGTACATGGAGTTTTGTTCATCTTTTCTTCTTAGTCTTGCCTGTTGGGCAGTAAGCCTTATAACAACATTGATATTGCTGTTCCTCTAACATTCATTACTCTTACTCAGGGACATAGAATTACTGCTCAGTATCCAGGGAGTGAGAGGGATGCAGAGGAGCAGGATGAGACTGTTTTGGCAATCATGGACACAAGGACTCTGTGAAGGCGACATTAGGTAGTGACCACCCTTCGAACTCTGTCTTTCCCAGCAGCCCAGGACACCTCCCTTCATGACACAGGAAAAAACAGGACCATCACTGACATTACACTGTGGTGGGAAGTAGCGAAGTCCCACCACACAGTCTTGCCTAGCTGCATAAAAATATTCCAGGAAGATTTTCATAACCTTTCTGCCAAGTGTTGTTAACAGCTATGAGGGCCAGGCTCAATTATGCAAGATTTCATCTTAAAATTTCTTGTCAGCAATAGCTCAAGCCCCTCGCTACCCCTACCTAGAAACCTGTGAAAGGGAAACCTTCCCTCTCCAGCAAGCTTCTCTCGAGTCCTGAAGCTGCACAGAAAACAAAAATGTGTATATTGTGGAGGAGAAGAGAACTGGAGCGGTCATCTGGGAACACAGAGAACATAAATCACGTAGATGAGCTATATATATTTGCATGTATACAAGTATATATATCTAGTTATGTGTGCATATGAATCCTGCGAGATCTCTCCCCTCCCCTGCTGCTGTGGGCAGCAAACCTCTGTCCTCCCGGGGCACGAGGTGCAAGGCTGCCCATGCTCCTGTCCCCGTCTCACGCTGCTCGCTGTCTTTGGCCCGTAAAGGCACCTGCCGATATTAACAACCCATTTGAGCAGAATAACCAAAACGCTGCACTGGGAGACCAGAAGCAAGCATAAAAGAATCCTGCTGCTGGGTCTTCCCAAGCTTTACCAGCAGAGAGCAACAGCTAACCCTGCTCCTGGCCCAGCGCTGCAGGGCTGGCTGCTGGGTCTCGGCACATGCAGGACAGCCGTGGGCTACGGGGACGGGCAAGAGGGGACTTTCCCGCTTCCAGTGCTGGCTCCTCACCAAAACCAAAAGCATTGCCATCCCTGGGACCCTGGAGAGCTGTGCTGGGGCAGAGGCTTGCTTCAGCGAGGCTGCGTGGGGGAACCCCCAAACCTTCCCCCAAGGCACAGACCATGCCTGCGCCAGGCAGGCGATTGATTGCTAGTGACACCGAGAAGCAAGAGCTGCTTGGCCAGAGTCAAGACGTCATCACGGTGCTGCCATTGCAGTCGGATACTGTAGTGCATACGCTGAAAAATAAGGGAGTAAACTGAAATAAAGAAGGGCCTTTCATTTCCCCTGTACCTGAGCTGCAAGGAAGATGTTTCTAATTGAAAGCGAAGCGAATAAATTCATGAGCTGCTGCTTCTGTTACAATAAAAATTAATAGTGTTTTCATATAAATGTCTTCACATATCTCAGTCACAACTGTGGGGAACTATTAGCATCTGACCTTCCTTGTCTCGCATCTGTGTCTCTGGCTGGCACACACACTGCTGGTGTGCCAAAGCCTGACGGATCGCCCACCACCCAAAACGTGCATGTGGAGTATTCAAGTTCCAGGTCAGCTGAACTCACTGTGTGTACACCTTGCTGAAATCAAGAGAGACACGGCGTCAGTACGGTCTGTGCTCAGGTCAGAGGAGCTCCTACCAAAGCTCCCCGTTTCATTTACCTCCCTCTTTAACAGAGTGTCCTGGTTTCAGCTGGGATAATTTTCCTCCCAGTAGCTGCTGTGTTTTGGATTTAGTAGAAGAATGCTGATAACACTGATGTTTTCAGTTGTTGCTGAGAAATCAAGGAATTTCTTCAGTTTCTCATATTTAGTTGCTGAGCGTGTGTGCAGGAGCACAGCCAGACAGACAGCCAAGCTGCCCAATGGAAATATTCCATACTATAAATGTCACGCTCAGTTTATAAACAGGGGTTGGCTGGGGGGCAGGAATCTTTCTTTCTCGCTTCCATGAGTTTGAATCCTGTCTTGTCTGGGAGTTTGGGATTTTCTGGGAGTTCAGGCTTTTCCAGGAGTTCAGTCTTTTTGGGAGCTCCACGAAATTCTCAAGTTCTGGGTTCCACAGTTGTGGCTCAGGGACTTGCTGCGAATCGGTCATTGTGTGGTGAGAAAATTGTATTGCATATAGTTTGTCTTGCATAATCATTGTTATTATTACCAGGAGGAGGAGCAGCACTTCCTTTGTTGTCTTAATATCTGTCTATCTCAACCCACAAGTTTTACTTCTGTCCATTCTCCTCCCCATCCCTCTGGGGGGGAAGGGGAAGGGCAAGCAAGCGACTCTCGAGTGCTTAGTTGCCGGCTTCCGGGTTAAACCATGACACAGACACAAGCCTCTTGCCGTTCTCCTGAACTTAACCTTTTCTTTTTTTTTACATTCCCTGAATCTTGCAGGCCATCACTTCTGCTACAGTGCAACGAGAGTTTGCTTCATACAGACCACCAAGATGATCTGAGCCTGCACAGAGCTCAGCTTATGCAATTCCTACTGGGTGAAAAGTGCTGTCTCGGAGTGGTTATTGTTCATGTGTGAAACTCAGTGGTGAGCCATCGACCTACAGCAGTCAGGAGGTGATGGCAGGGGAGAGCAGACACTCCTGAGGGCCACTGCTGGCTTTCATAGCAAAATCTGAGGGGGAAATAGCCATCCCCTAAGTAGATGTGGCATTGAAGGGCACTCTCACCTTCTGGAAATGCAGCTCCCGTGATGGGGGATCTGCCACCACTGCTAGGACACTCAGCATTTGATCCCCCGACAAAAACAGACTTGGACAATTCACTTTGAAAGCTAATGCCATATTTTACCCACTCTTCTCTTAAGAAGGTAATGGGAAAGTACTTGGGGGAATGCCTTTGTTTCTAATCTAAGGCTGATATATACATCAGAAAAGTCTTGCTGCAAACATTTAAGTTACCAGAGATGGAGCCAGGCTGACCAGCTGGCTCATGCCTCCATTCCCACTGGAGTCAGAAACCAGCAGGTGTGGGGTTTGTCCAAACCCCCAGAGCACCTGCACCCTTCTCTGCTGAATTCTCTTTAAAACAGGAGAAAATGAAAGGTGACACATGCCAGTCCCTAGCTTATTTCTAAAATACTAATGGAAGTGGAAAACGAGGTCAGAGACACTGCTACGGCTTTGTATGTGACAGCCTGCACTTTAGGAAACAGACTGGAAAGAGTCCAGGGCAGAGGAAAGATGAAAAGGAGAAGAAAGTGGAGATAAAAGTCAGTGGAGCGGCTGGAGCGTGTGCTAACGCTGGGGGAGATTCTGCAGCTAATGATCAGATGACAGTGTGCAAAGAGATTTGAAAGTGCAAAGCCAAACTGGGAAGCCAGATGAAAAGCTGGAAAAGGCAGGTACTGAAGTGTGTGTGATCGTGGAAAAGAGTCTGGAGAGAGCAAGAAAGTGAGAACAGCAGAACAGAAAGTTTTTCTGAAAGGAGACGAGACATCTGTCATCTACTTCGCCAGGCTCAAAGGAAAGTAAAAGGAGTCAGCGGCATTTCAGCCCTCTCTGCAGCAGGTGGCTTGCAGGCTCCATCCCCAGCTGGAGCTCTGGGGAGTCACAATTAAATGCAATGGAGTGGAATAAGATAGGCTGGAGCACTGCAGCGTGACAGTGCCTGAAGCCTGGAAGGTAGTCTCTAAATCCGCCTGGGAGTCGTTCCTCTGATCTGCAAGGAAAATTGTGCTCACAGTCCTGCTAAGAGCCAAAAAAAGAAAAAGACAGTGCAAGTTTACTATATGGTGGTAAAACATGGAATTCGGTAGTAGCGGGGGAAGGACCCCTGAGACAGAGCCAATGTGGGCTTCCAGCCCTGGACCTCGCACCCTCGGGGCTTGCCCTAGGGGTCCCGGGAGCACTGCTGTCAGGGTAGTCTTCTCAGGAGTCATCTTAGTCCACAAGTGTGAGGACTTGCCAATCTCTGCACAGCTGTTTGCAGGCTGTTTTCTGAGGAGCAGGGGGCACTGGGCAGTTGTGGGTACTTCGTCTTCAGCAAGGCAATCTTAGTCTCAGGTGCGTGGAACTGGATATTGAAGCACTCGCACCCTTCCCTCGCACTCGGTTGTCCTCCACTCTCTGCTTCAGCCCCATGTGAGAGGGGAACCCAGCCCTTGAGATGTCTCCTGGCACGGAGGTACAAAAATGCCTGCCTCCAGCTTGTGCGCTGGGATCCTCAAAGGGCCTGTTTCCACTACAGCCAACAGCAACCTGCTTCAGGCCCGACTCCGAGCTTCCTTACTCCTGTCTTGCGTGGTGACAGTAGCAGGAGAGGTGTGAGCCAAGCATGCCCAGCACTGGGGAGCCAGGCGCCTGCTTCCCCAGCTCTTCCACACAGGCTCCGCAGATGCACAAGCCTGGGTCGCTTCCCAGATCAGGAGTCCAGGACATCCAGCTGCATCTTTGCCACCATCGGGGAGCATAAAGAAGAGTGAAGGGAGGTTCAGCCCTTAAGGCTGAATGTCTCATAGTGGCCAAACCCACGCAGAGCCTGTACCGCAGCCTGCCAAAGCGAGCAACATGCTCAGTCACAGTGTGTGGGTTAGCCACTAGCGTGGCACTGCGTCCTGGTGGCCATCCGGAATCCCAGGCACTCACCAGTTGGGGTCCTCCCAGCTCAGCCTGGGATGCTGTTGCCCGTTCTCCATGAGAAATCAAGGACTCGGAGATTACTGCCTTATCTGCGTACTGGTACCCTTCACTGATGCTCCAGAACTTCCCATATACGTATAAAAGCAGCCCAAGTCCAAGGCTTCAGTGGTATGAGTGATGGGAGCCTGATGGTATGTTTAAGCACCCTCCTGAGATAATCTTACATGAGCAACTGCTCCTGAGAATCCAGTAGCCAAGTTCCCAACATGAATACGCTGCATTAGTTGTATTTGCTTTTGTTTCTATTAGACAAATGTTTCTATTTGTCTCATTAGAAGACAACACCCACAAAGCAGCCAAATAGCTTTTGCAAGCTGCTATTTAGTTGCTTCACGCCGGTAAAGACTAGTTATGCTAGTCTTAGGAAGTCGACCTACATCCCTTCAGCTGTTATTATCTCATCAAACGGACCACCCTCATGCTAGCTAACTCTTGCCCTGTCTTGTTTCAATTAGTTGGCATGGTGGATCTTTTTTCAAGGATTCATTTCATTTGCAAAAGAACATTACGGAGTAATTTCAGAAATAAACGCCCAGCTTAACCCTGCTGTACCCTTAGGAAAATTCCTCTCCACTATGAAGGCTTTTGGCGTTTCCCTTCTCCTCCACTGGCTCACAAAGGCGCACATGAGACAGGTCAAGCTCCTCTTTGTGCCACTATCAGAAACAGTAGCTTTGACAATAAGAAAACACAGCTGATGTTTCATGTTGGTCTTAGGCTAAACTCATAAATCCTCTTTTCTAGAGGGATCAAAGAACAGTAAGACCAGAGCAGGCAGGCCAGAGAACCTTACTGCTGGCAAACATCTGGACTTTGCATTCAATTACGGTGAGGTTAGCACATGTGGCTGGGGGGCAGTGCCATGTTCAGGGCCCTGTTTGCACATTTCACCTGAGGCAATGACAGGTATTTAGGGAAAAAAGAAAAAATCCTAGAAGTGGAAAACCCCAAATCTCCCTGCACAGGGCACAGAACTCAACTGCTGGGGTGCAGAACCAAACTCCTGTTTTATCTGTTTTTGTTCCCTGGGTTTTTTGCACCCATGGCCATGCTGTAGTGTGTTCCCAGTTCCAGCGAGAAAAGAGTAGAAAATCTCTTTTTATCCTTGAAATAGCCTGCAGCTTGCTGGTTTCTGAGAGGAGGTGGTGGATGTGTGCTCGGGCCCCTCCAGCTGAGCGGATGTTCCAAGTGCCAGAAGCCACTCTCCAACACACAAGGAAGCCAATGCCTGTTTTATCCCATCCTTCACACTCCCTTGCTCTTTCGCTATGAGCTGTGCAGAAAGATTGTGCTTTGTCAAGGTTAATGAGATATTTATTCTACATTTGATCTCTCCATTTAAAGCTTAATTACTGCCCTAGAAAGCTCCAGTCCTTGGAAATCAGCATCTTTGTGTAACAGAAAGATGGAGCCCTCAGCTATTTCACACTACGTGAAAGGAGCGCCATGTCAGTTCATATTTTGAAGTAGCTCTGTTTTCTGTGAGTCAGTCAATCATAGGTTTTCCTCAAGCGCTCTCTACCCTCCGCTCTCATCCTCCTCCTTCTTTGCTGCTCCCTTTCAAACCTCTCTCCTCCCTTGCTCCTTGACACCCCTGTAAGGACACCCAGCTGGGGTGCATGGTCTCCAAGCCCTTGGAGATTCTTCAGCACCTTGGGGAAAGGTGTCCTTTCCGTGAAGGCACTTCCCCATTTGGTTGACAATTCCTCTGCAGAGACGCTCTCGAGCTGTCTGTGTGACTGTCTGTCTGTCCATCCCATGGGCCAGATGCCTGTCTCTGTGGGGATGCCTTCCCTAGCACATAGCTACGGGCCTTCGGTGAGAAAAGGAGAAGACCCAGAGACCCAAAAGGAACAAATGCTGGAAACGCAGGGCTAGCTCCATGCAGAACATATGCACCGTTCTGCGAGGGCTTCCAGTTACACCAGCCTGGTGATGCACAAGCTGGGGTGCAGGGAGAACTGAGCCCCACTGCTGCTCCCGCTGGGGCCAGCACCTCACACCAAGACCTGGTAATGACATGGCAAGATGAACTCTGGTACCTCTGTCCAACCTGGGTAACATGACAGAGCCAAGTCCCGTGGTATTGTTGCTGGGGGAAGGGTACATTTGAGCAAGAAGAGCAAATAACACATCAGATCAGAAACTTCTGCCAGGCAGGATGCAAAGCAGCACAGGCCAAACCTCCAAACTGCGTCAGCAGAGCATGTTACACTGAGCTGCACTAATTAGTAGCCTGAAGAGAAACGACATCAGCATGGATGAGTTCTCTCTGAACCAAGTCTCCCCACAGAGACCTGCCTGTGCATCAGCCCCTTCTGCAGGCACTGCAGCAGCTTCCAGCTCTGGCTCCCATTCCTTGTGTTGGTCTTCTCCCATGCTGCGGCCAGGTGTGCCTGGCAGGCACCTTCCCAGGGGCCAAGGAGAGTGATGGGGTGGCTCAGGCTCACAGTGCCAAGATGTGCTGGGCAGGAAGCTGAACGCTCTTCTGTTGCGGGCCGTGAGATCTCCCGAGAACGCAGGGCAGATGGGTCAGCAGGAGGTGCTAGCAGTCACTCCTCAAGTGTCAGCAGGGAACGTTTGCGCTGGGATATGTTTCTGAAGTCAGGATTATGTGTGTTCTCGGAGCTTTATGTAGTCGCTTCTGTTAAGAGAGGAATAGCCATATGTCTAATGTGGCTTAAGATTTTAACAAATTATTCACTAGAAAGTTACTCTGAACAATAATGATTCTAGCATGGCCCATGAATATATAAATATAAATGAACATATAATAATGAAAATATTGGGGCTTCCGCAACAAGTCCCATTCGTGGGTTTTTCCAACACACTCTGAAGTTAATGGAGCAGCTACAACTCATCAAACATACATAGATATTACTGTGGGCAAGACAAAACATTCCTAAACGTAGGTGCCTGCCTCTTACAGACTTACTACATTTAAGAGGTGAGTGTCCTTCCAAGGCCACTGCTACAATTGCAGTTATTCAGAAGGAAAAAGTAGTCAACCTCTGTATTTCAGTCTGAGATAACTTGGTGAAAGCAAATCCAAAGAACATGTGCAACTCAACTTTCCAAAGTTTAATTTTTGACATTTACTTTGACATAACATAGTAGTTCTGTTGGTCATTTAGCCCGAAATGATTCAAAATTTCTTGGTTACCTAAAGAACAAGTAAACAGAACAGCAGACAGCCTTCTCCCAGCATTGCCGGAAGAGAGTTGCTCTTTGGCTGTCCATACCAACCTGCTGTCCTCCCAGTGCAGGACTACGCACTGCTGCACGGCTGCGTTCAGGCTTACCAGAAAAGCATCAGGTTATGACACTCCATATTTTCCTGCTGAAAACTGCTCCACTCCTGGAAAAAAGCCCTTTTGTAATGCTTATCCTAACTATCTTCTGTTCTGCTATACTATTAGCAACAACAATCTCTTTCAAAATGGTCTGTTTTGGAGTCTGCTTTTAGTCTTTTAACCTATGCACAGTCCCTTCACCCATGTTGCTCAGGCTTAGCTCAGCTTTAATTGCTCAGAAGCCTGAGGTGGTGGCAGGGCTGTGTGGTCTAGATAGCTGTGAGCGGGTGCTCTGTCCTTGCCTCAGGAAGGCACCTGTGTCAGGGTGCCTAATCCTGCCTCTCCTTCCCCATTCCTTTCTTCTGCCCGTGTATGTCTACAGCCTATCTCATAGCGGCATTGCCTCCTCCCTTTTGAGAGCGGCAGGTTATGGGGCATCGGCTGTTGGCCCGCAAGGGCAGTGGCTGAGATGATGGCTGAGCCAGCTGAGGAGGTTTAGGGCTGAGCTCCAGCAATGCTTTTGCTGTTTAGTTTGCATTTCTGCTTTGGGCTGAGAGGTAAAATTTTCTCTAAAAAGAAGGGGGCAGCTCAGTGGCAGCCTTCTCAGTGTGAAGAGGCTGTGCCCAGAATTGTCTGGGTACAGGCTTTTGCTTGGCATCCCAGAAGAAGACAGTAGTGCTCTTTTTGCAGGCCTTGCATGTAACAAATTTATCCAAACTTTAAAACAAACAAAAAAACAAACAAACAAACAAACCAGTAGTAATAATAGAGCTGAGTCTCTCCTCTTCTGCTGCACTAACAAGGTTAAACCACTCAAGTTGTCGTCACCGCTCTGAGAGGTGCCTCTGGTTACGACAGCTCTGACGCACGGAGGGGAAACTCCTTTTGGAAGCGTCAGGACATGCCCAGCAGTGGCGATGTGTAATGTTTCCTGTTATCATGGGACCTTTCATTAAATATGATGGGAAAACAACATACGTCATGCTAGAAAAGCCATGCGTGCTCCGTGTACTGTAGCTGCAGCCCGCGAGGTGGCAGAAGGACGCGGGTGTCATCGCAGGCTCAGCCTGCTCCGGCTGCGCAGCTCTTCAGCGCTGGTATTCTGAATTTTGAAAAGGAAGGCAAAAGAAAAATCAGTTGAAGAACAGAAGCATGTTTAATTTTCATGTAAAAACTTTCCTGAGGAGAGGAAAAGCTACTCAGAGGGTTATTTATCTGCATTAAAAACAATCAAGAGCAGTGCAGAAAATAAAGCGTGTGTCTTAGCTCCCTTTTAGCAACGTGTATTTCAAAAAGGTAAGGCAAATAACAGCAATGGCCAGGAATTATTTTATGCCTCCTTGTGAAGTGATGACTGCCAAGAAGACGCCTACAGGCAGTTCTGTTGCAATATAAATTGGCACTTTATCAAACCAGCTCCCTACCAAGACCGCCTGGCCTGTATGTTTATTGACTTATTTATTGACCTGATTTCTACCTGGTGGTAATGAGTTAAAAAAAAATGAGCTTGTTCAGCTCTTCGTTCTAACACATATGAATATCCTGAAGGAAGGCAATCCGTTAATTTATTCAGGAATCAGCAATCATCCTCTCAAGCTCCAAGAAACCTGGGTCATAGTGGAGCTTCTGGGGGAATCCCAGAACACAACTGCCCCACACAGACCACAGGCCTGAGCTTCCCTTTTTAGGGAAGACAGAGTGGCAGCCTTGCTGACTGGTGTCCCCTCTAGCCATGTGCTGGGGGGATTTGCTTCCTGGCAGAACTGCGCCTCAAGTAGAAGGGTCATATATATATATATATACACATATGTTAAGCTCCCGGGTGTCCCTTCACTGGGCTCCCAGCATGTCCTGCCTCCACTGGGTTCATCTGCTGAAGGAAAGAAAGCTCATGCAAACCCAGTCACATCCTACATTGCAAAGGACTTTTAAAGCATAGCTTCAAGACACTACTCTGCCCAGTATGACAGCTCAGCAGTGTGGCCTTACTATTAGTTTCCTGGAAAAAGAGCATAGAAAACAGAAGAATAATCTGCTTAATTCCCCCATTTGGCCGGGGGAGGGAGGTCAACATGAGCTCATCGTGTCTCAGACAGCAGAGAACCTTTGCAAAGGACCCTCTGTGTGTCTGCTGCCTGTGCACCCCAGTGCGTGCCCCAAAGGGAAGGCTGTGAAGAGAGCTGCACCCAACCACAAAGCACAAAGTCCAAGGAAACCCGCTTTTATTCAGCCTGCCCCTTGCTCCTGCACACGTTGCTGCTGGGCTGGGGTCATGTGTTGTATTGCCCAGATAAAAGTGAGTGAGGTCAGCTTAGACTGTCTTTATAGTAGATCTTAATTAGGCTGCCTGTGGACTACGTACCTTGCCACCACTGCTCTGAGGAACTAGGCTCACTGGCCATTACCCGAGGAGTTTACTGGCCAGCTAGCTGTGCTGCCTCTGCTCTGGAACCCCTGGAAGCAGGGCCCGCAGCACTTGCTGCTCACCAGCTCGCCCTGCAACATCAGCCACTGCAGAACTGATAACCTGCAGAAAGCGCTTGAGGAAGGGGTCCGTTTTGCTGTGAGGCCGTTGTGTTATTTCTGCTCTATATTCCCTTTGTTAACTTAAATCTCCATAAAGCCCCCTCACCAGCAGGCTGACACCACCTCCTCAGAAACCTGCGGTGCTTCTCGTGGATCCAGCACAAGCATGAAGCACCCACCACTGGGCAATGATCCTCTTCTGGCGCCCTCTGGGTGCCAACTCAGGTTATTCTGCCTGTGGAAACCGTAAGTCCTTCCTAGTGGGGCCAGCCTGGTGCTTTTCTATCATTACAGAGCTTAGTACTCTTCTAGCACCACTGTGTAATTAACATTGCCATCATTTACTGACGGTCCTCATTTGTTTCTCTCCTGCTGCACTTTTGGGCTAATGCAGATCTCCCCAGCAAAAAGATGACTGTAAGGTCATTTGCACCCAAGAATTTCTTTGGATTTAGTGCCAGTGCTCTTAGTTATTACAAAAAGCCTTATCTCAAAAAGTTAAAAAGAAGGTGAGTAGCACAGCTAATCCATGTTTTCCCATGGATTTATAGTTGGATTAGCTGATATTCAGCAAGACACAAACTCCCACCAAAATCTGTGTAGGTGGGATGCAATGTCTTTTCCATGTGGCTTCTGTGTGTCTGAGAGCAAAACCCGCACTGCAGCTTGCAGAGCCTGGGGAGGATGCTCTGTGCACGGCCGGCTGCCTCTGCTGATTAACTGCTCCCTCAGATTTTGATGGAAATCAGTCAATGGGCCCAAAACCGCTAGTGGGACAGACCGAATGGTTGCACAAGCCTCCTTTCCATGGGAAGATGCTCCAGCAGAGCACATGGTCAGACCAGCTGTGTGCATGTCACTAACTGCGCTCTGAGTAAGTCAATTTACCTCAACCAATCTGGTCCTGTCAACAAAAATGTAACTACTAATATGGGAGACATGCCAGTAAAGCCTAAGTAGCTCTGATAACATTGTGTATGGAACAGAAAGGTTAAGATAAAGTCAATGGAAAGAATTTAAAGTCGGGTGAGATCTGAGGCTGAAGCAGAGCCCTGGCGTAGCTGGGAGCCCTGCGCTCAGCCAGGCTCTTCCATTTCTGTGGCCAAAGTACGCCCGGTGCTCGTAAAGGCTCCCCCCGAGACGAGAGACTGCTGGAGACTGATCGCAGGGTGCTACGCTCCTCCTGAGGAGAAAGCCCTTAAAAATACAGTCATCGTCTTAATTGCTGCCTCTGTCTGTTGGCAACAGAAAAGAAATCAGAGCTACTTCTGAGTAAGTGAGCTTGCACAGGCTGGGCCAACGTACTGCAGAGGCAATGCCAGCAGATGTTGTGCTAGAAATAAATTGGACTCTATAGCTTGGATAGATGCCAAGGAGCAAGTTTGATCTCCAGAACAGCAGCCAACAGACCATGAAGAGAAGTTGGCAGGAAAATGCAGCGATCAGCTGTTGAGAGCTGCGACACATCCTGCGGATGAGGAGCTCGGGGCAGGGTACCGCATTCTCATACCATGTGCAAGCTGCAAATGAAAACCACATCTCTTTCAAATTCACTCATGAGCCTTCTAGAAACACTCAGACACAGGAAACAGCATTCAAACCAGCAGAGGTGGACTGGATTTCTCCCAGTATTTCTATATCATACATAAGACTCTATTAAATAGAGAGCGGAACCAGAGAGGAAGGCAAGCACAGCCGTTGTCTGAGCGTTTGCCATGCACATAACACTAACGGAGCTGTGCACATCAGTGCCAGTGAGCAATGCAGCCCGTAGTATTGCACAGGATTATCTCTTGGGATGCCTTGCGAGCAAATCAAAGTTCAGAAATTCTTTGTTCCACCTTCTTTAGTTGTTAAGGAATAATGTTATTCATAGCTGACGTCATCTGCCATGATACTACTTCGGTCCTTATTCCGACTAGGGCTGGGTAAGACTCCGCTGCGACGTGTGCCATTTGAGTGCTGTTAGCCCCATGCAAAGCCAGTGACTGACGGGCAGAAGGGGAGATGTTACTGGAGAACCCCCCAAAGGGGTCAGGGTTTAACGTCTCTGGGCTCTGCCATGTCTCCAGCAGAAGCTTTCATAGCAGGCTGGAACATGTTCACTAACACCAGGCTCGTGCAGCCTGGACTCAGCCCCGTCTTTGAAGAGCAGATATTGGATACTTTTAGAGGATTACCGGTATTGTGCTGGATATCATTGCTGTGGTCTTTCTGTCGCAGCACAGTGGAACAGCTGTTTCCCCCTTGGGGTCTAACAAAATCTTCAGGCCTTTCCTAGAGGCCACCTGACACTTGGTCAGAAGGGTCATTACTGCACTGTGCTAGGGTGAGTAACCTTAATGCTACAATCCGCTGTCTCCGTCATCACAAGCAGTGCAAGAGCTGCAGGCACTCAGGAGCAATCAGGCTTTCTACTGTGTGATCAAGCTGGTTCATCATTTCTGCTCCAGTAAATCCCACCTAAAGTTCTTCAGGATTCTCTAAGGTTAGATGAGACACAACATGCAAGTATCCTTGCTGCTTTAATATCCTCTCGCCATCATGCTTTGTCCTAACTGTTAAAACCAAATATTTTGCACGGAGAACGTTGTTGGCTGAAGTGCTCACAGGTTTCCACAGCCACAGTGCCTTTGCCCAGGGCAGGATGCTGATGTGTCAGGGTCTCTGTGTGTTGTGCAGCACGTCCCAGACTGCAGCCACATTTAACGCCACTGCTGAGATTTAAGAGTGTAGACATCCCAGCATGAGACAGCTGAGGGCAGGGGATCCAGCATCTGAAGTTGGCGCACTCCACAGAATCATAAAAAAACAGAGGTGAATAGTGAGCCTTCCAACTGTGCCCATCACCGATTCTTCAGCGTTGCCATATAAGTCTCCCCAATAGTCCTGAACAAATTCACAGACACCTGGCCAAAGCCTTTTCTCTTGCCTGGGCTGTGCTAAGCACAAGGGTGGATCCTCCCACCTCCTCCTCTTTCCCAAGACAAACATTTCCGCCGCCTTTGCAGGCGGGTGTGGTGAAAAGCCACTGCCAATGCTGAGCCAGCAAAGCCATACGTTCTTTCCTTTATCATCGCTCTTTGCCCAAGCACCTCGCTCGCCGCAGTGCTTCTCTGAGCAAGGAGAGCCGCTGGCTCTCGAGCTGCGTAGAGCATGAAGGTCATTTCCTGACCCAGGCCGAGGTCTAATTAGCGGAGTTATGAGCGACAGTGCCTGTGAGGAGAGTTAGCGAGGCTCTGTGCTGGCACAGGGTTGCAGGGTTAGAGCAATGAGGAAGAACATAGAAGCAACAAGCCTGGGAGATCATTTCCAGTCTAAATTTATCTTGCTTAAAGGTGCCTATTTTTAAATAGCGAACAGGTGAAGTGTGCAAGGGCTGAGGCTGTGCTGGCAGCCTTTGGTTTGAGCTGGAGTTACTTGCTACTGTGGATGCGGGACACAGGGAACAGTGCCAGGAAGAGCCTGGGAGAGCTGGTTTGGAGAAGGGTGCACGGAGATGTGGAAGTAGGAAGGCTCAGGTGCAGGATGGTAGGGGGTTGCGGTTTCGGTTTGGGGATGAGGAGAGGGTGCAGCAGGCGGGTCTTGAAGCTGTGTACCTGTCTAAGCATGGACAGGATCAGGCCTTTGTTTTCTAACCTGGTCTTTTTTGCCCATGGAAGCATTGTAAAAGACACTACTACACTGGGACAGACATGCAAGTCTCCAGCACCAGGCATTTCCACTTCACTTCATTGTAATTTTTGAGCCAAGTCGCAAGAGCACAATTTTTCAAATTAGCTTTACAGACCAGCAGTGAGATCAAAATGAGTCTCTTTTTTTAGATCAGGTAGTTTAAATGAGAGCTTGAAATTTTTCTAGCCTAGTAAATACTAATGTGTAAAGTCTGTACCTAATGTTACCCCATAACCAGCTCTTGTTTCTTTTCAGCTCTGGGACTCTCCTTTAAGTGTTATTCTGTCTTGGCTGATTAGAGATGTGCAGTGAGTGTTTTCACAGAAGCAAATTCATCCTGCTGCGTTTTCTTCTGCAGTTCCCAAGCAAAAGGCAGGCTAAAGGACAGAATGAAACTGCAGCCCTCTGCCTGTGCTGCTCAGCCATCAGCCATACAGCAGGAAAAGGGATTTCCGTTCCTTCATCCCATGGCAGTCTGTCTTAAGAGTAAACTTACGAGCATCTACCGGGACATGACTGTGGGCTTCCTATAACCACGGTAACTCAGCTGGAGTAATTCTGACAATCAGCAAGTACATTCCACCTCACTGCCCCACAAGTAGTGTCTTTTGCCTCTACTTAGCTGCAGACTGTTGGCATCGCTGGCTGCTTCCAGAAATGTGTTTTCTGTTCTGCTTCCATATCCCATAGCGCACTGCGCTGCTGCGGCACACTGGGATCTTTTGCAGAAAGCAATGGGATCAGTAGCCTGGTGCAAACCAAATCATTCCCTTGATTTCTCTTGCCAGGTCCTATTTATCCACCAGTGTTTGTGAGCTAGACCTTACTATGCTCAAAGTGCTGTCAGCAGCTGGCAGGAAACACTGGCAATCAGAGCAATCCTCACAGCTCAGTCTGCAGCAGGTGCTTTGGAGTCCTCCCTTTAAATCATGCAGTGACTTCAGATGAGTGTAACAGGGCATCTGAAAAGGAAAAAGCTGAAATCCAGCAGCTGTTTCTCACTGATCTCTTCCTGAAGCAGCAGACTGCTGGGGCTGAGCCAGCACTGCAGACCTGGGAAAACCAGCAGTGTGTGTGTGGCATGTTCGGGTGTCCAAGGCTGCTTTTCTTCTACAGAGAACGTCCTGCAGCTGCAGAGCCCCTTCCTGTGTACTGACTCCCTGTGATTCTGGGATGTGTCATTCTGGGATGCACCCTCGGCCTTTGCTTCCTTGCTTAGCAAGATTTTACATCCTATTTGGACAGCAGAAAGAGCTTCCTCCCATCCTGGCCTTAGCAGTTCCAGAATGGTGATGAAATCTGCATGTGGATAACTGAAAGACAGACGGAGAGGCTGGCTGTGGATGAGAAGTAACTGCCCCTTCTGCAAGGTACAATAAGCAGCTACCAAATATTTGCTAGTATGAGGGTGGAGTCTTGCAGATGGGCTGCAGAGGGAAGCAAGGAGAGCTGGTGGATGCTTTGAGCCACCTCAGCATAGAGGCATCTCTGGGATGTGCAGCCACTCAGAGGCACAGACTGAGGGATGTATTGCCCTCCGCGAGGCTAGAGGCAAGTTGTCAGCAATGCTGGCATGTTTGTGAGAGGTTTTAATCACAGTTGATGCACATGTTTTAATACGCACATGACACAGTGTGAGGATTTTTTTCATGCTTCATACATATATTTAACTATATTGGTGGAGAGGAGGGAAATCTTGGTACTCTGAATCAATAAAATTGTACGGATATATTGGTTTTCACGATAAGGCAGGGACTTCAACATATACGAGACTCAGAAGCATGAATGGAGGGCACACACAAAAAGCGAATGAACGCATCAGATTAATTGGTGTGCATTTAAAAATAGTAACTGTATGTAATGCTGTGCAAAGCTAAAATCTGTTTTAAACTGCGTGTATAGAATGGAAGCGTGTGTTCTCAAGGTCTCCAGTTTGTCTATGTGGGTTGGTCAAAAAAAGTTGTGACATGCTGAGAAAGGCATTTGTGCCTTGTTGTTTTTTAGCAAAAGTCACATCCAACAAAACGGATTTAAAAGAGACTCCAAAATGCTTAGAGGTCACATGACAATCTTTGCCCATGCTCTCCAGGAGGTGCATATGCCTTGCCAACCTTTGAGCATCTCTGAGCTTCTGACTGCCTCCCTCTCTGTCATTCTTTGTGAGCCTTTTCCTCAAGCCCTCTCTTGTTCTGTCTCTCAGGGGATGTGGGCAGCTCCATGGCGCATCTTTCCTTGCAAATTTTTTTTGTCCTTCGAATTGAGAAGAATGTTCACTGAAGCAGCTCTGTCCATGCTTGCTGCAAAGGGTCAGGAGCTATGAGAGGGGGGAAAAAAAAAAGAGAGAGAAAGGACAATTAGTTGTAGTCTCTGGGCCACCAAAAGCAAACCAACACAACACAATCTACCATCATCTTTGGGACACTCTTCTCTGGCTTTGTCCTCATTTAAGGTGTGGTGGCAAAAGTACTTCCATAGGCTGCCTTGTTGCACAGGTTGCTGAGCCCGTGGTAGGGGTGAGGTAGAAGTGACTGGTGTATCAACTTTTGGAAAAGGTTAACAAATGCGCGGACGCGTGGCAGGCTGTCAGCTTGCTGGGGGTTTGGAAGAAGAAGGGACAGTCCCGCTAGGAAGGATAATGCCGCTGTTGTTTATGTGCTTCTGAAGTCTAGTGATGGGAGCGTGGGTACAGCGAGTAGCACAGGGAGGCTGGCAATATGATGGACATCACCTGAAGCTGTCCTTGTTCTGGAGGATGTCACCCACTGAGTGTCCCTGAAACAAAGAGGCTGTTCAGAAAGGCAGCAGGCAAACCAGGAAAAGATGCTGCATTGCTGCTAATGAGGCTCGTCTTTCACAGCTAACGTGGAAGTGGAAGGGTATCGCAAGCCTGAGGTGCCCTGCCAAGAGAGCTGCACTGCTGTACCAGCTTCCTTCCAAAACAGAGCACGGTGTTTGGCTTTCCTTCTCATTTTGTTCACTCTTCTTTCCCCCCCCCCCCTTCT
>Ga0065711_1032216_pt1 | contig 27762 bp, 20 predicted proteins | sample Hoacrofraction12_FD_59098 | JGI IMG/M metagenome (GOLD analysis project Ga0065711, IMG submission 59098) | Hoatzin crop microbial communities from Cojedes, Venezuela - Epithelial fraction 12 v2 (version 2) | ecosystem: Host-associated > Birds > Digestive system > Esophagus > Crop | place...
CCCCCCCCTCCTATTTCTTTCTCTTTCTCTCTTTCCCTAGCACTGGAGATTATGGGGGTTTTTTCTCCTTCTCACTTAAAAATCAAGAACCTTATCCCAGAAAAATTTAACTAAAGCTGGCATATTATTCTCAAAAAAATGGGGTTTGACAGGTCAAATTCTTTCAAAGTAAAGATGTTAGATCATAAATCAAATTTACAGCCCAACTTATGTTTGATTTTTGAATCATCACTGATGAACGATTTGAAAACAAATATGTGTCAAACTTGTTTTTCATTAGAAACAAACTAAAATTAAAAAAAGAATTAACCAGTTCTGAAGCTGTATTAAAAATTAACATTAACTTCAGAGATACAATTCTGCTGCAGACATATTGATCCTGCTCAAAGAGAAAGTGCCTAAATTCACATTCCATGTCTATCACATTGGAGGTACTTTTAAAATATATCAAACAATTTGTCTTGTGGTGATGAAACTGAGTCATCACAATCAGTCACCCAGCTGGAAATTAGCCAAAATACAGTATTTTTACATCAGCCACCTAGTTCCATACTTCTCTTTCTAAGCTGCCACTTTAGTGTTGGATGTTTATGGTCACATGATACATATATTTGCTCTGTGCAAAATTCTGTTAATTGAAGTGAACAGGCAGCTGTTAGAATTTAACACAGCTAATGAAGAAAAGATTAATCCAAACTGTACATCAAAATATCACTAATCTGGACATCAAAAAATGGAATTACCTCAAAACTCACAAACTTTGTAATAGAAAAATAATAATTTTGAAACTCTATGTTTATGTCTGTTTTACAAGATGTTCTCAGATTTTTCCTTGCGAATTGTAATGACTACAAACAGTCTTAGTTTCTTAGAGGCAGACAGGGCCATATGGAGTTGTCTGCAACTCAGAAAGGCGGTTTATTGGCTGGACCCTTCCCGCAAGGACAAAAATTTACAGGAATGGCTGCCTTATCTGGCCACTCTGAGTTAATTATATTTTAGAATATTTCTTGTTCAAATTTTTTATTGAAGTAAAACTTGCTTTCTGAGGATGAAACTTTTCTGATCTGTCTGAGATTTGAGAAAACACAATGAAATTAAACCTCTTATTTTTATGAACTTAGACCATTTTTCCAGAAAAGGACTGATGTCCCTGCAAGATGTTGCAATTATAGTACAGGATTAAATAGGGGAGAGAATTCATTACTATGCTAAGGTAAAATACGCCTACTCTTTGAAATCAGAGGAAACTAGACAGATGGACGTCTTTTCTTGAAGTCTGCAATGTTTATTTGAATTCACCCCGCAGTTCAGAAAGATCTCCCATCTCTTAGCTTGCCTCTAGAAACTAAGAAAATTCCTCATTACAATTTGCTTTCCCGTTGGTTTTCTGACCCTGGGTTTTCTTTTGTCCTCTCTTCATTCTGCTGTTTCTGGCCCAGGCAAATGACCTCGGGGACAAGGCAAGGGATATTAGGCCTGATTGATTGACTATAAAGCTAAACCTTCAGGCACTTCTGAGCATAGTGCCTGGCACTGCTGCCTGCTCCTCATGCCCTAAGAGTTGGCCAGTGCCTGGCTATGAAGCATGTGTGGTGTGCTTACCCTTCTAACTACTACAACCCAGCATTTAACCAAGCATTGTCAAGCATGATAATAATATACCAGTGGCAGTGGAGAAGATTTGAAAAGAGATTAAAACAATAGATTTGGTTTTAGATTGCTATGCTAAAGTGTCCACTTCATGAGAGGGCTCTTGAAATGAAGTGCTGTCATTGGAAAGCCATTATTTATGAAAAGCTGCCATAGAAGGCAGTATTTATGAATTGCAGGTAATTATAAGAACAGGAGGAAAAAATATAGCATTTCAGTTGATAACGGTAGTACCTTGGAAAAAAACTGATGTATGTTTTTGGGTTTGTTTTGTTTATTTTTCAGTAGTGATATCTGTAAAGGAAATAATGCAGTAGCAGTAGTCTATAGTAGGTTGCAACAAAATTAATTATGTGCAGCCTGAACCTTCAGTCTTGAAACTCTTATATACACAGTCACTCTCTAGATTAATATTATATTGAGAACTCCGAGGTTCCGCAGAGCAGTTGTGAGCAGAGTAGAACTTAAATAATGCAGTGCAAAGATGCTGGGTTTTTCTTTAATTCTTCTAACATAGGTATAGCCCTACGTGTCCTGGCTGGATGGTCACGCTCAAAGAGCTGCAGTAAATGGCTCAATGTCCAAGTGGAGACCAGTGATGAGTGGCATTCCTCAGGGGTCGGTACTCGACAAACAGCATTGTTTAACATCTTTGTTGACCACATGGACAGTGGGACTGAGCGCACCCTCAGCAAGTTTACTGATGACACCAAGCTATGTGGTGTCATCAGTAAACTGATCATCAGTCCCACGCTGAAGGGAAGGAATGACATCCAGAGGAACGCCGAAAGTCTAGAGAGGTGGACCTGTGTGAACCTCATGAAGTTCAACAAGGCCAAGTGCAAGGTCCCACATGTGGGTTGCTGTCGGAGACCACATCTTAAGACAATTGACTGAAATCTTGCCTGCAACCCAGCTCGCTGCAGGACCCCCTGGTGGGCCAGCCAAATGCCAATCATTCAATGAACAAACAACCACCCAAAACCAGCCTAAAAGGGAGTTAGAGAACAGGTACACTGTTGTGGAAAATGTGTCTAGACACTGATACCCTCCCTGACCTGCTGGAGCCAGGACTGAGAAAAAACACATGCACGGGACTGGGGGAATGTGGGGTATGTGCTGTTGCCTGAGGAACAATTTCTCCGAACACCTTACAAAAAGCAATGCAACCAAACAACGATGGGGCCCCCACCACCAACACATACAGGACCTATGGACCAACGGGATGCCTCTGGATCCATGGTGGTGACTATCTCTTGTGACTCTATCTCAACTGCTTGCTAGGTTTCTTTCTTTCCAGTCTTTTCCTCTCTTTCCTGTCGCCATTTCCTTGTGCCTTCCTTTGAATAAGTGATCAATAAATCTGTTTGACTGGTGGCATTTGATCTCATCTGTGTCTTAATCTCGCTCTGGGAATAACAATGAATCTCTATGGCTCAGGTCTTCCTGGACTGTAACAGTTGGGACAATCCAAAGCACATATAAAGGCTGGGCGGAGAATCAATTGAGAGCATCCTTGAGGAGAAGGACTTACGGGTGTTGGTTGATGAGAATCTCAACATGACCTGGCAGTGTGCGCTTGTAGCCCAGAAGGCCAACTGCATCCTGGACTGCATCAAGAGAAGCATGGACAGCAGGTCAAGGGATGTGATTCTGCCCCTCTACTTTGCTCTGGTGAGAGCCCACCTGGAGTCCTGCATCCAGCTCTGGAGTCCCCAGCACAAGAAAGACACAAAGCTGTTGGAGCGGGTCCAGAGGAGGGCCACAGAAATGATCAGGGGGATGAAGCACATCTCCTGTGAGGAAGGGCTGAGAGAGTTGGGGTTGTTCAGCCTGGAAACAAGAAGGCTCCAGAGGGATGTTATTGCAGTCTTCCAGTACGTGAAGGGGGCCTACAAGAAAGCAGGAGAAGGACTTTTTGCAAGGGCATGTAGTGGTAGGACAAGGGGTAATGGTTTTAAACTGAAAGAAGGTAGATTTAGACTAGATATAAGAAAGATATTCTTTCTGATGAGGGTGGTGAGGCACTGGAACAGGTTGTCCAGAGAAAGCTGTGGATGCTCCCTCCCTGGAGGTGTTCAAGGCCAGGCTGGACAGGGCTTTACGCAACCTGATCTAGTGGAAGTTTTCCCTGCCCCTGGCAGGGGGGTTGGAACTAAATGATCTTTAAGATAGCTTGCAACTCAAACCATTCTATGATTCTGTGATTCAGATATACCACTAGAGAAATCAATACCTTTTAAAAAAATAAATATATGGCAAGGTCTTTCGTAGAAAGGGATATTTTATACCTGCTTGAGACTTCTAACAACCTTAAATATCATTTCTCAGTTAAAATAAGATTAGTTTTCATTCACAAAGACTTCATTTAAAATCATGTATGCCATGAATTCCACAGCTGCCCTGTGAGAATATTCTGACTGACTGTGTGAACAAGCCTGGTTATACCCGGAATCAAGCAGTTCAAACTGAGGGCAGGTACATATAATGATACAAAAGATATGTGTGTGAAGCTATATGCATATGACCGTAAATGAGCTGACCAACGTGACTTAGTTACCACTATGACTGACTGAAGATGAGCTTTTATCTTCTGAAATGTTCCCATAAATCTTGCACTGAGAGACAAAAATTCTGCTGCTTCTTTCAATTTACATCTTTCTCGTCGTCTTCTACTTACCACGTATTAAAAAAAAACAACCAACCTTATTGTTTTGGGTATACAAATGAAAATGGTCTTTGTTTCTCATACCTAATCCTTTCTTCTGATGTTTTTTCCCAAACTGAAGTTACAATCCTCAACTTTTTGATACAAGAAAATTTTCCTAAAAGAACTATCTAATGCATTAAATAGAATATTAGCACTTCCTGCAAGAAAGTGGAGAAGCGGATAAAATGGTTAATAAAGAGGCCACTATTCTGCAAATTTTTCCGTAATAGATATTGAGAAAAGAAGATGCACTGCTAAAACAAAATCTTAAAAGGTGGGGAGAATACTTCCAAGAAGCCTTGTTGGATGTTTTAAGCTTGTGAGTACCCTGTGATTAAAGACAGGTTGAATACTGGAGAAGAGCAAATGCAGCCAGATGTTGGGGTTTTCATTATCTGCTCATTTCTAGTTGAATCTGATGTGACATTTGTACTACCCCTATGACTTCAAAGATGTATATATTACTTTTTTTTTCTCTTAGCCTTGTTCAACACACAGTGACATTTCCCAGTGGTCTCCAAGCAAAAAGCAGAAATAATCAAAATGCTGTCATCACAGATGCTAATGCAGTCTTGAAATACAAAAATGCAAAAAGTATATGTGGTTAAAACTGTTGACTAAAAAATCAGCCTAACATCTTGACAGTATCAGTCTCTTCATGTGGCAGATTTAGAGTTTATATTTTGATCTTACGAAGAGGAAAGAATACTTTTTATCATAGGGATCCACAAAAAAAGAAGACACCCAATACAAAAAGACAAATAAAAATATTAAAGAATCTAAAATATCTAAAATATTTTTGTTTCTCTCTGGCACAAAGTTCCTCTGCGTTACACTGTTGTTTCTGTACAAAACTAATCCCTAAAGCAAGATAATGAAAATGAGATTTTCTGTGTAGGTCTACAAAAAGGATGACATGCTAAAACCTGGTCTATCTGCATCGTCTGTTAAAATTCCATCTACGAGACATCACATCATCTGAAAAAAAACCCTGAGAAATGGTGAACAAGGTGGTCGCTGCTGTTGTTATTATAAACAAACATGTGATATATTATTTATGTATTTAATTAAAATAAAAGCTCTTGTTAGCAAAAGAATGAAACCACGCATCCAGAACCCCTTCCACCAGGAGCTTCTCTGAACTTTCAGCTTAATGGTGAAGTTCACCAGCATTTGATTCAGCAGGAAATCTGTCTGTTTGCCATGTTTATATCAATGGCTCATGAGTGCTCTAGGCCAAAATAACCATGTCTCCTCCTGCCAGAGTGCCATAAGTAGACACTTTGCATAAAGATTTTTATACTGCTTGAAGAGGGCACCCACACCAGTTGCTTGTCACATGTAACAGGGCTCTCTTATAACACGTGTCAGTAGGATCTGGCATTTTGTATGGTCTCTAACTCCTCCTTCTGCCCTTACAATGACAACTGACATGTTTTACTACTCATGCACTATGCTCCTGGATTGCGTTCAGCTTATTCTACAATTTTATCTACACAGCGCTGTCCCCAAAACATTCATGTCTCTATCAGTGTATGAGAACAGGATTCAGCAAACCCGGTTCACCTCAGTTAAACTGTGTATGCTGCAGTTTCTGTTATTTCTTCTATTCCAAGACAAATGAAAAGTTTTTGGAGGTTGTTTCCTAGCACTTTTAAAATCTGGAAGCCCTGTACTAATGATTTTTAAAGAGACCTATATGGACCATGACCCTTACTGTAACTACTCATAGGGATATCTGTTTGCAGTTAGAACCCAGAAGAGTAATTTTTGCTCCTATATCTATGTGTTAGGTTATGCCTTTGTTTAGAAGAATCTTCAATGAAGTGGTATGTTGTATAAGGCTTGTGAAACAAATAGAAAGATATGCAGTATTCTTAACAAATGGGCTACCTAAATATATTACATATTCATGAAGTAAACCAGAGAGTTATTTAAAACGTGACGTTTAGGTAAACAAGTCAGAAAAGCCAGACTCACACTTTTCTCATCAAGCGAGTATCCTGCAACATGCACTACTAACATTTCTCTGCATATCATCACAGATTCCCTTTTCACATGCTTCTATTAATCTATTCTCTTTCCTTTTATCTCTAGTTTAAAATATAGAAAATGGGGGGAGGGGGGGAAGTATCATAAGATTGTGTTTTCTGTAACTAGACCAGACATATATTTTCTAAACAATTACTCCATTATTCTTACTGGATGCTCCCCAGAAAATCTCATTTATATTGTCCAGTTTATTAGGGATACCTATATTTTCTTGTTCAAGAACTTTCACAAATGCCACTTGAATTTTAGTATTCACTATTATTTCTTTTCCTTGATCTTTTCACAATCATTAATTTGTTCCCCTGAAATTTATCATTAGTTTCCATTTTTGTCTACTATTTTTTATGCCCTGTCTCAGATGTAGATTTCAAACTCTAGTAACTGGAGTGTATTTTCCCTCATTTAAAGTCATTTACTATAGGCCACTGATTTTAGGAACTGAGTAATAATATGTGTGAATCTGTTCCTGCCTTGCTTTTATTATTGTCTCCTTTTTTGAGAGAGAGGGCAGATAGTTCCTGGAAATACTATAGCTCATGACCTTTGAACACAAATTCTAGATACTCAATGATTTTTTTTTCATAATTAAATCTTTGTGCTGATAATGCTGACATTTCAGAATAAGATTTCTCACCCTCTGAGGAGGCCTTGTAAAGGAGATAGGACCATATGCACACTGACCACTTCAACTCTTCCAAAGACCTGACATTTTCAGACTTTGCAATTAAAGTTATTACATATTGCACAGTTTCCTCTTTAAGGATTTGTAGTCAACCTTTTAATTCTGTCGCTCTATTTCAAAATAATCTGATTTAACAGGTAACCTGCTCTCATTCTCTGTTTCGGTTCTGTCGTAGACCTGTACCTCTTTATGTGTTCCCCAGTAACTTCTTCTGAACATGTCTTTGATCTGCTAGAAATTTGGACCTACTATCATTTCTTGTGGTCCAAAAATTAAGTGAGAAGATTCCATAACTTCTACTTTTGTCAACAGTGTGAAGGATTTTTCTGCTTTTCGTACTTCTCTTTGAGTGCATATTAACATTTCTGTCCTCTCAGGCAGTTATTTTTGATCTGCTCCATGCAAGTGGGCTTTTTTGCTTTTAAGCTGAGAGATTTTGGACTGTAAGAAGGAAAATGCCAATGCCATCTTCAAGTAAGGCAAGAAGAAGGATCTTGGGAACATAGACTGTCCAGCCTCACATTGACCCCTAGGAAGGTGAAGGAACAAATAGACCTGGAAATCAGTTCCAAACACATGAAGGAGAAGATGGTGACTGCGAGTAATCAGCATGGATTTACAAAGGAGAAAACCCATCTGATAGCCTCCATTGATGAGATGACTTGCGCAGTGGACCCGAGGACAGCAGCTTTAGCAAAGCTTTTTACACTCTCGTATAGCTTCCTCACTGACAAACTGATGAATTATGGACTAATTAGGTGATCACTGAGATGGGTTGAAAACTGAGTGAACTGCTGGACTCAGAGGGCTGCAACCAGCAACACAAAGTCCAGCTGGAGGCCTGTCACTAGCATTGTTTAACTTCTTCATTAGTGACCTTGATGATGGAACACAAAACTAAGGATAATGGTTGATGAGCCAGATGGCTGTGCTGCCACTTAGGGAGACCTTGACAGGCTGTAGAATTGGTCTGAAAGGAGCCTCATGAAGCTTAGCAAGGGGAGATGCCAAGTCCTGTCCCTGAGCACAAATAACCCCAGGCTGCAATACAGGCTGGCACATGACCAGCTGAAAATCAGATTGCCAGAGAAGGACCTTGGGATTGTAGAGAACAAGCTGGACATGAGCCAGCAATGTGCTTTTGCAGCAAGGAAGACCAAGAGCACCTTGGGCTGCATTACACAGGGCATGGCCAGCAAGTGGCAGGAGGTGATCCTTCCTTTTTACTCAGCTGTGAAGAGACACATTCGGAGTGCTGGGTACAGTGCTGGGCCCTCCAATACAAGAGAGATGTAGACATACTGGGATAAAGACAGTGAAGGGCCACAATGATAATTAAGGGGTTGGAGCATTTCATACAAGGTGAGGCTGAGAGAGATTGGGACTGCTCAGCCTGGAGAGGAGAAGGCTTAGAGGGATCTTGTCCACGTGTAAAAAAACTTGATGGGGGAAGTAAAGACAACAAAGCCAGACTCTTCACAGCAGTGCTAAGGGACAGGACAAGAGGCCATGGCACAAACTGGAACACCAGAAATTCCACTTAAACATAACAAAACCATTCTTCACTATGAGGGTGGTCAGACAGGAACAGGTTGCCCAGAGACATTGTAAAGTCTCCATCCTTGGAGATATTCAGAATCCAATTGGATATAACCCTCAGCAACCTGCCCTCACTGACCCTGCTCTGGGCAGGGGAATGGACAAAAAAATCTGGGTCTTCAAAAGCAAGTCTCCACTTGCTCATTTGTTTTTGGAAAATATTTGCACTTACAATCAGGTTTAGTAAGTCTGGAGAATTCACAGGGTGTCTCAAGTAGCTAATGTCTGTGCAGCAGATGGGATGAGGGTGGAGTTGGGCGACATGCCATCCAAATTGCACTGTACAACTCTACAGTTTATCATACAGATGTTCTGCCTGGTTCTATACTGTGTGTGCAGACCTCCCATTGCAACAGCAGACATCCTGCCACAGAGGACTTCAGGTTTGCATTATCTCTATACATACCTTGTCTGAAATCTAAGCCCTAAAGATTTAGTTTTCACAGCCTTTCTGTTTTTTGACACCATGGGAAATAAATGTTTACCATAGGACATTAAAACCAAAAAAGTTACACAGTGTCTATGAGTGGAGAAAGGGGAACTTTTCTGAGAACAGTAATATCTGGCACTTATTGTCCATTTGATGTACCAAGCTTTAAATAAAGCTTGCTATACAAAGCCAGTATTGCAGATGTTATCTTAGCATCTATCATATGGTTACTTGGAAACAGAGTTTAGACATCACAAACATTTGTTCTGCAGAAATGTTAGCAGAGCTGGTGGTTATACAACCCTAATTTAATGCTTGGTGTATTAAAAAACCACCCTAGTTATAAAAAATATGTATATACTGATAGAACAAAATGTCTGTAAAGCAAGCTCCAAAACTAGAAAATCTTGTAAATAACACTCCTGTTACATTTTTTTTTTTTAAAAACCCAGCACAACCACCCCTCTTTTAATTACAAACAAGTTGAAAAAAAAGCGCCATTGCTGGAAAACAATGTAGATCACATTGCATTATTTCTTTTTCAGATATTGTAACTGGGAAATAATGAGAGACTGCTATCTCTTTAGTTGACTTTTTTTAACGCAATCTTACTTTCCTTTGGAAACAGAAAACAGTAGTTAGACAAACTTCTTTTTTATGAATTAAGGACATTAATGCCTATTAAAGTGTCTGCACATCAGTTTTCTTTGGCCAGAATTCTATCCCATCCTATTTCTTTTCATCGCAAATTCACAGTAAGTCTCTTGATTGCCATTACTCAGCCCTCCTCATAATCAAATATCTTAGGCCAGAGGAATTGGAATCGGAAGGCTTTCCCTCAGTTTTGCCTAAACCTATTACTTCTACTGAACATCAGATGGGCTTTTTAAAGGAATGTACAGATTGTTTACACAGACAAGTAAGGGTTATTCGGGGATTTTCTAATTCTGAATTTTTCAGTGGAAATGTCTACTTTTCTTGAGATAAATATCTAAAAAAAAATCCCACAACACATTGTTCTGGGGTTTCTGGGGTTAAAATAGAAGTGTACATTTTGGATACAACATTTAGAGTAAGGTCTTAACATTGTTGTCTACCTATGTTTCTGCTCCTTAGTTCTCATGGTGCAAGCACTTGATAATTCACAACATTTTGATTTGAATCAAGGCCAAAGTTAAAAGATCAGAAATACTACAAACTAAAATTTCAACGGAGGGACTAGCTGTCTATGTTAGAATTTTCTAATCTGTCTTGGAGTTTGTCTGCAATGCGCTGCTCAGTGTTGTACAGAGCTGTATAAACTCCATTAAAAAGAAGATATTAGGACACCATTGTGTCTGGACTGAAATACTGTATTTCAGAAGTTAACAATAATCTGTGCTGCTGAGCAAGGGAAGAGTACCCGGCTACCTAAACTGTGCTGCTGCTAGCTTGTGAGCTAGCCAAGTGCAACTGCACAGCACTTCATAATAACATACCACTAGTGATTTAGGAGCCTTAATACAGTTTTCAGAAATGGTACAGGAACTTAGGAGCCCAAGTGTAATGCTAGTTCTCAAAAACTCATGGATTGATACAGATCCCATTTATATAATTCCTATGCTTCTGTAAATCCCACTTGGTACCATAATCCTTGCATAAATCTAGAAGCAGGAATCTAAACCCCTGGCAAGCAAGTAACCTGCTTGAAAAGCTTTCTTTGGCTGAAAATCCAGTTTTCCAGCAAGTTGGATTCTTTCCCAATGGATAACAAAACTGTAATGCAGAGTGTGTGTAAAAATTATCAGCATGACTCCTTTGGCATATAAATACTCCTTGCTCCTGGTTTACGAGGCTAACTTCCATTGCATGTTCAAAGAAGTGCATAACCTGCTATGCTGGAGAAATGAGAAAAATAGTTGTCACTTTACTCACAAGATAAATTAAGAATCTAAAAATGCAGAGCTGTAGCAACCTCATAACAAATGACATTTTTACTGGGAAATAGGGAAAGAAAAAGAATAAACAAAAAAATATTGTAGTTTTTACAGATGCCAAATAAAAATATAGAGAGAATAGGAAAAATTTGTTATGGGAAAATCCTCATTCTTATATTGATTGGAAGATTGTTCCTTGGAAATACTATATCCCTGTGGCTTCTTTCTTTTGTTTTGATAGCAATAAGCAAATTTTCATCCCACAAACAGCTGCGGGAAGTAGTTATTATATACATGGCTCTGGCTCCTTTAAGCAGAGAAAGAAGGTAAATAAAAGTTATTATCCAGCAGTAGTAGCTATATCTTTGCTATGTAGCGCACTGGCTAGAAGCTCTCTGCCCAAAAGACTGGCATTTCTGTTTCATAATCTTAAATTCTCAGTAATCAAACAGGCTCTGTTACTATTAATATTCTGTAGAATCATAGAATCATAGAATCATTTAGATTGTAAAAGTCCTTGAAGATCATCAGGTCCAACCATTAACCTAACACTGTCAGTTCCACCACTAAACCATATCCCTAAGCTCTGCATCTACACGTCTTTTGAACACCTCCAGAGATGGTGCCTCAACCACTTCCCTGGGCAGCCTGTTCCAATGCTTTACAATTCTTTCAGTGAAGAATTTTTCCTAATATCCAATCTACACCTCCCCTGATGTAACTTGAGGCCGTTTCCTCTTGTCCTATTGCCTGTTACCTGGGAGAAGAGACCAACACTCATGTTGTTACAACTGCCTTTCAAGTAGTTGTGGAGAGTGGTAAGGTCTTTCCTCACCCTCCTTTACTCCAGACTGAACAGCCCCAGCTCCCTCAGCTGCTCCTCATAAGACTTGTTCTCTAGACCCTTCACCAGCCTTGTTGCTCCTCTCTGGACACGCTCCAACAACTTAATGTCTTTCTTGTAGTGAGGGGCCCAAAATTGAACACACTGCTCGAGCTGTGGCCTCACCAGTGCCAAGTACAGGGGCACAATCACCTCCCTACTCCTGCTGGCCCCACTATTCCTGACACAAGCCGGGATGCCATTGGCCTTTTTGGCCATCTGGGCACACTGCCGGCTCAGGTTCAGCCGGCTGTCGACCAACACCCCAAGGTCCTTTTCTGCTGGGCAGCTTTCCAGCCACTCCTCCCAAAGCCTGTAGCATTGCATGGGGTTGTTGTGACCGAAGTGCAGGACTCAGCACTTAGACATCTTGAACATCATACAGGTGGCCTCAGCCCATCGATCCAGCCTCTGCAGAGCCTTTCTACCTGTTACAGTTTGGCTGTGGCCAGCAACAACGGGCCCTGCGGTCGCTCTGTCACCCCTCCCTCTGTTGGGGTGGGGAGGAGAATGAAAGAAACAGGCAAAAACTTGTGGGTCGGGATAAGGGCAGTTTAACAGAACAGCAAACAAAGGGAACAGTAACAACAACAATACGGGCAAGGAGAACATGAAAAACAAACAGCAGGAATGGACAGAGACACTCTCATCACTCGGTGCCGCACGCAAGCTCCAGAGCCATGATTGACCTCCTGCTGCCCGACTCCCCCCCAGCCGGAACCGAGCATGACAGCACTTAGTATTGAATACCCTGTTCTGTTTGGCCAGGTTGGGTCAGCCCGCCTGGTTGTGTCCCCTCCTGGCTTCTGGTGAAAATTAACCCTGTCCTGGCCAAACCCAGGACAACTACCCTCAAGAAGAGCAACATCCCCACCCAACCTGGTGTCATCTGCAAACTTAATGAGGGAACACTTGAGCCTCTCATCCAGGTTGTTGATAAACATGTTAAAAAAGACTGGACCCAAAACTGAGCCCTGAGGAACACCACTCGTGACCAGCTGCCAGCTGGATTTAACTCCATTCACCAACACTCTCTGGGCTCGGCCATCCAGCCAGTTTTTTACCCAGCAAAGTGTACATCCATCCAAGCCATGAGCAGCCAGCTTGTCCAGAAGGATGCTGTGGGAAACAGTGTTAAAGGCTTTGCTAAAGTCCAGGTAGACAACATCCACAGCCTTTCCCTCATCCACTAAGTGGGTGACCTGGTCATAGAAGGAGATCAGGTTAGTCAAGCAGGACCTGCCTTTCATAAACCCATGCTGACTAGGCCTAATCACCTGGTTGTCCTGTGTATACTGCGTGATGGCACTCAAGATGATCTACTCTATAACCTTCCCTGGCACTGAGGTCAGACTGACAAGCCTGTAGTTCAAGGAATCCTCCTTCCAGTCGTTCTTGTAGATGGGCATCACATTAGCTGACGTCCAGTCAACTGGGACCTCCCCAGTTAGCCAGGACTGCTGGTAGATGATGGAAAGTGGCTTGACAAGCACATCCACCAGCTTCTTCAGCACTCTTGGGTGGATTCCATCCAGCCCCATAGACTTGTGTTTGTGTGCATAACAGGTCATTGACCATTTTCCCTTGGATTTCGGGGATTTCCTCCTGCTCCTCATCCCTCTCTTCCTGTGCAGGTGGCTGGGTGTCTGGAGAACAACTTCCCTTACTGTCAAAGACTGAGGCAAAGAAGGCATTAAGTACCTCAGCCTTTAGCTCATCATTTGTCCTTTGTCCTATTTAGGCAGTAAATATTAGAACACAATGCCTCCCCAGACAGGACATCAAGCTACTATATAGGAGGAAGAGAAGAAGATCTTCTGAGTCAAATGAACAATAGATGATATCTTCTACTTTACATTCCAAGACAAAGTGAAGTAAACTGAGAAAGAAGCAATGCAGTCAACAATCCCCAAAAGACTAAGCTCCCCACTTATTCTTTAAATAAAAACAAGTATAAACTAATTTGAGCAAGATTTTATGGATGTTTATATTAATAGCAATCTTATTAATAACTTCCACATATTAACGAGGGTGAGGAATGAGAAATAAGTATTTTAAAGGTGTATATTTAACTACTAAAATACACAAAGAGATGCCTAGATGGACTTTCAAAGTCTCTGGATATCACTTTCCCACTGTAGCCCACAGGTACTTGGTATTTAGGAAAACTAGGCACTCTGTATCATGTATGAAGGGTCAGAATATGTGTCAAAGATTAAAGAGTGTTCATTTCTGACTCAGTTATATGTCAGTTATGTATAATCACAATATTTGTTGATTTTTCCATGTAAATTCTCCCACCGAGGATCCACAAATTCTTGCCTCCTTCAGAAGTTTAATTTATCTGTAATGGTGGCACATATGGAAATTTTCTCCTGTATTTTGTCATACTATCATCCAGCTAAGATGGCACAGTTTTTACTATTACAAGTGGGTTTCACTTGGACTTCAAAAGCTACCACAGGACCACTGATTCATAATATAAAACCCTGGGAAGAAACGCTGAAAGTATCAGAGCAGTGCCAAAAGTAAACAATGACACAATTTTTCAAAACGACTAAAAAGTAAAAAGGTAATTACTATTACTTTTTTTTATCAGTTTGAGAAATGCCATGCTGATGGTGTTCTGCTCTGCTTCCTTCCCTCTGTTCGGCTTCCCTATTTGTCTAATACAAACCCACTTAAGCCTCATTATCGTTGTTCAGAGCAGATCACTGGGGAACACACAATAAAAGGCAAGGTAACAAGGAATGGTACCTCAGCTAGGGTGGTGGTAAGCTTAATAAGCTGTAGTACACTAACAAATTATCGAGTGGACTAATCACAAATTGCAAATGTGGAGACTTCTACAATAGAGGCTCAAAAGAAGTAAAAATCACTCCAGGAAAAGGAAACTTGAGGGTACTTTCTGTGTTCTGAATATGTGTCATTTTCAAGCATACTCAGTGACAGAGAGGAAGAGAATGAGAACGGAAAGCAAATCACTTCCGAATTCACTTTGTGTAAAGAAGAGCGGAGGAAAGCATGACATCACACATTTCTACTGAAATTAGCTGCTTCGTGTATAAAAGCAAAGCTTCAAATTCTTGCAGCACTTGAAGCTTTCTCCTCTATCATTACTTTGCTACTTATTTTGATAGAACTGAATTTATCAAGTGTTTGTGGGATCCCAAACCAATTCCATGTGTATATATTTATCTTTCATATGTATTTCAAAAACATTCATCAATATGCTACAAGTTAAGCATTGTTCAGCCAGACTCACTTCTGATAAATTTGAAATTAACGTCTTTCATTTATGTCAGCAACAGAAAAGCAAGTAAAGAAACAGAAGATAAAAATGGTAGGAACCCAGATACAATATTCTGTGTTTCATTTCTGGGAGTACAACTAGGTTTAAAGTACAAGGTGGATTCAAGCTATCAGAAGTCATTAAGCAAGAAATTGGAAAAATTTGTGGTGTGGAAGGACCCTGGAGACATGCCATAGTCATTTTCCTCTTGCTAGGATGGAATACAGAAGGCAAAAGAAGTCACAGATAATGTGTGTCCCTTGATGTATGCACATTTTTTCTGCTCCTCCCCCTTGTTTTTTAAAGGTAAAGGTGAGAAAGAAGAATTAGTTTAGAACAAAAAATGAAGAAATATATCATGTGCGATGTTGGTGCCTTATTTGTATATTAATCTGAATCCTTCATTAATATGTAGATATTTCAAAGAGGTTTTCTAAGAGTGTACTCATTATATGAAATATCAGAATCACAGAACTTCTGAGGCTAGAAATGACCTTAACTGGGAGGTTACCTAGTCTAATACCCCTGCTCAAATCAGGGTAAAATAACCAACTCATGCTCAAGGGACGTTAAAGAAATAATCTTTGTTGTATTAATACATTTTTATCTTCCTAATCATCTTGCTGTATTTTCTACAATAAAGATGTTTTGGATGAAGAAGGGAGGCAGTTTCGTTCCCAACCACCCCTGTTTTGCACATCATAGAACACCCTCGCACTGGAATTCTGACACAAGAACTCACATGAGAGTGAGAGTCTTCCAAACTTTTCTATAAAAGGATTTGACTGTTTAACTTTTTACAACGAAAATAAGGGCCAATTTCGCTGCTAAGTGTTGTCATTTTCTGAAAAAACAGACTTACCAAAATCTGCTTGTAAGTGACAGCCAAGTTATTAATAGCTGAGCATTGGCAGTGGACTTAGAAACATGTAAAATATGTTTTTAATCTCAAGAATTACTTCATAAAATAGACTTTCTTAATTTTATGAAACAAAATCAGAAAAAGGTACTTTAAAGTTAAGAACAATCAGATGTTCTGAGATCATTTGCACGTGTGATAGCATTTTTATTATTGTAAATGCTCTTTAAGATGTACTTACTAAAATAGATTTACCTATTAATAGGCATTTCCACTTTTGTACTCTTCTATATAAACTGTTGTCTTCACAGTCTGCAGATATGTTTAGCTTCTCGATTCTCCTTCCTCTCTACATATTTAAGTAGCTATAATGTGCATTTTTCTAGTGTTTTAGAAATAACACAAATGGAAAAAGACAGGAGTTGAACACAGAAAAGACAGACAGATTGTCTATGTGCTAATTGTAAAATGAGTAATAAACTGCTAAAATAAATAAAGGATGGTCAGATAGGGTTAACAACTATAATGCTACATTTCTGTAATCCTAGGATGGTTAAAAATTGGAAGAAGTAGTAGACAAATCGTACTGACCTCTAACGAAAGTAGGAGATTCAAGGAAATAAAATAGACTGTCTATTAGCAGAAAGAACAGTTATTTTTGAGAGATGAAAATTAAAATGTGCAAATTCTCCATCGTCCTTCTATCTGCTAAGAACTATTTGCTTATAGAAGTACTAAATTACTCTGTGATAAGGTAACTAAACTACTAAATATATTCATTTTTATTGAAGATTTTCATAGAATCATAGAATCATTTTCCTGCTGCTCAGCACTTTGGTCTGTATTTTATATTCAACCTTATAAATTTTCATGGCAGTCCACACTGGGCTCCTCAGCAGAAATAATTTCCACAGATTTTTAAAGCGGATCTGTATGCAGGACCCACAGCCCCACCTGTGGCTCTTTAGACAGACCTAGAGGACTTTGTAGTAAAATCATGAGCAGTGCTTACAACTTCCCTATTGATGTATGAGAGCAAGTTCTGCCTCTGGGTTAGTCGGTCCAGTCTGAGACCATTCTCACAAAGTGTTAGCTGGTGCAAATCAAGTGGTCTGGTCTTCCTCTGTATCATCTGTAGGTAGCAGGTCCACTGAGTAAACTAAGTCTTCAGCATGGAGCTCATCTTAAGTAAGCTGGATGCTTCACTAGGAATGTAAATCCAAGGTTCCAGAACAAAACAAAAAGAAAACTAAAATGTTAAGAGATACAGATGCACACTCAAAACTTATTTTCCTAGCTATACTGCAGGGATGACTGTTGAGGGGATGGATGGCAGAGGAGAAAAGTCTTGAAACCATCTCAGTGACATAAGAATTTGATAGAAGGGATTATAAGAAATGTGAAACTATAACAAAGTGTCTTTAGTGATATTTTCTATTGTTGATTACTTGAAGTTAGCCTCATTTTTCTTTTTTCTACTAGGCATCATTGGCTTAGGAATTTTGAAAAAAACCCTATGTAATAAATGAAAAGCAAATGTTTAACTGAAATTTGGAGTGAAGAAGAATCTTCAAGAGATACATATTTCCAAAAACTGCAAACAATATTGGGTACAAAACTTGAAAAGAAAAAAACAAAAAAGAAGTTCCCAGTTTGGACTCACCGTGAAAATATGAGAAATACTTTATTGGTCTTATCTACAAATTTCTGGATCTTTTTATTCAAGCAATTAAGATGATTAAGTACAGTTTTCCCATCTGATTTAATTAGCTGTAATCATACCGAACTATTGTAAGTTGGGCGTCAAAGATGTATGACACATCTTTTCAAACACACATAAGATTATTGTGAAAATGAGTGTAATAGTAGCATTCACTAACCCAAGGCAATTACAATTATGAGAAGTGCTTGTCTGGTAAAAGGTCACAATGTGATGTCTTCCATTTGCCTGAAATCGTCTTGTCAGTGCACAAGCTCTAACAATGCAAGAATATTTTTAACAACCGTGATTTAGTAATTTAGCTTTAGAACTAATTCCATATGCTTCTGAATATTTTAACAGTGAAAATTTAAAATATATTATCTTGACTGAAATGACGGATTAGACTTCTAAACCGGTTTTTATTTTTGTACTCAAGCATTTTATACCTTTACCTATAGGCATAGTATTGCATAAAGTATGCCAGTTTTATGAAACCGCAATGCTATAGCCATGATAATTCCTTAATGCTATGTGTATTGCTAAGAACTTTTTTAATGATCCTTTCAAAATTACATTAATCTTCAGATTTCTCCCCACTGTCTCCTGATTAATTCACTTGCATTTTGCTGGAGGCTACTCACATGTAGACTTTGCTTTCATCTGAAAGGCTGGGGAGGCTGCTTTCAGTACAGTTCATATCACATCAATCAAGCACCAGTGCTCTTTCTCCATCCAGCCACTGTATATTAGTGACCTGGTTCCTGAAGCCAGGACTCTTTGCCAGAAACCAGTTTCCTAGCCCGCATTGTAACACACTACAGCTGTAGAGGATGTAACATAATTAGTCACTTTAACATTTGCTGCCAGCAAGTCGTCAAACAGCATTCGGGGAGAGAGGAAGAGGAATAGCATAGAAATTGAGAGAAAGATTAAAGTAGATTATTAAGAAGATATTTTTTAAGCGTCATGTGCCTTAAGAAGGAAATGGAATGAAATTTGAAACCACGCTGGCTCCTGTTTGAAAAGCATGCAGAAAATGACAATGTATAAAGTTCTTGTTTCACATCATGAATTTACCACAATAAACTTACAAAAACCCATGCAAAATCTATTTGTGGAGGGGAAAAAAAAAAAGATACCATGATAATATGATACCTAAGCAATGAAGCATCCCTACTAGTGTAAATAATGGTTATTTGTAATAGGTTTTGCCATCTCTGTAGTAAACTAAAAACATAGGAGATGGTTTCATTACTTGGGCTTTTTTCCTTTTGATTTATGAATTAAAATCCAAATAATATTCATAATTTAAAGATGTTGTTACAAACTGCTAGCAAAAAGTGCTGCAATATAGGTGCGTACTGAAAAAGAATGGTTTCTGTCTTGTTGACTACACATATAGGTGAAACGTAACACAGAGTGCTGTGTTTAAACAAGGCAAGTATACCAAGGCACAGCATGGTTTTTTGGAATGACAAAGTGTCTCAACTGTACAAACAAGCAGAAGAGATGAAAGAGAATACAATCAGAGAATTTACAAATTAAATAAAAGAAAGGAATCTACAACATACTAAATTAAAAGTCTACCATTTTCCTTTGGAAACCCAGTTTGTCACTACCTGAAACACCTCTGTAGTATTAAAACCTAAATATAGCCAACATTTCATATACAAAATGCTTTATGGTGTATACCAAAACAAACAGCAAAATATTTTAAAAACACGTCTGTTCAAGTTTCCCACATATGTACCCTGGCAATTTTCACACAAAAGAAGAGGCTTTTTTAGCAACAAAAAAACTAGAGATTTTGTTTACATCTATGTTTTCTGAAATAGAACCAAACTGTAGACTATTTGACATTTAACTAATAGAAGTGTCTAGCTAATTTTCTCTATGATCAAACTATTTATTGATTCACAGACAGACACATTGTACCCAATAATAGCCTTCTACTTCCCTCTGTACTTTCCTGTAAGTATAAATAAAATCAGGAAAAGTATTCAATCTTCTTATAAAAATAATTGGCAATGACATCTTTATGCTTTATTACCTCCACAAAAAGCCTCATCTTTTTCCACAGGATATATTCTTCTTCATGCGAATCTATAATCTCGGTTTTCTCTAAAAAATAAACTCAGTTCATGCATGACTTTTAAAACTGGTTTTGTATTTTGAAATTATTTATCTTGCCTAGACACCCAGGACAAACAGTGATTAGTGTCATTGCACTTCTTATTCATAAATATGTATGACAAGTATTACTGGTTCACATAAGTGAGAGCAAGTTGCTGAGAAATATGGGAACATCAGAACAAAGCTGAAGCAAATTAGTTGTTTATTCAACTTCTTTATGTGATATCCAAATATCTGGTCTCATCTGGAATTGCTGGAAGTGGAGCTGTTCAAAACTTAATTTAAAGTAAAAGCACTTACAGTTTGTCTATATTTGCAACTTTACCTTTAGTCATAATTACTTCACTGAGCTTGATATTCACAAGAATACACCTCAGGCTAGCATGTTTGTTTACTAATTCAAGTTAAGCAATAGTTCAAGATGAGATTCTCCCATCTTCATCAGGTAATTAATCTGAGCACAAATGAATCCTCTCCAAACACATTTTAGATACAACAAATATTGTCAGATTGACCTCTCCTTCTAAGTAGCCAGGTTACAATCTTGAATGTGAGGTTGCCTTTCTTCTGTTGCTTGGAGAATAAAGGCAAAAGTGCCTCTCAAGAGTTTTGCATTTTCTTCTTGGGGGAAAAAAAGCACAAAAATATCCTAATTAACAATGTTGTTTCTAACACTGAAATGTTAAAGCTTATCAGAGTGCTGCTTATCTGTATTAAATCTTTGACCTTGTTTTCATAGGTATAAAGGGTAGAAATGTCGAATGTGAATGTAAACACAAGTCAAAGCAAGTAAGCAACAGAATAGCAAACAAAGGAGGAAAAAATCCTAATACACTTCCTGTTTTGCACAGTATCCAAGTTCCATATTAGTACTGAAATTTATAGCAATAACAGTGCTGGAAAATATCATCAGCATGTGCATAAATGTGTTCTTGGGGTACATGACAAAGTTGGTACAATAGCCACAAATTCATTGGCTTGGTAATAACCATGGGATTATATAATGGACAGGACTCGTGAATCCTTAACATAGACAACTACCCTTACCTGACGTGCAGTGAGAGTTTTGGAGAGCTGTATTTTCAGTACTTTTAATTTACTGTTAGACAATTAAAAAACAGAAAAACATATATTTGAGAATCAAAAGACACTATCTAGATTTCAGGTGCTCTGTTGCCTGTATGTAATCTGTTTTCTTTAAAGAGACACTAACTGAGGGATGAGCATGGACAAAACTGTAAAAAAAAAACCCCAAAACCAATACTTTTAGTACCAATGCTGGGAGCACACTTTCCCTGGAGTGGTGGGGAAGCAAAGACCAGAAAACATAGTAATGAAATATGTAGGCACACACACCAGCTACTAAATCAGACTTTTTAAGGGAGGGATGTCACAAATGGATCGTTTACAGATTCTGAAGGATGGTTAAATACAAGTTCTAAAATTAATGTGGCTTTCTATCATCAGCCGTGATTTTGAAATGCAGTCACTACAGATGTTCATAGGAACTGTCCATCACAAGGGTGAGCAGGAATATATACAAACACGCATATATAGAGATATATGTATATACACATGTTCAAAAACACATTTGCAAAGGAAGTTCACTGCGACTTAGACAACCCATTCTCTGAACAACCGAGGATCAGAGAGATTTCTGAGCACCCGAACTGCTCTGGATTAAGTCCCAAACAAGGCATACACCAAACTTCTGACCTTGTGAAAGACACAAAGCTCATTTTTAAAATAAGACTTTTCTTTCCAAAGATTATAGAATTAAGGTTGGGATACCTGGCAGAAGGCTCCTTCAGCACATATCTTTACAAATTTTCCTCTATGAGTCACCATATCTTGAAATAAACATGCTCCTAAAGGATAAGACTTATTTAGAAGAAGAGAAAGAACATTCTCTCTCTTGCAATTCTGAAATAACATATGATATGAATCAGAAGTAAACAGAGCAACAAAAGCAGTCATGCTTCTAACAGCCTGCAATCACAAATGCTGAAAGTATTATGTGCCCTGATTCATCACAACAAATTTCTCCAGGAAACTGAAAAAGGTCATTCAAATATTAAAAAATCTACAATTTCATTGAAGACAGCCTCAACTAAAAGCATGTTGTATAATCCTAAAATGGCATCTCAGCTGCCAAATGCCCCTGCTGATTGAAACCTAGTTTTCTTCTCTACTGCCTGAACTACAGCTAAATGTTGTGAGACTGTCAGTGGTTAATAAACCACTGACATTTAAGTCTGAAGAGTTATTTGTAACTGAGAACTAGAAACTCATAGGCTGAGGTGAACCTTGCTTCCCCCAGGGCCAGAAGGGAAACTTCTAGAGCAGCAACCTCTTGAATGGTTCACTCTCCACAAACTGACCGCCAGTCGCCCTGTATAAACAGGAATTAGATATGCTCTGGGCTAAGGAAGCTTGTTCCAAGTTTTACAGTAATGTAATATTCAAAATGTGGTGCAATAGGTGTCTGGTGTCAGGAGCTCCTCTTGTGGCATCTGGCCTGAGTCCCACAGCCCTCTCTACCCAGGGACTGCAGGCTGTACACGTGCATGTGAAAAGGTCAGCTGCCTTTCCAGCTCTGAGCCAGGTCTGTCTGAAGACACTGGCCACACAAACCTGAAGTGTCCTGTTGATCAGGCTGAATTGTCAGTTCATGTCTTAGACAGAAGATTGATTTCTAGTCACAGTCACTTTGTATTAAACTTCTAAAAGGTTAAACAGATGAGCTTGAGTAGTTTTAACTTGATGAGACGTTCTTCAGATCATTATGTCCTCATCAAAAAGCCAAGGAGCATTATACTGTCATTAATTCATCAACAGGTTGGGATGGAGACAATAATAAATGTCTTGAATACAACTTACCTGATTGCTTTCAAATTTGCTGCCATATACTGTACAAAGATCACATTCATGCAATCAGCCAATTAGATGCCAGTAACCTTTGATCTCTGCTACACATTATAAATTATAAAAAATATATTTGTTAGTGAAATTAGTCTTTAATACAGCTCTTTGGAATGATTCAGAATATCTAAAAGAAGAACACGATATTTTTATCAAGTTTACCATTGAAATTGTATTTCTACAGTTGTAGCACCACTATGTCCTATATTAAAGCCCAACTGATAACTATTGCCATGGTAACCAAAAAGCTTCAGAGAGCTTACAAGAGTTCTCACATGAGAATTTAATGATAACAACTTTATATTTTCCTTTTTTCTCCAAAAAGTCAATCAGCTCTAAGCAAACAATAGTTTTAGATATGTGTATGTATTTATAAATATATTTAAATATGGAAGTGTCTTCCAAAATTAGTTATATCCATGTATTTATTGCTAAAGTAGGTAGTGAGGTAAATTCTTCTTTACAAAAAATCTAGATTTTGCAACAATGTTAGAAAATTTATTCTCTCATTTAGTCCTGTAGGAAGGTACTTACAATTAGCTTAAAGCCATCTTCCACCATTGGTCAGATGCAGTTAATAATAAATACGTTATATAGTGATATTTGACTTAAATGGTTCTATTGTTTATCAGCAATTATATCAGCAGATTGAGGTTTTCTTAGGTTATCAAAAATTATTTAGGCGTGCAGTACCAAACCAAATGGGATGAAGGTGTATGTCTGCTGCAAACACCTAGATTCCCATCAGTCTGCTTCTTAATATGACTCTAACTGGGAATAAGAACATTTCAATAATTTGATGCAACTTTGGCTAGCTCTACAAATCATGAAATTCATTATTTAACATTTCTTCTTGGAGCAATATCTTACTCTCAGTTATGATCAATGAAGGAATAGACTGGTTCCAGACTCTAACTTTGGAAAATATGTAAGCCATAGATGTATTTTCATAACCTTTTTCCTCCTTCATGAGTTGTTCTAACATATATTCTAGACTTCACAAAGTTAATCTTCTTTTTAAAGAATCATCAGAATAACTTACATATATATAAAACCAAGTATTTTAGCTAAAACCAAACTTGCATTTGTTATCTATCAATCACTCTTATTGCTGTGAAAATACACCTGTAAAGCACGTGGAATACATTCTGTGCGTTATATTTATGTCTCATACAACATTCGCTCTACTTGCAACTATACATTTCTAAATGTGAAATACTCAGTTTCAAAATTGTAAGCATCAAGGCATAACAATTTATATTAAAGCTCAAATGGATACAACAAAAATTTCAGAATCATGCAGTGATTACAGATTATCTTATCAAATACTCATAAGATGTATTGTTATTATACATAGGTAAACAAACTGAATGGAACAAAATACGGAATTCCCCTTGAATGACTGACCAATGTTCAAAATGCTTGAAGAGAATTTAAAAAAAAATAATTCTACTCATATATACAGTTCTTCCTTGTTCTACTTCTGCTTATGCCAGACCAATGAGAAGTGAAGGGAAAATTGTTCTTCAAGGATTTCCACAGCCATGATGAAAAGTGATGGTTTAGAATAACATCCAATAAACATTCAGTATTTTAGATGTGTAACAAATCAGAAAGATATCTGAACTCTGTGATAAGCACCCTAGCAATAATTTCTAGATATGCTTATAGCATGCAGATGGATATAGACACTTTACTTTCTTTTTTCTGAAGTCAACACTGTCAGCAACAGTGTTAAAAGATTTGATACAGCGAAAAATCACTGAACTGCTCTGTTCCCATACTTCAACTTCATCACACAGGTTAAAAAGAAGAGCTATTTCAATGACGTGGATTTGATGACTTTTTAGATAAACATCTGAGCACTCATGCTCAAAAATGATATGGTAAAAAGCATAATGAAATGCTGAAGTATTACAAAATAGTGACTCATTTAAAGAGTAGTAAGCTCAAATCACACCATTATGCATGGCAACCATATCTAGAGGTTTCCTGCATTTTTCTTACAAAGATCTATCACTGAGTAACATTAGGAGTGTAATATAAATAGGATCCTTGCATATTCATTAACTATCATATATACAAGTGGAAATGAGAAATATTTAAAAACATGACCATCTATCATTTTCTATTGGAAACTCACAGAGATTTCCCTCCAAAGTAGACATTGAGGATTAACTGCTTCTTGGCCTCATGACTCTCCAGTAAATAACTCCTAGCTACCAAATCATGATTGCCAGTGAAACGTTGGCTGAATTCAGAATGCATTTTTTCAGGGGTTGTCTTCACATTGGACAAGACATACACAACTTTTTTTTCCTAAACTTGCCCTCTCCATTCATCTTGTGTGCAGCTGGCTGTGCAAGAAGGCTCAGCGCTTAAAATGGACACTCAGTTATGATGCCAGTGCTTAGGGCCATTTTTAGGTGTAGGAACACCTGAATTAAGTGCTCAAATCAACTATAGCCTGACAGCACTTTCAGTGCAAAGACAAAGTCAGTAACGTGACTTTTTTTTAAACTCCTCTGCTAAACAGAAATGAAAACTAGCCTTTAAGAGTCATTCTTTCTCAGGTCATTCAAATGATAGGTCCACAAACAGGCTAACTCAAAAAGGCAGACAAAAGAAGGATGAGAGAAAATAAAAGCAAATAGAAACCCAGCTTTCTTTAATTTGAGGAGATGTTACAAATACACAAATAAGCAAAAGATAACTTTCTTTCAGTAATGCCTGGACGCCAATAAAGTTTTTATATTTTAAAAGCAATAGGATTTTCCAGAGAATATGTTCTGAAGTCAATATATGTTTATATTGTGTGAAAAGCTAAACATCCCTAAGTGGCTCAACACACTCTCTCTATTTTTGTGCAGTGTTGCTCTTTGTAAGTACTCTGCTAATTAGCTAATGATTCTGAAGTATTTTTAAGTGTTATGAAAGAGTCATTTACCTGTATTATATTATTATATTATGGATCACTTAAAATACACATGTATACATTTTTTTCTTTTTTTGAAATTATCTAGTGGTTTAATTTTCAAGTTCTTATTTGCGATAGGAGAATGACAGAAAGTTGAAGTCTTTCTGAAAACCAGTGAACCCAGCTCTGTTCTGACAACAAACCTAATGATGCTTGTCCCAATATATTTGTTTAACCAGTTTGTGGTAATAGACATATTTGAAGGGGAATTATATCCTTCTCTACTATGTCCTGTACAATGCTGAAATCACTACTATATTTGAAATTATGTATAATAATAATGCTTACGCTAAGAGCAAAGATACATAGTTAGATCTATTTGAAGGGTAACATATTTAATAACTAATACCATTTCTAACACAGAATTATAGACATCAGTTAAAAAGAGGGCATTCTAGTCCTAAATGCTGTTCTGCTAGAAGCAGATTTCTCACTTATACCTCCAATCATCATGGAAACATGAGTTATTAATTACTTTTCACTATAATTTGTAAAATAATTGACTCATGTTACACACTGGTATCTTTGCTTTTAGCAAAATATCACTGCTATTAGACTTTTGAAAGCATGAAACCATGTTTGACCATAGAATTTAATATGTCTGAAACTAGAGACATTACTTGTACTGAAATAATTGAAAAATCAGATGTTTTACACTTATTGGAATGCCACTGTCAGAGCTGCCAAACCTAGATCAGGGTACAGGACTGTATGTGGCCAGGCACAATGCCCAAAGTATATCATTATGCAATCTGGTGTCCAACCCAAAGAAAATGGGAACTTTTGTGACTGTCATCACATACACCAAACAGTTGTAGTCAATAAAATCCCTCCCACCATGGTACTAACCTTCTGTGTAGAGACCAGGATACATAAGTATCCCATATTCCCCCCCCAGACAAATTACCTCAAAAGCTATTATCAGTATAAAATCAGATAGCAGATTTTTTTTTTATTATTTATTCTATTTTTAGTTCTAGACAAAGTAAATGACAAAAGTTCTTTTTGCTCTATGGGTTTTCAGTTTTGCCTGTCAGAGTTCAAATTAACGTCATTAGTGGTAGAATCATCAATTATATATCTAGAGTTTCATAAAGTTTATCAATCCACATTTCCTCCTGCTTGGAAGAAGCATCCTGCATTTGGAAAGAATAAAAAATAGAAAACATGGTGATAGTAATAATTATGGCAATCTACGCTTTTTATTTTACAACTAATTATTTAAGGAATAGTTTGGTCACAGTAATTTGTGATCACACAGTGTTGCGAGCATACTGCCCCCCTTGATTTGAATACCCTGTAGCAGTTTTTCTGTGTATCATCTACTGAGGTGATCAAGATGGGATTTGTCCCTCTTTCTACAAGACTTTCTAGCACATGTGTAAAATCAAATGGGCTCAAACAGTAGGAAAAGCATAGGATTTTCCTAAAGTTTGAGCCTGTTTGATCCTAATGTCTTCACTTATTTAACAAATCTACAGAGAAAAAAGTACAAAGAAGGCATTTCTGTGCTGAAGGACCCACTGGTACCTTCAGCAACCATCGATCTCTTAAGATGAGCACTTGCAGCAACGTTGCTTCCACTTCCTTCCTGGTCCTTTCATAATTTCTGGTCTTCCCATCCTGATGCCCAGGAAATGCTGCTTTCCCAGTGTTGAAGAACTTACTCTAAAAGACTCTAAAAGAAATTTAATTTGAAAAAAAACTGATTCCTCAGCTATCCTCTCTGAGTTTGGAAAGCCAGATTTAAAATCTTCTTTATAGACGGTCACTCATTATGTTCTACTATTCTCCTCTCAGACAACGGTAAAACTGTAAATACCACACTGTCCTGGGTTTGGCCAGGACAGGGTTAATTTTCACCAGAAATCCAGGAAGGGGCACAGCCGGGTGGGCAGACCCAACCCCAACCTGGCCAAACAGAGCCGGGTATTCCATACCATGTGCCGTCA
>Ga0065711_1004716_pt1 | contig 27761 bp, 23 predicted proteins | sample Hoacrofraction12_FD_59098 | JGI IMG/M metagenome (GOLD analysis project Ga0065711, IMG submission 59098) | Hoatzin crop microbial communities from Cojedes, Venezuela - Epithelial fraction 12 v2 (version 2) | ecosystem: Host-associated > Birds > Digestive system > Esophagus > Crop | place...
CCCGCCTGGACAAGGTCCTGTGCAGCCTGCTGTAGGTGACCCTGCTTCGGCAGGAGGGTTGGACTAGATGACCCACAGAGGTCCCTTCCAACCCCTACTATTCTGTGATTCTGTGAACTCGACTCTTCATGCTTCGGTCAGATAGCTGCAGCACCTTCTTGACAGTGTGCCAGATTTAATTTATATTACAGGTTAAATGGTTTAAATCACTGTATTTGGTAACTGTAGCAGATAGCAGATGCGAACTCTGCAAGATGTTCTCTTTCTCTGAAGTTGTTGGAAAGATTGAATTCAGCTTTGAGAAGGAGTACTCTTCTTCATCCCTCAGCCTTCTCTCCAAAACTCACTCAGAGGTGAGGGAGATGGCAGAATACCTTCATACAGGTGCCATGGGGTCTTCAAAAGGAGCTTGTTTTCATTGAGATGTTCTGGAATGCAGATGACATGTCCTCTCTATAGATTCCAGAGGCCAAGTACTAACAGAGTGCTATGATGGTCACTGTCCAAACAAACCAGGAGCAGTATCAGTTCCACTCTGTCCAGAAACACTTTGCTCTGGTCTTGGGATATTCAACATTAAGCTGAAGCCTCTGTACGTGCCAAACATCTAACTAAACTAAACGCGGTTTTTATTAGAGATATCTCTTGGATGTTGCATCCTGTAATCACACTGGTCTTGAAAATCCAGAGAAAAAATGATATGCCTAAGGATCCATTACTGTGATGCAGGTTTGTGATAGTACTCTGCTAATATGTAAGTTCACCCTATAACCCCATTACCTCTTCTGCCTGACCCTGCTTCACAGAACTGCCGCCGGGGTCTGCATTCATATCCACTGTTGCTGCATCTGGGGTGTTACAGCAGGTTAATAACGATTCATTGCCAGAGTTAGAGGCAGTTCAGCTGTAGGTGAGAACCACCTTCTCCATCAAAGAACAAAATTTTGTGTGGAGTGACTTGCTAAGTAAAATGAAGGATTCTGTCTGTTGGCAGTCTAATGTTAATCACTAACCTCCTGCGAAAAGCTTTCTGCTCTTTCAGTCTGTTGGCTGGTCCAAGAGTAATTGCAGCTTTCCGTTAACTCTGCGAAGAAACATTTGGCAGAAGTTGCTGCAGCGTGTTTTCCTACTTCAGTGCCATAAAACTCATTTTGTCACCTCCCAATTGGTGGGATCTCATAGTCTAGTTTGTGAGCAACTGCTTTTTGCTTTGTTAGTGCAAACTGAGTTTTGTGTCTTTTCCCTGAGGAAAATCTCTGTTCTGATTTCCTGTATCTAGGAAGATGGGCCCATGAAGCCATCCTGCAGTCCCTGTTCGGTTGAAGTGGAACATTTCATAGAATCATAGAGTGGTAAGGGTTGGAAGATCATCTGGTTCCAATCCCCCTGCCATGAGCAGGGACATCTTCCACCAGACCAGGTTGCTCAGAGCTCCAACCAACCTGGCCTTGAACACTGCCAGGGAGGGGGTATCCACAGCTTCTCTGGGCAACCTGTTCCAGTGTTTCACCACCTTCATGGTGAAGAACTTCTTTCTAATATCTAATCTAAATCTGCCCTCTTTCAGTTTGAAGCCATTCCCCCTTGTCCTATCACTACACACCCTTGTGAAAAGTCCCTCTCCATCCTTCCTGTAGGCCCCCTTGCAGGTACTGGAAGGCTGCTGTAAGGGCACCCTGGAGCCTTCTCTTTTCCAGGCTGAACAGCCCCAACTCCCTCAGCGTTTCCTCATAGGAGAGGTACTCCAGACCTCGGATCATCTTCGTGGCCCTCCTCTGAACCCGCTCCAACACATCCATGTCCTCCTTATGTTGGGGGCCCCAGAGCTGGACACGTTACTCCAGATGGGGTCTCACGAAAGTGGAGCAAAGGGGCAGAATCACCTCCCTTGACCTGCTGGTCCCGCTTCTCTTGGTGCAGCCCAGCATACAGTTGGCCTTCTGGGCTGCAGGCGCACGTTGCTGGCTCATGTTGAGCTTCTCATCCACCAGTACCCCCAAGTCCTCCTGAGGGCTGTTCTCGAGCCACTTTCCACCCAGCCTGTACTTGTGTTTGGGATTACCCCAACCCACGTGCAGGACCTTGCACTTGGCCTTGTTGAACTTCATGCGGTTCATGCAGGCCCACCTCTCCAGCCTGTCAGGGTCCCTCTGAATGGCATCCCTTCCCTCCAGTTTATCAACCATGCCACACAGCTTGGTGTCGTCGGCAAACTTGCTGAGGGTGCATTCAGTCCCACTGTCCATGTCGCTGACAAAGATATTGAACAGCACTGGCCCCAGTACTGACCCCTGAGGCACACCACTTGTCACTGGTCTCTGGTCTTTTTCACGCACATTTCACACACACATCCTGTCTGCGTGGTAACTCGTTGCTAGTCACTGGGAGAGAGATCTCTGTGGACAGATTCTTAAAGAAGAATAATTATTTACATGTTGCAGTAAGTAATAGCTTGTTCTTCAGGATGTATAGCCTATGTTCATCGTGCTGCACTCTGATTATTTGCCTCAACAGAGTTTTCTACCTTACTGATTCCTTATCGATAAAGAAACGGGGAGCTGGTTGTTCCTTCTCCAGGACAGCCAGACCACAACAATTATGGGTGTCAAGTGTATCACTAGTGAAATTCAGATGACAATGCAACTTAAAGAATCACTTAAAAGTAATGCTTCTTAAGCAGTTAGTTTGTAGGTAAACAAGGGGCAAACAAGATAACTCAGTGTTCTAGTTCTGTACATCAGTCTGCAGCCAGACTGTTACTTTTCTCTGCCAAAAAAAGTCCCTGACTATGAAATCTATGTGGTTTGTGGGGATTGTTTGGTGTAAAAATGGTCTCCTCCCCTTCCTGCCCTATTCTCTCAAATTTTGTACCTGCTTTTCTTCTTATTCTGTCCATTGTGCTTTCTTCTGAAAGGGGTTTTGTCTTTATTTATTTTGGTGTGTAGACTCTTCTAGTCTTTTCAGTTTTGCATTTCTTTGCTTTACTTAATGTTTATAACCTCCATGGGAGAGACTTTGTTAGGCTGTAATGCAGTGAGTTTCATGAACCTGATTTAATAAATACACTCTTTGCCTTGTTGTAGTTCACCCTGAACTCCAATCAGCTGTTAGGCATTTTAAAGTCCCTGTACAGTGAGTATTTTGAAAACATCCATTTATTTGCCACTAGGAGTGTTCCACAGCTCTATACATAGTGACAATGGAATTAATCCAGGAAAAGAAATGAGCTGAAAAAAGTCATTTAAGTACCCATGCCGGCCTTGCTCCAGTAGGCAGTTTGCTTACATTGCTTTTATTAGGACACAAACAAAGAACTAAGGAAGAAAAGAATCTATTCTGAATTGTGCTGTTCGCTCATCACAATATTCAGTATTTGAACAAAATCTCCCAGCTTCTCAACTAGATGAAATTGCATTTTATCTAGCCTCATTGTACACACATTTTGGTTATAGCACTCAAAATACTCAGTTCTCGAAGGCCTTCACTTCAGTGAGAACAGAATGTGCTGTTTTGGAAAGAAAGCCGGGTGCAAACATAATTGAATGCTGAAACCTGAAATTGAAAGTTAAGGGAGGCGGAGGAGTGACAGGAAAGGTAGTTGCACATGGCATGCTCGTAAGATGTTCCTTTGTTTGCTTTTTAATTCCATGGTGGTACCAAAATCAAGCAATTTCACTGTCTTCATGGTAGAAAAAAACAATGAACGATTCCTGCCTTCATCATCATGTTGAAATGTACATGGAGTTGAAATTAACTGTGAGTTCTTTCATTTCTATTTGAAGTACATCTGTATTTTCCTAATAAACTAACTCCTCTGCATATGTACACATCCTTATACACCCGCACGTGCATATGGGTCTGTACATAACTGTAAATCCTTTATAACTACTTCTTCGTAATACTGAATCAGCTTGTCAGTGACAACTTTGATGGTGATTGTGATACTGAATCATTCTGTAGCTGCTTTATTTAGCTTATCTTTAGTTCAGGTTTTTTAAAGTATTAATTTTTTCCCTCTGGGTATATGTGGAGCTTATGGCCCTGATACTGCATATGCTTACGTGGAAATGTAATTTTACCTATGTGAGCTGTTCTGCCTCTTGTAAGATAACTTTTGGGTGTCTTTTTGAGATAGAAATTCTGCAGTTTGATTGGAAAGGTTAGGCTGGTCATGAGAAATTTTTAGATATATTAAGCCCTGGAATATTGGAGTAGAGTCTAGTTTGATTTCACCATCTGGGAACAGAGAATGCAGATTTAAGACGGTCAAGCCAGTGATTCTTTTACAGCTGAGTGGAAACCACAGTTTCTGAGGGCTGGACTGATGAATGGATGGTCTGTGGTTGTGCTTTGTAACTACTGAACTAAAAAAAGATTACAATAATGTTGTGAATCCGTAAGTAATATGAAATAGTATAATGTTATTTTCCAGGCAAGGCTCAATTAAAATAAGAAAAGCATCATTGCACAAATGCAAGGATCTTCACATTTATATTGCTTTGAGAAGATGCAAAATGCTGGATAAACTTTGTGCACTTTTATACACTCAAGATTTTAGCTACTTTGGCTGTTGGACAAAGGACAACGTTTCTGTGCTGTCTAAGGACAATTCTAATGCCTGGTATAGCCATCTGTACAAATATTTGCTATACACCTTACATCACTGAAGTCAGTGGATAGGTATAGAAGTTCAGGAGCCCTGTGTGAGGAAGAAAAAATATTTTAACAGCATAAACCTCCTATAACTAATCGGAAATATTTGCATAGTACTAGCATTTTGCTATTATAGCCAATACAATTAAAAAGTAAAATATCTGTGCTGAATATTATATAGGCATACTGGGAGAATTTGCTTTAGATGTGCTAGTCTCCCCTGTTCCTCGAAGAAAAGCAGGAAAAAGTAGTTCCTCTGGAAGGTGATTCAGAACAGGAACCTAACTCTGAGTTAGGAGCTATCTGTGAAGCACCTACCCGTCTCTGTTAACTCTACATGGAGCATCTCGGTACAAGTCTCCCTTAGGGTAAAGCGTGGATGTCTTCATGGATAGACACCATCTAAGAACCTGGTCTGTAATATAAATCCTGCTTGAAAATGAAAGCATTTGTATTTTGACCAAGTAAGGGACAAAATTAGACATGTTGTAGCATGTTGTAGCATGTTGTAGCATGTTGTAGCATGTTGTAGCATGTTGTAGCATGTTGTAGCATGTTGTAGCATGTTGTAGCATGTTGTAGCATGTTGTAGCATGTTGTAGCATGTTGTAATTTACTTGAGGATGAATAATGGGGCCTATTAACACAAGGCTGAATTTTAGCTTCAGAAAATATGAGTATCTTCCCTATCAAAGGTCCTTGGTAGTGTCTATTCGTATCTTTTATTAAGCTTTCTTTAAACAATATGGTTTGACTGAAATGGATGAATGGAATGTATTTTTAAGTGGTAGTCCTCATTTTTACAAATACTTTGTCTAATCATAGATACATATAAAAAAATTGTGCATAAAAATAGAGCATAGGATGGTTTTGCTTGTTATCCTGCTTATTTTTTTATAAATATCTGGTATCAGTTTAAAGAACATTAGGACAGAAATTATTTGTATCCACTTATTTGCTTATGCCTAAAGGTCTTTCCATTTTCACTTTTGGGTTTGTTTCTTAATCACCCTCTTATGCAGAGGGAAAGTATACAACTGAGTTTCCTGCAGAGTATTACACAAGAATGATGTTGTACACCAAGGGCAGTGCAAATAAAAAAAAAGAGAGAAGTACACTGTTGTCAGAGAACGGCATTGCAAACAGTTTCTCTTCTGATCTTAAAAACTTTTGCACCTGCACCAGGTACAAAATCAGCAATTGGAAATTTGACTGAATTGCTTGAAATGAACACACTGAAGAGCAGTCTTTGTTTCCAAGGCAACAGTCAACTTTGTTCCTAAGGTCACAAGAGGTGTTTAAATAACAAGCCTGGCTTCAGAGAACATCTTGCTAAATTTAAAATTTACATTCATTGAGAATATATGGAACTACAAAACCTTCAGGATGTAGAGTACAGCTCTCAGTGCATCTTTACTCAGTCAGAACTGACTCCTACAAAACATATTCCCTTCCCAACACCAGGTTCTAAACATGTTACCGTTCATGCCACATTTCCAATTTTTCACTGTGTCTATTATGAAAGACAAATAGTGATATCTGTAGCTAAGATAATCTTAATACTTTGTGTTACATTAAACTACAATATTAGAATGATAGCAAAAATTAGGCTCTGGAGGACATGGAAAAAAAAAATCAGGTATTTTGGCCAATCTGATCACAGTTAGATCTAATGAAGATCTCTTGGCACCCAGGAAGACATGATCATGATGACTCATTAATGCCTTATCATGGTTTTATGAAATGTTCATTATACGTCAGAAGTGATTTTTCTCAGGATACTTTTTACAGATGCTTGTGGAGAGCTTTTCCATACTTGTGTGGCAGCATGAAAGAACAAACAGTGATTTTTGAGGGAGAAGCATGCTATGAAGGAAATAACGACGGCATTTCCTTGGCAAAGTGGTGAGAAGAGTTAGCTCTCCATGTCAGAGTGGAGCAAGTGGATGAGGAGTAGATGATAAAACTGCTGAAAGTCAGAAGAAGTTAGTTTAATCCAAAGGAGTAGTAAGCTGAAAAGAACAATAATAAAGTCAAAAGGACAAATTTGAAAGATTATTTTAATAGTTACATTTATGGTGGTTGGGTTTTTTTTAGTGAAAGAGTGAGGGATGAGTGCAGGCATAAAAACTCCAGAGATTCAGCTGACATGGAGACAGAGGAATTTGGTGTTGGGATAGGTTTCACATTTGCGAGTGATTCTTTGCTCTTGTTAAACATTTTATTTCATGAATGTGCAGATTAAAATTCTTCACAGATTTTGGAGATTTGTCTAGCTTCTGAGCTGAAGAGTAGATTTGGAAAATAATGATCTTGAGGCAGCACTATTGGGGAGAAGCGATTTACTGAAGAATGTAAGTATTTCTGCAAATCCTTGGAGACAGAATTCTCAAATTACAGTTTCTAATTCCATGAAAATATACTAACTTGAAATTGTAACCTATTTAAAACTCTTTATACAGAAAAGTTTGATTTGTTTGGGAGGTTTATTAATCAGCAGATATACTTCTCTGAGAGCTATCGTTATAATGGGTTTGAAAGCCTTAATTGTGTTCTAAAATATAGGTATTAAAACCTGGGTAGCTTTCCTGTTGAGTCTAAATGGTGAAATATACAAATAGGTTTCACGTCGTTACCTTTTACAAGAGTCAAGAAGCACAGAAGTCTTCAGCTGGAATAATCAGCTCAACTCCGTTAGATTCGAGAGCCTCCCACTCTGCAGAGATCTATCCCAGAGGGGTGTTTTGGTTATGTTTGATGCTTAAAACACCGAACGTTTTGAAAGGCCTTCTAAAACTCTAAACAGCGTGAATCATCAATACCAAAATGGAGACTGAAGGTTTGTTAATGATACAATGATTGTAAAGTGGGATGAAAGTGAGAAGTAGTAAGTTGAAGGGAACTTGCTGAACCACAGTTTTCCTCCTTGTGCTCTGGATCATTATTCAAGGTTGCACTGCAATTTTTATTTCCCCCCCAATATTCCTACCTCAGTCTGTGATAAGCTAGATGATGTTCAGTGAGTGAGGTTGCTTTACCTAAACTTGGTTTTATTTTCAGTGTTGAGTAGCCAGGTGAAAACTTTCTTCTCTATTTAGAACCTAACCGCTGTTCCTTCATTTACATGTTGTTTGTTATTCAGGATACACAGTTCCTCCATACACAGTATTGAGCACAATCAATACTTAAGCAGTGTAAATTTGGAATTGTCTCATCTGCAAATAAATGGTAGTTCTACATAAGTCTTGGATCTTCAAAATTGTAATTACACTCACTACTTTTTGTTTCTCTGTTGCCTGCTTAATGTATTCTGAGTTGTGAAGAGGGTGGGGACTTTGCAGAAATAATGTATGATAATATAATCAAAAGCTGAAAGTGGGATTTTCAGAAAAGATGGTGGATTAAGTGTCTTAATTTCCACTGTCTATCACTGCAGATTATGTGTGGCCTTCAGAAATTTTTTAAAAGTTCACCTTTCATTTATTTCAATTGCCAGATACAAAACTGAATCAATGCTATTTATGATCTTTAGCCTCAAGTAACTTTTATCAGACTGGCTAAGGCTGATTTTTTAGGTGTACATCCTCCGTAACAACCTGTGCAATCCAGGTGTTACTCGTAACTGCAAACAACTGGAAAGGTATTCACTTCATACAGCAAGTGAACCGCCGCGTCCTGAGTGTTAAGTTTGACTGGGGACAAGACCTGGCAGTGGGCTTGGAAGAGACAACACATGTTTCTGCTTTGCTAAGACTAGCTCACTAACTCTTCTATGCTGTAATCGTTCGTAAATGCGTTTGCACTATAAATCTTGTTTTATTACAAGTCTCTTCTGTTTTGTATGTTGTACAGTATGATTGTTTGCAATATAAGGAAATCAGTTAACAAAATGCTAAATTACTTTTATCCTGGGAGGCGAGATTCCATGGTAATTTAGATTCTGATGAATCAGCTAGATGTTTAATATACTCTTCTAAAATCTTTTCTAAAACACACTTGTCTTCATTGAGCTGTCTGGTGCTCATCAGATGCTACATGTGATGAAAGAAGTGGTTTGATACATAGAAGTAGGAAGACGCATAGTTGTTTATTGAGGTATGTCATTTAAATTTACTGTAAATTCAAAATAGTGTGAAATGCATGAAAAAGACTACAGTGCTTGCTTATGTGGCAATCTTTCTGCTGTCTGTTTGTATACTATAATGTAATTTTCTTTGTAGTGTTTTATGCTTTTACATGTTTCAGAAATTTCAAAGTTGTGTAGTGTAAATGCTTACACTAGCTTCTAAATATAAATAAGCTTAAAAATAAATCCTGCAAAACTGCAATGATCCATTTAATAAAGTACCCATTTTTGTAAATGGCCTGAAAGGAGTGGGTGAAAATAGTGTGACACATCATGTGGGCTTAATCTGTTTCGTATAAATTTGCTGTGAAAGCTCTAGTTCAATATAGATAATGTGCAATCTGTTCTAAACATCCAGTTGTACAGTAAGGGTAATTTGTGGGAGACAGTTATGGATCTCAAGAGCCCTTTCATCATTCAGAGTATTGAATTAATCTCCTCGTAAATGCTCATTCAGAAGGTGCCAGAAGACTGCTCTGTTTGGTTGCCATGGCAGATATTATTCTCCTGGCTCCTTGGAGAGCTAAATTTGTATAAACTGTGAGTGTTTTCAAGTTTATCAAAGCAGTAAGCTGTAGTTACTCTGATTTTTGTTGTTTTTGACAGTTTCCTTCTGTCATCTGCTCGCATTAATTTTATTCTTTTAAAAAAGTTCTAAAATTTCTTTACCTGCTTGCTCTATCAAATAGAACAACAACTTTCATTTAGAAACAAGAAACAGTGAAAAAGTCTTTTTTTAGATAAAAATAAAAAGAAATTGGAAGACTCAGTAGCTGTGTGCCAAGAGATGAGTGAAAATGGCAGAACTCTCCGATAAACGCAGGTTGTAAGCAGGGAAAGGAATCAAAATACTTTGCTCAAGTCTGTACAGGGGCAGATACCATTAGGGAGATTGGACTGATTTCTTATACGATAAGCTTTTCCGTTTGCGTGTTCCCATGTTACACACAATCTGCTTATGAGCAGCAGCACTAACGAAGCCTGATTTTCTCACAATTTATGTTCTGTCTTTCCTGAACCTACGTACAACGGTGTGTACGTCCTGATTAAAGACCTGGCAGTTACTTGCTGGACAGTAGAAGGAATCGAGTTGCAGTTGTGTTTTCATTGATAAAATACTGGTTTGGATTTCCCTTCATACCAAGTTACTGATTTTCATAAAATAGAGAGGCACTTAGTATCCTTGAGACCTCTGCAAATTGATGACTTTTGTTGCAATCGGCTGGTGGCTGAAAAGTTAATTCGTGGTCCCTTCCCCCATGGCCCCGGCCCCCGAGACATCCGATTCAAAAGAGACATGATGTCACTGTGAAAGTTGCAGATTTTAGGAGACAGTTGTTGGCCACTACTGAAATTCAGAGACTAGCTTGAGCTTTAAAGAAGAATTATTTAACAATTATTCTGCCGTAATACATCCTGTCTGTTCAAGGTGTGTGGTTATGTTTGTTGTTTGCTTGTCCAGATGTCTATTACAATGTGGATGCACATGTGCTTTGAACACTTGAGCTTGAGGGGTTTTTTTTATGTTTTTGTTACTCGAGATAATTGTACTCAACATAAGCCCATCGCTAGGGAGACTAACTGGATAATAAGAGTTTGCAATAACATACTTGCCTGCACACACATCAGCGTTCAAATTACAGTGTTGACCTCACAGAAAATTCTGTGGTCCCGACATCTGAAAAGTAACCCCCTTGTTGACTGCTCTGTTAGCAAACTCTTCCCTTTCAGAGACAGCCAGGCGCAAAGCTGTTCTTGGCGATCCTGTGTTAGCTGTGCAGCTGAAAGACTCTCAGATCTAACTCCTAATCAACTGTGAATATGTCGGAGGATACTGCTTTGAATCAGTGAGAGTGTGAATGATCGTATGGACAAGAATTGAAGGGAGAAAATGAAGCTACCCATTAATAATTGGAGTTGTCAGAAGTGTTTTGTCGGTATGCAAATTTACCATTTACCTACTTCCAAGTCCTTTTCAGTCTAGCATGAGAGGACAGGGCATATATAAACTCTTTGGGTACTGGATAAGCAAGAACGTATTCGTACTCTACTTTGTTAAGAATATGGATCCACAGTGTGAAACTGTGTAGGGATAGCATGTGCTAGTCTTCTGGAGGGTGATATTTGGTGTGTGTACAAAATGTAAAAATACTCAGAACAAACCTGAGGGGAAGGCAGATTGTAGAGAACTGAGAAACTGAGAGTAGGATGATATGTCATAAAGCACTGAAAAAGGATGTATAAAATGCATTCATTACCATTGCATTTCCTCTTTAAATCAGATTTGTTTCTAGCACAAGATTGGAGAAAGTGCCATTCTGGACAGAACCTGCGTGCGGTTCAGACTGCCAGCAAATCTGTTACAGACCATCTCATTGAAACAACAGCTGAACTATGAAATGGTTGAATTGTGAAGTGATTAAACAAAGACACATTAACATGAGAAGGTTACTTACACTAACATGAGGGTTTTTTTCAATATGTAAGCAAAACAGGGAACACATTAAGTGGAGCAAATGAGGCCTGACATGTTCGTGAAGGATTTGTTTTTTAACCATGAGTGTCTGTAACACTCAACATTACGAGCATTGCCTGTTCTTTCTCTCATTCTCCTGTGGTGCATCATAAAAGCAGCATTTCTGCTGCGTTGGAAGTCTCATACACTTCTATGGAAAAGCAGCACAACTTGACATTTGGGAAATGGAAGAGGGTTTGTGTTCAAAGCAAGATGGTTAGGGTCAAAGAGCATGTCAGTCTTTAATTAGTATGCAGCATCCTTTTCAGTTTGCGTGGGGAATATTTTCGATTTATTCATTACATCCTATACTGTAAAAACTGCAAGAATTTGCCAAGCTGAAAGTAACCTTTTTTTATTAGTCATGCAGACGAAGGGATGTTGTACGTTCAACAGATTGTAAAGTACTAAAATGTATTCTGAGGTGTTTTAGAAGGTAGACATCAGTGGAGTTCCCTTAACCTTCCTCATCGTGAAATAAATATTAAATTGAAGTGTCTGACATCTATTTTTGTCAACTCAATATAATATTATGCTAGGAACTTTCTGAAATCATGCAGAATACCGTAGCTTTCTGTAGACAGGCGTATATACATCATTCCATATGTATCAGACTTGGCATTGCTGTGTTATGGCAGCAATGTTATGTTGCTGTTCTGTGTTTAATTTATTAAATAAGAGACTGAAGTCTCTGGTATTCAGAGGGAATTTTCATTAAAACCAAATTCATTTATGTACATGGAAGGCATCATACCATTATATAAATAGCTGTATGCTAAACAAAAGAATAAGTTTTCCTGTATGTACGCTCAGCATTGGTTCTCTCTGATGTGCAATTATATGAACTACAAGCAACATGGCATGTGGTGATAGGTAGCTCATATGCAAAAGAGAACACTGTTTAGAGCAGATCTGTTGGTGAGATAATGTCTTTTTGCTTCTGAGAAGCAGGCTGTCAGGAGGTTTCAATAGTTCCGTTAGGCTCTGCATACAAAAGCATGCTTTTTAAGGTGCCAGCTTGTATTAAATGGATTAGAGAAGCCAGGAGGAAAATATCTGGCAAAAGAACTAAATTCAGACAGATACTTTTTAAAGCTTTATTGAATTTTAAAGTTTTAGTAAAATGAATGAAAATTAAATGGAAAAGCAGGACTAGAAAGAAATTTTATAATTTAAGGTACAGTAGTACTCTTTTTTCTTTTTTTTTCTTTTCTGTTGACAGCAAGTAAAACATCAGAAATCATTTCAGAGCGTTATGCTCCTCTGTCGTTTGCTAGGTTATTCACCCAGTAATAGGTGTAATGTGCACTGCTTATGGCTATATATCCTGTGAAATGGATTGAAAAGAGAAAGATTTGCTTTCCTAAGAAGCGTTTGGAGAATCTGAAGTTTCATTGCCTTGTCTGGGTTTTCTTTTTCCTTCTCATTTATAGGCTTTGCTGCTTGCTTTTTGGTTTTGTGGGGTTTTTTTTGAAATTGCTATAGTACTTGAGTCTTTGTTAGAGCTGCATAGCCAGTCTATGAATTTTTTGTCTAACTCCTTTCTTTTCTTAGGAAAATCTTTTTTTTCTTTATATCTGCTCCCTCAGAGGATGATAATATCATCCATATTCCAGCATACTTATTTTCTTTTCTACTGCCTCAATTTTTGTTCCACCTGGAAGATGTAGTTGGAATGTGTGTGGAGAAGCAAGCAGTACGTGGTAGGTCGTTTCTGCAGCGGCGTTGTTTTGGGCGCAGCTGTAGCTGTACTTTCTGCCTTGTTATCTTGGAGCAAGTCTGTCCAGAGCCATATGTACTGCAGAAGTGCAATCTCAGTTGCAGAATCTGCTGCAGTTCTGTGTCCTCTCCTTGGTCCCTCAGAGCAGAGGAGGAAACACTCGAAACATGTCCTGTTTGGGCAGAGATTCTTACCTTGACAGACACTGAAAGTTTCGTAGAGTATTGGTGTATTCTGGAAGAAGAGGACAAGCCAGAAAGGAACATCTCCCAGATAAAACTCTGGAATGAATCATTGGGACAGTTGAGCAGAAAGGATGGAGAGGTGCAGAGAGTAATTATCTCCATTTAGGGAAAAAAAGGAGAAAAAAAAAACCCCAAACACCAAAACCCCAGGGAAAGACAAGAAACGCATTCATATCACAAAGCAAGGATTTTTTTCCTTTCAAAGGTGAAAATCAGTTTTTGATACTAGAGCAAGTGCTTTCTGTAGAGATGTTACATAAGGACAGAGGCCGATTACATTTGATTCCCAGGTAAACAGAGATAATACTAAAACCATTTCTAGAAAAGCTGGGCAAAATGTGTGGTGGTATTTTGAGTGATCTTGCTCTAAAGATGTCCAAAATGGTTGAGCAAACTTGCAGGGATGTGGCCAATCATAGTTCCTTCAAAGATGCCTTAGGATGAGTTCTTAAATTTCGATGCAAAGAAAAGGTTTAGCCGACGTGTGTGCATGCTGACTCCATAGCTTTTGATAGGAAAGAAATGGGAAAAAGCTGCAGGATTTTGAAAGTGTTTGTAACTATTTTGGTAATTCTCATGTAGGAGATGGTACGTCTGCCAGAATGGCCCAGCAAACCCAGGTTGTTAAGATTCAGGTCAGACACTGAGACAAAGGAACTGCCTGTGGTAGGTAACTATTTGTATTGCAGTGGTTGTATAGTTGTGGCACTTAGAGGGCTTACGCACATTAGGACTTCTGTTGCCTTACCTCTCTATAAAAAGGCACAAGTATTAAGTTCCTGCCCCAGAGCGCTTTTTGGACGTCTGTGCTACACATACAGGTCACCATCTGCTTGGCCAGGCAGGTTCCAAAAGCATTGTACAGTGCCGCCTCTGAACTGCTTTTGGTTACCTAGGAAGAGAGAAGAAGAGTTGAAAAAGCTTTGGCAGCAACACAGCCTTAGACGTTTAAAGACAATTTTGCCTCCTATTGTAAGAGCAGGGCTGCCTGAAACAGGACAGGGATTGCTGGATATTTCTTGAAGAGAGTCTTTGTGTTGGTGCCCTCTTTACTTGATTAGTTTGAAATGAATTGAAAAACTAAGAAAGTCTGTTTTCCTGAAAGGATGGGGTTTCTTGTCAGCATCATCTTAAGCTGATGGATTTTTTCAAAAGGTAAGAGTACTCCTATATATATACACGCACACACATGCGCGCACACATGTATAAAGGAGTACTAAATTTGCTAAATAGATACCTCTTTAGTGACACTTGGTCCTTCCTGTTTCTGACTTGAGATGCTATCAAATTAATCAGTTCGTCTGTCTCTTGAAAAAGGCTTGGTCATCTTCTGAGAGATGGAAAGGTCTGTTCTTACCACATTTTAGCTAACGTTTGGTAACTAGTGGTGAGGTAGAATCTTAATGAAAGACAGATGGGTTTGGTTTGATGGAAGTGCTGTTGAGCAAACCCAGAATTTAGCTGGTCTGCCAAGTTGAGAAACTAAGTGACTAAATCAGGCTTGCATGTGGTAAGAAGACACCTTTCATCTGCAGGTGGGACACACCCAAAGTTTTCCTTACTTGTTTTTAACTTGATGATGTTGAAATTACCAGACCAAACCATTAATTAGTTCATCCAGTTACTTTTTCTCTGGGAGTGATCAGTCCTGTTGTTTCCATAAGAAGTGTACAAAAGTGAACAGTTAAAACTTTGGAATAACTATTAATAGAAGCAGTTGCTTACTTTCTGTAACAATTAATATTAAACTTATAAATCGGAAGAAGTTTCATATCTGCTTCAAAAACAAGATTATTTTTAATGCCACTGTGGAGTTTCAGTTTGTTGCATAAACATCTAATACAAGAGCATTTATATGGATCTTAGTAATTCTGAGTGAATTTTCTTTTCTGTTTTTTCACTGATCAGCAGAAATCAAGAAAAGAGATTCACTCATTCACTAACACAGGACAAAGACTTCTTTTCTTCTTTTTAGTGAAAAGAGCCCTGCAGACTCCATATGAGAAAATTTTGCTGAGGTGTTATTTATATATTTTTCCATTATTATTTGTGACTATTCCCATGTCACAGAAAGATCAAACAAAGTCAAGAAGCAAGTTCAGCAGATGGCAGTTTCAATGAGATACATTTCTTTGATCAAAAGTTGATAAGATTGCAAAATTCAAATATAATTATTTGAAGGTTATTTCTATGTGAGATTAATACTTAGTAATATATATCATATATATATTTTAAATCAATACTTAATGCTATTAGTCTTCAGGGTATAATGTCTGCTGAAGAACTCCTTTGCTGATCCGAAGTATGAATTCCCCATAATATTATGGTAGCAATATTGACCAATTTCCAGATTTCACAGGTTGCGAATGAGGAAGGCACGAGGAGAAGAATTCTCAAGGTAACAAAAACAAACAAACAAAAAACAACACATGGCACTGCTCATCCCCGTGAAACTAGCATTGTTTAAGTCGTCTTTATTTGTTCTTCTGTGTGTATACATTTTCTTTGTATTTTTTGTATGTGTATAGATGAGTATACAGCTACAGAGAGAGAGAATGAGAATCTGTGTGTGTGGATGCTCTTGAGCTCCTTTTGTAGATTCACTCTTACACTGGCTTGTAAACCACAGCCTACAATCCCTTTTCTTTTTACTGGGCATCCTGTTTCCCTTTGTATTTCCTCACACCACTAATAATTACCATTATTTCCTATTAATATGGAAAATTATGTGTGTGAGAGGTATTTGCTTTAGATTATTGAAGAAATGTTTTGCTATGGTTGTGAATTATTACTATTTTAGAAAATAACGTAACTTACTGCCATGTTTTTTGCGGTTCTGTTGGTCCTGTAATGGTACATAGAATTTTCACTGTTTGCTTTCTGATTGTTTCCAGTGCCAAAAAGGAAACATGAGCATGTGAGCACTGACAGATTACCAAGCTTAAAGTGCAGAAAATTAATTTCTGCAGCTTGTTAATATTTTGTAATTATTCGTCTTGTCCCAGCTTGCATATTTGATTTGCCTTGAAGGATCTGTGGAAATGTGTGTTCACCTTCCATCTTATACCATCACATAAATTTACAGTGAATTAACTAGGTGACTTACCAGATAATATTAACTCACTTTACTGATGCAAAATCATATGATGTCTTAAACATTTATTTAGAGTCCTTTGACAGCACTTACTGGCATGTTTTTTAGAATCTAGTTTGTTTTGACAGATGCAACAACCTATTTTATAAAGGTCTTACTATAAAATTCATAAGACAACATAAATTTTCTGACAAATGGTATGTACAGTGTTTCTATAGCAATAGGACGGAGTTTTAATGTGCTACAGCTAATGTGTTGAAGAGAAATAGTTTTAGATATTTGTCATTGCATGGTAGATGCTGTATTTATTGTGATAGATTAAAACTGAGAAATGGGAATGTGATGGTTCTGGTAACCCAGGGTACCCAGTAAAAGCACTTTGCAATGTATAAGAAACATTTCAAAGCAAAGCCTTGAGATCTGATAGAATTAAATTAGTGTGGCAATTTAACATGAATCACAATAGTTAATCCCTCCGTGCATGCTGAATCTGGCATCATTAGCTCTAATTTCCATTGAAGCAAAAGAAGAAGGTCAGTCTAGAACAGCGGCTGGCCTGGAGCAGTGTATATCTGTTCAGCACATTTATTCCTGGGCTTCAGTTCATGGCCAGGCTCTATCCAGCCCCCTGGAGTGGAGCAGCCAAGCGGGGCTCGGTTCTTCCTTTCCTTCCCTCCGTCCGGGAAAGTGGAGCGGGATGGTGGGAGCGGGAGGAGGAGTGGAGCTCCCTTCCCACCAGGGAGCTCCTGGACTCCAGGGCCTGTCCTCTGGCAGTGTCTCTGCCGGCAGGTTCGACCCTTGCCGTCCAGTGAATTCGGATGCAGAAGGGAGAGATTTCTAGGTTTGAAGAAACTGGAAGTAAAAAAAAAAATCTAAGGGAGAGGGTGCAGCTAGGGCAGCAGAACACAGGGCAGGGAATCAGCAAGGAGTAAATACGGAAAGGGAGCAAAATACTTTAATAAAGAAAGCAAAAACGCTTGACAGAACTGAGAAAAAAAAAAAGCAGAACAAATAAGGAGGCGTGTTACCAAAGCATATGAACGTTGTCTTACTCTGTGCATGGAGAGGCCACATAGACACAAGATTCACATTGAAAAAGTAACAGAATAATTTCAGTGTGCTTACCCTTTTTTGTGATTATTCAAGTTTTGTTTAGAAGGTAACAGTTTCAATATGAAGTTCTAAACCTAAAAATAACAATATTATTAAAATAATTTCTTACAAATTTATATGTGTATGATGCAAGTAATCTGCTTATGTCTTTATGTATTGTTTTGCACAAAAATTAACAGAGAGAAACTGGGTTTATAGGGTTGACACAGCTTGAAAATAGTAAAATTTAGTCAGAAATCATTCCCACATTTTTTTCCAAGCTAAATGTCACCCTAAAATCTTTTTCTGGAATTGCTCAGTTATATGCTGTAGGGTGTTCCAAGGCAGTAAAGCAGATCTCAGAGTGCACGCTAATATTCAGCATATCTACAGATCATTGTTTGTCTTCGTGTTACAAAGCTGCTTTAAAATTCAAATCTCTTGGGCCTGAAAATAGTAGCTATTGTATAGTTTTAATTTTCCATAGCTTGCTCTGTATTGCAAAACAGTTTCATAAAGCTTTGCAAAAAAATTGCTGGTAGTATTGGAGGCAGAAGACCGCAACAGTGTGCTCAGGTCTCTGAGAACGAACAGTAGAGATGGCTCTGGGAAGGGGGCTACAGAGGAGCACCTGGGGCACGGCAATACTGATGGGCACAGCACCTCCGCGGCATCACGCTCAGGAGAACTTTATTTTTCTAGTGAAAAAGCAGGCAGGCGGACAGGAGCTTTACCAATCACTCACTACATCACTTCTGAACAAATGCAGTAAACAACCTGTAGCAAAGAGGTTTTCTTCCCACTATTTTGTTGGAAAAAAGGAAAAGCGTTTTTTTCACTCGTAACCTAGGAAGCACATAAAGGGAAGGTCTGGCTTCGCTGAAGTCAACGAGAACTTTGCCGTTGCCTTCAAGAAAGCCAGACCTTTACTCTTTGCTAGATTGTTTAAAATTACTACAGGCATAGCACAGTGATTTATAAATATTCTTATACCTATAATTTAGGACTATGTCAGCTGTTACAACTTCACTCATTTTGAAGAAATGCAGAGTTATAAACTACCAAACCAACCTCTTACTCATTTTCCAAATATCTGTGTAAGCTAATTCAAAGATTATTCTGACTCTCCTACATGCTTATTAGACAAACTTTTGTAGTTCTCCAAGAGTAATGCTTCGTATGCAGTTGTGCCTCTTAAATGAAAATGGCACCTTTAATGAGCTGTGTGCCTTTGAGTATGTGTGTATCTGCGTAAGGGTTGTGAGATTGAGGGGTTCTCTAGCCCGGGCCCCAAAGTGGCAATAAGCAGATGCCTGCGATGGAGCGAAGGGCAGGGCTGATGTATATTTCCTGTAATATTTTCCTGTCCTCTGCCTGTGCTCAGCTCGAGGACTTACTGAGCCAAATCGAACCATAAATCCACCATTACTATTATGAGTAGTTGACTTTATCTGAATAGGTATATGACTTTATCTGTTCAGATAGTTATCAAATTAAATATATTTTTAAAAGCAAATCAGTACCTGTAACTGATCAATACTTACGCTTAGCCCAGTGTTTAATCCAGGGAAAACAAGTTGCCTTTTTTCCCATGTGCGCCTCGTCTTCCCGAGGAGCAGGGTGCTCGGCAGAGGGGGAATCTGCATTGTCGCAGGTGTCCTTGGTGCGAGAAGGAATTCTGTCAGTTGTGTCGTTGCCATTCTGAAATTATCTGCACAGGGACCTTTGTTACACTTCAAAATTGGTAGGGCTGATTTTTCCAGAATGTTTGTAAGATAACTGCAACTAGCAATTGGTTTCCAGCTTGATATGGGTTGTTTTTCACTGGTCTGTGAAAAGGCAGTAGCAGGTAATAGCAGAGCCCCCATAGGAAGTAGAAGAAAGCTTGTTTTTGAAAAGAAATACAAGAATGAAAATGTTACTGGAAATTATATTGTAAGGACAAATACTTGGGGCAGGAGAGCCTCTGCTGGGGAGGGAAACAAATAGGGTGACCTGGCAGGTCCCTTCTCTTGCTGGTCTTGGATTCCTTGCCTAGTAAACTCTTGGGTCAAACTGAGAGTAGTCCTTCACCAAATAATTTAAACATTGAGTAGTTTTTCCTACTTTACTGCAGTGAAATGTTAGTTTGTGAATACTGTGGTAACAATAACTTCAGAGTTGAACTCACTTTCCATACTGATACAGCAGATAAACTGAGAGGCGAATTCCTTCTGAAACTCCTTGGAGTGGTTGCTTTTGCTGTCTGTCTGCCCAGCACTTGGTGCAGAAGTCTGATTTCTAAACATGTGGTTTATACTTCATGTATATCTGAATATTTTCTACTTACACCACTCAGTTGTTGGATTTCTCTGGTGTCATCTGACGTATTTGTCAGGCTGAAGCTTCTCGCTGCTGCAAGGCAGACGGAAATTTTGTACTTGCAGCGTTGTGGTTTGTGAGTGGTAGCAGGACAGAGCAGAGCCACGCGCCCTCCGTGTGTGGCTGCTTTTTATATCCGATTTATGTCACAGATGCAAATTTCCAAAAATAGTGCCTGAAGTTGCGTTCTTAGTTTCGTATCTGGAGTCCAATCTAGATTGCCGAATTAATTCCCTGCACAGAGGAGTAACCTTTTCTTGTTGTTATTACCCATTTTTCAGAAACCGAGTAGAGCTCTGTATGGATCCACAAATTAACAAATTTGGGAAGAACTGTGGGCCCGTGTTATTCAGGCCAGCTGGGCTTGGGCTGGGGCGAGGCATGCCATGGTGTCCGCTGGCAGAGCAGAGGGGGGACGGGGAGCTAATGCTTTGGGTGCTCAGGTGTTGGGCTTTGGGTGCCTGGGCTCCAGTGATGGCCAAATCCATGGCCAGAAAGTAATGTCATTATGGAGTGTTTTTTTGTCGTCTTGAGGCATAATCCTTTTTGAGAGATCGTCTTAACTTTTCACATAGACTGTTCCCTGCTATTGCATGGATTACAGAGATGTGTTCATGCTCTTGATGTTTCCTCTGCTCTTATTGTGGCGTTAACTAGTTTAAAATAGTATTTTGCCTTTCATACGATAGAATTTGTTAAAGGGTGTTGGCAAAAGCCATGTGGGTTTTGGCACGTGTAACACTGGAATAGATGTTGTCTGGTCTCCTCTGGGCCAAACCTCTACGAAGTGGGTTTATGCACACGAGGGAAGCTTGTGTCTATAACCCAGCGGGTCCCTTCCAGCCTTCAGCTCCTGCAATGAAAGCACAGAGCTCGCGTAGCCTTGCTTGTCGTGAAAGTGTTAGACCGAAACACCTATTCTCTGGGACGCGGTAGCGAGCTGTGTGTTTCGGACACCGCCTGAGCACTCGACCGTCAGAGCAGAGGTGCGAGGATGAGGGACGGTCGGCTGTCTGGCTGCGGTGCCACCCACCGCCCTCCCATCCTTCGCCGCTGGTGCCGGCGTTCCTCCAGACGCTGTTGTGCTGTCGTTCCCCTGTTTTCTGCGCTGTGGCTCCGGAATCGTGAGGCAGGGCGAGTGCAAAGCGCGTGAGCTGAAGGAGTGAATCAGCATTTGCCGAGCGACCCGGTTCTTAGCCAGGCTGTTGGTGCCGTTACCGCTGCGGTCAGGCCAGCTCGGCTACGTCGGCAGTTACGTGTCGGTGTCAGGCGTATCTGCACAGCCGGGGTTTGTGTCCAGAGGCCTGGTTAAACTCTCAAAGCGTTGGGCATTTCTCTTGCAAAGGTTAAGGGCCTGCTCTGGGGCATCCTGCTTAGCGTGTAAGCTTCTTAAACGTCAGAGAGGAGCAATGGTTTGTCTTACCCATTTTCCCTTGATTGTTAACTACTAACTGCAAACTGGTAATTAACATTATCCAAAACTCCAGAGAAAATAAATGTTATCATAGCTCACCCTGAAATCATTAAAACATGGTTGATGTACTGTTAACCTAGGGACAAACTGCACCCTCGAACTGTAGTGAAGTCTGTTTGACCCAGGTCACAGAATTAAAGAAATGTGTGGCTGACAGGCACGGCTCTGGAAGGACGGTGCAGTCCACCCCTCTGCTCCAAGACGCGATCAAGGTCATGTCGCTTGGGATATTTTTGCATCATTGCGTTCCTAGCTAGTCAATAGTTTCTGACGCCAAAATCTATTGACTGGCTGCGTACTGGATGAGAGGTAATTGCGTAAGCTAACGGGGAGAGCATCGGCGAGGCTGGGCTGGCATCCCGGGAGGGCGGCTAGGGCACGCGCTCCTCGTTAGGCATTCAGGCATACTGCTTCACATTGTCTGTTTAGCTTTCGCTTCGCAACTACATGGTCAGTTATGGTGAAGGAAGTGAATTTTAAAAAGTGTGAACTAAACCAAGGTAAATGTAATTTAAATGTTCTGCGGGTCAGAATACATAAGCTATGTTTTTGAAGAAAATACTGTGATACTATCAAATATGGTTGATTTCTATGATTTCTACATTCTTGTACTCTCTACTGAACTAAAATAAGGTTCAGCAAAGGGTGACTAATACTGTAAGAAGATTGTAATGAGTATTAAATTTAATACTTTGAAATTTAAATCTGAGACTATATGAAGTAGATTAGAAAAAAATCTTGGAAAAAAAAATCAGCTACAAATGGCGTTGCTTTGTCTGCTGTGGCTCACAGCACTATTAATCAGGCACAATACTCCAAGGCACGTATGATGTGATTCTGCAGGTTTTCCTGACTCTGCATTTACTAATTTTGCAAACTTACTGTTTCATTAACACTCACTTTTTGTACTTGGTGTTCTGTCGTGAATTAGGCATACATGAAAGGAAAGATGAGAGTTACTTTTTTGCTGTTTGCTGTTACCTGCTATGTGTTGTAGCAGATTCCCACTCCAGATCGGTAAAGTCTGGGCAAACTTCTCTGCCATGATTCCTGTAGGAACAACGATAAAATTCTCTCCGCCTGGAAGGGACCTCAGAAGGTCTCTTGCCCAACCCCCTGCTAAAAGCAGGGCCAACACCAAATTCAGACCAGGTTGCTTGGGGCTTTTGCCAGTCGGGTCTTGAAAACCTCCAAGGACAGAGACTGCAAAACCTCCCTGGACCACTGCTGCAGTGCTTAGTTATCCCTGTAGTGATTTTTTTAATTTTTATTTTGGCTTATTTCTTTATGACCACTTTGTTTCTTGTCCTCTTGCTGAGAGAGAAGCAAAGAGCCTGTCTCCATCTTCTTGCTGACCTCCTTGTAGATATTGGCAGGCGTCTCAGCCTTTTCTCACAGGACATGTGCATCGACTCCCTGCCCATCTTGTGTCCCATGGCTAGACTTGGTGAAGGTGATCAGTATCTTTCTTATACTGGAAGCCCTAATACTAGGCACAATATTCCAGATGCAGCCTAGAGGTAAGGAGAATATTAGGTGCAGTGCTTGGTAGCTTTTCAGTCCTCAGGAAGTTAAATTATTGCAATTGCTTACAGAGTCCTTCTCATCAGATCTACACTATTCAGCATTTGTTTCTTTGTTCTCTTCAGCTTAAAGTTCTCACCTTCTCATCAAAAATCTGCATTTTGATTGTTCAGTGCTCATGTGTGGCTTTTTTTTTTTTTTTTTTTGAGTGAGTTGTTTTCACCAGTTTGCAGCATCACAGGGCCATTGGTCTTTGCTCTGGTAAACAGGGAAATTGTGAAATTGTTCCTGCAAGTCTTTTGTCTTATTACTTAAGTCGGGGGAAACTGTATGCTGGAAATCAATAGCTTTCAAGAAGACTCAAGGGTTGTACTGGATGAGTTACTGAAAATAAGTGTTCAGTGTTACATTGTGGCTGCATGGGATAACGCAGAATTCCTGGGATTTATAACCAGGAGTAGACTAGCCTAAAGGTGTTTATTGCTACTGTAAACAAGCATCAGTTATCTTCTCCAGCTATGGCAACTAAGAGGTTGCTGAAAAACTGGTCAGTGTCAGAAATGAGGCTTAAAAGGTACCCCAAACCTGAAGTCCTTGAGCTCGGTTCCCTGCAGAGAGTGTTTAACGCCACGCGTGACAGCCTGGAGGGAAGGGTTGTGGTTCTAGATACGAAGTTACCACAACTTTCCACCGTTATAAATGGCAAGGACAAATTTCCATTAAATAAGTTTGTGCACTTTTACACAGAACAAAATACTATATGTAGAAGAGGCTTACCAAGTTTTGAAATGGGTGTTGATTTGCCTCTGCTGTAGCTGGCTGGCACTTGCAGATTAAGCTGATACAGTTCTTGCAGTTGTCAGCAAACAGCTCAAGGCCCAGGAAACAACCTTTGTTATGACAGCACACCATTAGGAAAGGATAACTTTAATACATATCCATCATGTTTTCATATTATAATTGATTTGAGAAAGTGGGAAAAATACTGTGTAACATTGCGCTTTCTTTAAGCAGTAAACTGCTAGTGAGCTGTTCTACAGAGTGAATACAGGAAAAGCAGAAGATGGAGTTGCTCATTAGAAACATCTGCCTTCATGTCATCCTGTGTTTAACTGCGCAGCTGATTACATGTCTGTTCGTCATACACACAACCTTACGTGTGCACTGACTGCGCACATGGAAAGGCACCAGACCAGCGAGTCATTAACTCCTGCTTTCATCGATTTTTCGCTTTTAAAATGCTTTCTATTTTTTGAAATTGTTTTCCTCAGGTTGTGGTTGAATTGTCAGTTGGCGTTAACACCCACAGTGGTAAAATTAAGTGTAGTTAGAGGCTGGCTTACCAGGACCGAGCAGAACTGGAAAACAGCAGCATTCTAAGTGTTTGACATGGAGCTCGGCACGCGCAAGAAGTCAGCGTGAAGTAGACAGCCAGAAGCGAGCCAAGCAGAGACTGTCAGCCACCTGATGAAAGGCTGGCTGTCCCGTAGAGACCCCACAGGGAAGCGGAGGGTGTTTGATGAGATTCCGAGCGCCTGTGGAACGTGCACTGGTTATCTCCATCCTCCTCTTGTGCAGAAAGGAGGTCGCGGGCTGATCTGCGAGCTGGGTTGGTGGGAGGCAGCGCCCACTTCTCGGCTGCCGGACGGGCTGGAGCTTCGCGCCGGGGCAGGTGCTGGCCTGGCCCAAAGCAGCCCTCCTGCGCCCAGCGAGGCGCGGGGCGGCCCGGCGGCCGTGGGCTCTGTGCTCCAGCTGAAGGTGGGCTGTGGTTCTCCTTGTGCCGCGCAGAAGCAACCCAGAGTTCCAGCAGGGCTGCAGCCTGAGCGAAGCCCTGGTGCTCCCAGGAGTAAATCCCGTGGCAATTCAGCTGGCTTTGCTTTAGCCGAGGCCTGCGGTGTTACTGTAAATATTTCTCGTAAGTTTGTGGTTGTAGCTATTTCTTTTACTTGCATATATTAATTAGTGTTGTTCATAGCGCTAAATCGCAAGATCAGATGTCCGTAGACCCTCTGACTGGAGAGTTACCGGTCGTTGATACCTACCGTCAGTGCTCTCTGTAGTAAAATTTGTGTTTCTGGTTATGAACACACAAAGGGAGTAGCCTGATTTCCAGGCTTGGTATGCAACTGTGTTTGTGGTGTGAAAGTATCTGTTCTGTTTTATCAAAGTGCTTTCAGAAAATTTAATGTGGAAATGTAGTGAAATGTAATTAATTGGTAAAGCCTATTAGTAAACCGCATTGAAGAATTTTTGCTATTTCAACTGAAAGTACCATCTAATTACATTATGTGTGCTTTACAAAGACATTTAAACTCAGTAAAATGGAAATAGCAAATATATTGAATTACAGCAGATAAATACTTAGAGCAATTCCTAGCAGTAGAATTTTAGAATAAACTGCGTTATAGGCCCACTACAATAAATGACTGTTAGTTTAGAGGTGGGCTCCCGTCTGATGTCTGGCACCCGTAGGCCGCGGTCGCTGAGCGTGCCGCATAACGCGGACGGTGACGCTGCGCCAGCCACGCAGAGCGCAGAGCCGTGGCCCGAGGGGCCGCGCAGAGCCAGGCCTGGCTTGCTCGGGAGCGGCACCGCGCCGTCCGCTGTCCTGCACCGCCGCCTGCTCTGCAGGGCAGAGGCATAAACCTTTCGCCAGTGACTCTCAGCTGATGGTAAATAAGCGAAGCGGGGGTTTCTTGAGCCCCAATGCCTTTCTGAGCTATGCCTCTGGTGAGCTTACAGAGGCTGTCCACATGCCACAACGGAGCCTTGTTTTTCTGTGTCGTCATGCATCTAGTAGGTTTGAAAAGTAGATTAGGAAGTCTTTAATACGTCTTTCTCTATGTTTTTAAAATACTACTTAAAACTTACACAGAAGTGTCTTTGAGTAACTAACTCAGTCCCACAGGTTTGTCAGTGAGCATGTTGAGGCCATCGGCGGAAAGATGATCTTAAAATCTACCCTGTCAGTTCCCTTTCTCAGTGTCAGAAAAAAAAAATACACTGCCTTTCCCATAAGTTGTCCTAGAGAAATATTTTCCCAGTAAAAAGGAACATTTCCTTTCAGAGTAAAAGAAAAGAAAATTTAAAAATTCTTCAGACTGAACTTGGCAAAGAATTCTACTGCCTAATGGTGCCACTGCATGTTGCTTGCTGACGTGATAGCTCCTAGGGGAGCCTGGTGTTGCCAGGTACTGCAAAATATGTTTTGGTATTAGAAATTATAAAGAAGAAATGAAATATGCAGCTCTTGGAGTTCTCACGTTGCTTGTGATTCATTTCCTGAGCTACGCGAGTGGCTGCGTTTGGACGGGTTTTGCCCAGGCTGTGTGCGCCATGGCAGCACGTGAAGCTATTTTAAGATGTTTTTCTACTCACTGGCCCGCTGAAGAAGCTGGTAAATTTGTTTGTTTGTCGTGTATCTTAAATATACTAGCGTAAGATTGCCAGCATAAAAGAAAACTAGCGTAAGATTATCTCAGTTCAAATAAGGAGAGCCTTCAAAAATAAATGACAGTAGTCCCGCTTGTGCAGCGTTTTTGGACAGATTGCCATCTAGTCATCATTAGTAGTCATGTGCTTGGTTTTTTTCCAGGCTTTGGCAAGCCCTGCAGAAAGCAGAGAATAAAAATACCTTTCCAGTTCTCTGTATTCCTCATCAATCCCCGTGTAATTACAACAACGCTCAGAATTCAAGAAAATTATTCTAAAATAAGAGAAATAGGTTTGAATTTGATGAATCATGAACTGAATTAAGTTGCTGTCTTCTGTGCCTTTTTAATGTTTGTACAATAGCGGTAGAAGTCACTTTAATTAAGATGCTGTAGTTTCATGCAGACATTTATTGAAATAAGTGAATCAGGATGCAAAAGAAGAATCTGTTTTCCAGCATTTAGCTGTGGCTTTTTTTCTGCACTGTTGCTATGGAGGAGCGTATAAATATTTGTATCACAAACTAATTTTACTTCTCTTATAGATGGCATGGAAGTACAGATAAAAATGGTAAAGAAGAGTTACTGTAGGTGGGTTTTATCATGCAGAGTAATGTTTTGGAGTGGGTTCAGGCACAGACTAACAGCAAATGAAAGTTAGGTGCTGTGTTAAAGCAGTCCGACAGCTTTATGTTACAGAATAGAAATTGAATAATAATGTCCACTGTGTTTGCAGTTTCCTCTTTTCCAGTTTTTTTCAATAACATTATTAGGTGTTTGTCTTTCTACTAGCTCGTATGCACTGGGCTATTTGTGTAAAATCAAGTACAAGCATAAAAGAACGAACTTTAACTCAGAAGCACATGTCCGTCCACTGCTGGGTGGATGATACAGAAACTACGCAGCTGCTGAGGAGCTGGAAGCTGCATAGATCATTTCTTCTTACGATCGCTCCCATGTTTCCATGTCCAGCCGCCTTCTGTCCTCATCTGCCAAACTGCCGCGCGGGAGGCAGCCACGCTGGCCACCGGCCTCTGGAATTGCAGCGGCGCTGTGCAGCTCCTCAGCTTTGCTCCTCACCCTGTCCTTCAGGCTGGTCTCCATCCAGTCTCCTTCCTTGGACCATCGTCTCTCAGTGTTGGCCTTTGGGGACTAAAGTCACTGTGATTATTTCTTAGTATACCAGGGTGGTTTCCAGCCATCCAGATGTTGCAAGACCCTTAGCTGATAACCCCTGGTGATGTGTGAGAGACGCCCTGGGCACAGTTTAACCTGCCCTCTTACTGCCTCTGTGAAGTCTCTGTTACAAAACATCCTCTTTAATAAGAAGCTTCAAAGAGTGGCTCTTTTTTTTCTTTCTCAGCAGATATTTTCAACACCTGGAATTGTTATTCTGGTTTCACATTGAGATCTGGTTAACAACAGGATTGGAAATAACACGTATCACCATGGCAGTCTGCTACCTCGTCCTTATATCACAGGATGTTTTCGTTCAATTCAACAGCCAAAAAAAAAAAAAAGGGCAA
>Ga0065711_1032217_pt1 | contig 27761 bp, 19 predicted proteins | sample Hoacrofraction12_FD_59098 | JGI IMG/M metagenome (GOLD analysis project Ga0065711, IMG submission 59098) | Hoatzin crop microbial communities from Cojedes, Venezuela - Epithelial fraction 12 v2 (version 2) | ecosystem: Host-associated > Birds > Digestive system > Esophagus > Crop | place...
GCAACTTACAGCTACATTTAAAAAAAAAAAAAAAAAACACCAACAAAACCCCCAAAATAGTAATAACCAAAAAAGCGTGACATCACGTGGTTTAATTTCATTTAGCTGTTGCATATCCAGCCACTTTTTTGATGCAGCAAGAGTACAGCTTATGCAGCAATATCAACCTGGGCTGATCAGAAGCCTCCAAGATTTTTCCTTCTGCAATCTGTGACAATGAGCTTCCCACATATTCAGCAGTTGGCTTATAGCTCTGATCCCTTCTGCAACTGCTGTTCCAGTCAAAATTTGGTCTTGGTTGATTGGCAACAATGGCAGAGCTTTGTTTGTAAGCAAATTCCTCATCCTCAGAATCTGATTTCTTTCTACTGTGTGACAGCACAAAGAATGAGCAGAGGGAAAGAAGATAAAAAAACCATGAAGTGTACTCAATGAGTAAAATGCAGTGGCAACAGTGTAATGGAAATAATATTTCAATTATTTTCTCAAAAAAAAAAAAAAAGAAAAGGGAAAAAAATACATATCCTGCTGCTACACTGGCAATAAAAATGAAAACCAAAAATAAAGTCATACAACTACATTTTATTTATAGGTTTTGCACACAGGAGAGAAACAGGGGCATGCATGAAAACGCACCTGAACCCTTGAATCTCTTTATACCAGGGTTTGAAAGAAGATTTCCTAATTTTTTTCCATAGCAATTCTTCTTCTGGAGTCCAAAACTTAGGAAGAAATTTGTCAAAGGCAACCACTGGATTTGCTGCTGAAGAACTTAGCTTGCGAAAATAGAAATCATCTTTTTCAATGTTTGGGATGCCTATTTCTTCTTCCTCATCCTCATCAAAATACTCAGATATTTCTGAAGGAATGTTAACTCTTGGTTTGTTTTCCTCTTTAGTATCCAACTGCCTCTGCCTCCTCTGGTTACTGTTCAAAATACCCAATCAGTTAAGATATTTTAGGAGCAACTTGACATAAAGAATGCAAAAAGACATGCTTTTTGGCTCAGGAGTTCAACCTTGCAAATGAAGCAAATTAGTTCTCAATTCCATCACTGCAGCACCAAAAATGACAACATACATTAAAAAAAACAAAGGTTAAATGGTTATACCAGCATCCTATCGCCTCCGACAAAAATACGAAGTTTGACAGAAAAGGCATAACAATTTATCAGCTGTGTTAAAATGCCGATTAGAAGACTAACTTTATGGAGTTATTTATGGACTGCAATTTAGGTAACACAATAGTTACTGGATCTTGGATTAGTATCTCTGACCTCAGTGGTTCAAGCATTGCAGCTAGTGGACCAGCTGGATAACTTTCTTGTGAGCAAGATTTAGGAGAGTCATTGCGCAACACGAAATGATGTCCAGGTGCAGCAGAGCTTACAGGGCTCTTTTTGACTAGAAATCTACGTTTTGCTAAGTCATCCATCACCACGTCGGGCAGCCTTCTTTCATCTTCTGAATCAGAGCCACTGTCATAGTCATAGATCATCTGGAGGGAAGCTGGATTTGTGAGACCACACTCTGCTCTGCTATTTTGGCAGGAAGCTACGGGATTCCTTTCACGTTCACTGAGGTTGACCAAAACAGGAACAGAGTGAAGACAGTGAAGTCACGAAGGTAATGATGAAACCCAAGAAATGCCCACTAGTCTCATGTGTACGCACCGAGAATCCGGACAACCGGAATTCATCACCATGTTTTGGAAGGCCTTAACGAGAAACTAAAACCGTAGGTCTAGCTCTCTTGAACTTGCATTTAAGATCATTCAAACCTCCTCTACCTGGAGTGTGATCAGCCTCAAAACATTGCTCAAACACCAGAAAACTATTCATATGGAACAAAGTAAAAAACCAAAACCAAAAACCAACCACATAACCGCACCAAAACAACCCCACACACACCTTAAAATACGGAAACTCAAATACTTTAACTAATAAAGAAACAATGTATTTTAAAAGTCTCAAAGACCTCTTTGGTAAGACTGCATACCAGTACCTTGAAAACGTTCCATCTGACTCGGAGTAGACAGGACTTGCCCAGCTCCTCCTGTTGTCCTCATTCTTTTCTGTCCTCTTCTTCCTTAAGGGCGCCGGCACATACGACGCCTGCCTGTTTTTGTTGGGTAAGAAGCGATTGAAGTCGGTGGTAGGTTTCGGTTCAATCACAGCGATCCTACGGTAAGACATGTCATCTTTATGGGAGCCATGCATTTTGAAAGGCAGTTCCGAGTCTGTGTCACTGTCGCAACCTTAGAAGAAAGGGGAGAAAAAAGAAGACACAAACATTATTTTCTAGACACACGCTTCTAGCTAGAACTTGCACCAAAATGCTCTAAAACCAATTTAACTCCGTATTCAAGATGTTTTGGCTGCAAACTTGCTGAGCTACTGACAGGACAGTAGGAAAGGCATTTTCAGAAGTTTGCGGCAAAGCTGCGATAAGGTCCATTAAGCTGAGTTTGGTTTGCATGCCCCTACCACATCTGTTCCATTCTTCCACAATCACTGCTCCCTGCAGGAAGCACAGCACTAACCTCTAGATTGATGATGTAAAACAGCACACAGCTTTTTAATTAAAAACATATTTGCCACTCCAATGTTCTAACAAAGCCAAGTTAACAGCAAATAGTATAAACAACACACTCATCTCACCAGACTTACGCCCGGTAGAAGCCAAGGGCACGACACATACGTAGCATGGCTACATGGTGCTTTGCTCAGATGAGAAATGCATCATGTGGCCTCAGCCTAGTGACTTTATATTATTCACATGGAACAAAATCCAAAAGCTCACTGTTTTTGTAACTTCAAGTTAGCTTACAAGTTATATTGAATTTTAAAACTGGGAGAGAAACACAGGTTAGAGTACAGCTGTAGGGATCCAATGTCACAGACTTTCTTCTTGGTACCTTTCTTTCCATGACAAACTATCAGAAGTAACAACTACCATTCAGTTTTTAACCTATGCAGGAAAAACCCTATCGAATATTGAATATTCAGAAATGGAGTGAAGATGTAGAGGTCTGATATATCCACATTAGGAACACGGCAAGAGACGTCTGCAACTGCTGAATTTTAGATGATCCCATCAGTTTCTGAATTCTAGCAATTCCCCTTCCTGAACTACGCGAAAATACCCTGCACATACACACGCCCTTAAGCGGCCATGAGGGCAAAAGTCCCAGCAACCCTTCCTAGGAAAATTCATGTGCGCATTGCTTGTTTCTACGAACTGTTAAAGGTCAATATTTGCTTAAGCAAACCACAGCTGCGGCAGTTGCAAAACCAGAGTTGCTTTTCAAGCCAATATAAGTACTGGGCACCTGAAGTACTAGGTCCATACATTGTCTTCTCTCACACTCGTAAGATATATATCAACAAAAGATTTAAAAAAGGAAAAAACATACCTTCACTGTCACCTTTCAAGGTTATATCTGATGAAAAGCTTGTGGAGGATCTTGAACCAAGAGAGTCCAAGCTATCGAAGGAATCGTCTCTTTTATGGCTGGAAGATGACGAAAAGGGCTCTCCCCGGTCAACGTACCAGATATCACCGTACCCGCTATCCCTGCCACTTCTGTTCAGGTAGCTGGACTCTTCAAGCGCCTGTGAGCGTAAGTTTTGAGAGGTCTTTTGCAATAATATAAGGTGCAAGTGCTACCTGTGAGCTTTTGCTCAAAAATCTTTAAAATGCATTTTGAGTGCACAAACGGACTTTACCAAAGACTACTGCAAACCCCTAAAAAAAAAGTATATAAAAACTTGGATAGGATATTCAACACAAGTTCTGAAATTTCTCTTATCTCAGCCAAAGGGAACCAGGACAAGGCTTTTCACAATCTATCACATCAATAAGAGCAAGTGGATTCTGAATTTTGTGATTATAAGGGTAGCCAAAGAACCAGTGTAAGGTAAAAATGATTCCTTTCACATGGACTTTGATAGCAAACAAAACAAATGACCATGTTCTCCACACTAAGAATAAAATTAACCCCCCACAAGATTGTTTAGAGTTGATGTTGTAATATGTAGTAAATTATAAAATTCAGGCTGTATGTTTAGTATTCTTTCTGGATTCCTTACCTTAGTCAATGCTTGCCCTAATAACTTCTCAAATGCTTTAAGATTGAGGTATGGACCATTATAATGGGGGTTACTTTGAGCTTTTCTACCCAACCAGTATAGTGTAATCAAAACCTAAAAAAAAACAAATAAAAAAAAACAAATATAAACTTCATTACTTTTCTCTCAAACCATGTGCCAGTATAAAAGCATCTCGGAATGCTGTTAGAGATGTTTTCCACCATGAAGTGCAAAATCTTGTCTACAGCATTAGCATCTCCACCAAAGCCAATTAAAAAGTGTTATGGTGGATCTCATCTATCTCAAGTAGGCAGATATAAATACTATTTCTAATTATTACATTTATTTGGGGAAGTAAGCCGTGTAGAGATCATTGTAAGATGGCAGTAATTTGCATCAGATAAATGAACAGCTGAAGAATAAGGCAAACATGATAGCGCCATAAACAGAGATGTCTTTAAAATATTTAATCAGAATTAGTGTGAAATTGTTTCAGAAAGCATTGAAGTAAGCGTGTCTTACATTTTTCACTCTTCTGTTGGTCTCCTCCGGTCTGAAGCAGGGAAGGGAATGAGAAAAACAAAACAAAACAATACAAATTTAAAATATCTCACTTAAAATTTAATTATTATTCAAGATTTCAAAGGCTTCAAACCCAATTAGAGGCTAGTATAAAATATGCAACCATGACCGTTCCAAAAGAAATAAAAATTAGCAATTAGCTTTAAATTCATAGGCATAACTCTGTACTATTTCAATCATTGCATGTAAAGCAAGAGACTAGCTGATTTATTACAGTTTCTGATTTGAGAAGAACTCAGAAAGGCTCTAGGCTTTTTTAATTGGCTAAGGTTTTTAGTTACCAACAAAATAAAAGCGGAACACAAGCTAATGACTTTTGGAAATACAGTCTCTATTAGCCAGGAAGATCTCCAGTTCCATATGAAAGCAGATTCATTTGTCACTTTTGCCCCCCCCAATTGTATTATGTTTTCTAAAATATTTGCTTCAGCTAGAGAGAACATTTCAGCCTAGACAGAATTTTTCAGATCAAAAAGAGAAAAAAAAAAAGGCAACTGAGACATCTGGAGACAGATGTCATAGGGCTGGAAGGAGGGGTGTGGTTTGCTTCTATGTAAGATATGCATTTCTCAAAAAATACTAAACAAATATGCAATCATTAACACTAGTAAACTTTTTTTTTTTATATATAGCCAATTTGTGGCACATCTCAGAAGTGCACCAATGCCCGCTCACAGTGGTCTTGTTCTCCTCTTGCTCATTTGAAGAGCAAGAAGGAACTCTTCGGGCAGGAGCCTCTCAAACATGGGGTATCACAGGCGCAGTCCCTCAGGTGTAGATAGGCACAGCAGGACCTCAGACAGCAGCCGCACAGCGCTCCCACCCGCACTGCCAGCAGCTATGGAAGGGCAAATCGCTTAAATACACCAAAACGACTTTTCACCTGCCCCAGACGCTGTTGGTTTGGGGTGGCTCAGCAGCAAGCTTCACACACAGCAAGGTGACGGGGTTCAAACAAAGAAAATCCCATGAATTAACATACGGCAGCAGAAAGACCTATGCAGAGCCCTGCAGCAGGTCAGACCAATGATGCATCACGGCACCTATCCTGCTTCTGGCTGTCTATGAACAACTTCGTCAAAGGTTGCAGGGAAAAGGTAAAATAAACCGTTCAGGCGACAGTTACGAGGTATCAAAACGACGGCAGGGCCTGGCCAGCGTAGACGGCACTCTTCATGGAAATACAACATTTGAAGCAACGTGACAACCGTCAGGAACATAGACCATCCCCTCCTTCTCTTTCCTCCTAGTTTGAGCGCGCTCACTCCCATTCGATGCTGTTGTAACTGCCGTTTTCGTCCCTCACATCGTGAAGAAATCAGGCTGCCAGGAACAAAGTCCTGAGATGGATCCAACCTGGCAGTCCTCACCTGCAGCTTCTTTAATATCACACTCCAGAGACACTAATGGCGTTGTAGTCAGCAACCTCTTCCTCATGGATAAGGAGGAACCCTTCTCCTTCAATGTGAAATATGTAAACTTCTTTTTTTTTTAAACCCCTTTCTTATTCTTTTATCATGGGAGACTATTTTTGAAAAAATCTTCCTCTTCTTCAGTACGTGGGTTTCGTTTCTGGCATCCATGCTGCAGGACACACCATGGCCGTGACCTAATGTGCGGACTAGAGACAGGTTGTTTTCCCAAGGAGAGGATGGAAAATTATTCTTGTAGTGGCGTGTATCAGCATTATGCTTCCTACACCTGACAGAGGGCATTTAAAGGTTTACATTCTTTAGCTTCAAGGTCTAAGAGCCTTGCATTAGGGCAGAATTTCTCCTGTTACTTGCAATTACAAAAGCAGAGGCCACGCATGCCCTTGCTAAGTATCCTGTAAAGTTTGTTTCCAAACTTGCGCAGTCTAGCAGGCAGCGAAAGCCTCATCTTTCAGCAAGCAGTGAAAGACTGGGGGCCGTATCCAAGAGGCTGCCAACCCTCACGCAGAGCAAAACTAGATGACTGAACATGATGGTGCCCACTTCTCTCTCCATGAGTTGTCTGGGATCATTTAGGTCAATCGTTTGCAACAGAAGGAACATTCAGCTGTTTTTATATTTTAATATATTTTCTGTACTTGAATAATCATAAATACACCAGGCCTGCAGACTTGGGCCATAAACAATGCAAAACTTACGATATTCACATAAACTAATGAGCGTAGCTGAGACCCAAAACACAGGCAGGGAAATATTCCACACACTCGAATGAGAGACCATGCTCTATTCGCATGTTTGCTTGACTAACAACGGAAGCAAACAGACTAGTTGTTTACTCTTTGTGAGCAAGGTTGCTTCACTTGTATTTACTACTCTCCTTCTCTTAACGACACCCTTTAGTCTTTAAAACTTTTAAGCAACTTCTCACGATAGATGTAGTTTGACTAGAAATAAAAACAAAATAAGAAAACCCCTGCTAATCTAGAGCATTCAACTCCTCATTTATATGGGCATATATTAATTCTTTGATGGCCCTTAAGTCAGGGAAAAAAAAGGAGGATTATGGATGATTAATGTATTGTCCTAGAATTTGTGTAAAACAAGAGGTATGTAACTTTTTGCCCAAACAAAATCCTGAATAAAGAAGCAATGCTGTTATCTTACTGGAAGGCCTTAAAACTCATTTGTCACCTACAAACTTCACAGGTGTGAACTCCTCCTCCGAGGCATGCAACTTGCAGAAGATGCAGCTTGGATCCACTTGTTATCATTCTCCAAGTGAAGCAAGTGCCTTTTATCTGTACAGCCTGGCCAAGCTCATGACGCACACCTGAGCTTACATGCACAAGCCATTGCCCAGTTACCCTCCAGCATACTACATTTAAAATAGCTGGGCAAATATCTATTGGATAGAAGTGTGATACAAACTGCAGAGCTTTTAAGAGGAATAACTTTCCTGTGAGCATCAAAATCAAAAAAACAAGGTTTTAACTCATTTGCAGTAAATGAAAACACAAAATGAATAATTATATTAAATAGAAATTCTCCTTTATAAAGTGTTATCAAAATGTAAATACTATGCAGTACTATGCAAAGAATTCAGTTGAGGTCTTGTATATAGCTCTGAACAACTACAATTTGTAGCAGGGGACAAGACAGAGGCACCAACCTCAAGGACTGCAAGTTCTTTGCTGCTGTGAGAGGAGGCATGAACCTACCTTCTCTGACAACCTGTTGCTACCCAACAGCAAGCTCCTGCTCCCACCTCCACTACCCCTCTCCAGTCTGGCTCTAAACTCACAGGGCTGAAAAGCGCAGTTTCTCACACTGTATTTGAAGAACTCAGCAGATGGAGTGCAAGAACTTCCGCAATGTAGTCTTTAAGCTTTTTAAACACCGCTGGACAATTATAACCTGATTTTGAACACCTCTACAGCATTGAAGTGCACACACAGTGCTGCTGCTAGAGACATTTGTCCTGTGAAAGCTATTCCAGGAACTGAAGGGCTATCCCACTTGTTGAAGTATCTTCATCGATGTAAATGAACACCAACCCTACATTGGGCAACTGTAAAACAAGTCTGCTTTTTGATGTTTTCATCCAAAATCGTCATGGAGCCCAGTTGGTGCAGACTATATTCTTCATGAAAATATTCTTCTGTGTAACCTAATTCCTAGATTAAATAAATGAATGTCATTATGCTGAAAGCTATAAACAGGCTGCTGCTTTGCTCAGGAGGGCACAGCCAAGACTGCATCTTAAAAACAACCTGCTGAAAGAAGTGGGTTCCTGTCCAAATGACGATGCAACACCGCCTACCAAACCACTTTGTGTCATTTCAAACACTACCTTCCCTGTCTTCCCAGAGGTTTTTATATCTTTTATTTCACTAACAACCCAACTTCACTAAAGATGTCTGAACCAAGCAAAAGAAGCTGCTAAGGAGAGCGGTTAAGATTTTGCATATAGAATTTATGTCAAGTACTTCATCGGCTTTTGCAATAGCTTCAGCATTTTAGCATTCATTCTGACATTTAAAAGAAAAGCAACACTGATCTTCTGTGTTACCTAATCTAACCTCAATGTCAAACTCCAACTCAAAATTGTCAAAATTTTAAAAATACAACTTTAATTCACAAAATGTGAATCTAAATTGTTGGCGGTGGTTTCAATAAAAGTTTATGTATGACTTCAAGATCAGCCATCCTGGAAAATACCTAGCAAACACAGCATGAAAGTCTAAAGGCCACGAGATAACAATTTGTGGGAGTTGTTATAATAATTATGAAGCACAACTGCACGACTCCTAGTTGAACACTGATGCAAAAAGACATGAAATAACCACCCAGGGAGAAATAATACCTTCTGTGTAAGTCATCTCATCTACATCAATCCTTTAGCAAATGGAAAAAAAACAAATGGGACAGAAACAGTTCTCACTTGTTAGTAGGTGATACACTTAAAGACCAAATACCTCCATTCAGTCTGAACACAACGCATATTCACAAACATCCCTTACGCCCAGCCAGCACGGCTCTAATGACGAGACCACTCTAAAAGAATAAAGCAAAGCTACAGCACAGAGCAGCAGGCTGAGCCACGGCTCAATGAATTCATTCTCAGCTCTGCTGTTTGCTCAAGGTTAAATAGCAAAATTCGTCACCCAGGCCCTAGCCTGACAATACACAGGGTTTGGCAGCAGCTCTAGCTTAAGGATTTCCTGGTCTCCCTTTCCCTTCCAGCCACTCCTGTTTGCTGCCCCGTGGTTACACCACCACGACTGAACCACGCTGCGGTTCCACGTTGTGCAGCAGGACCAGAGGACTGTGCCTGTTTCTCTGATTTTCAAGCCCCCAAATTAACTCACTTATGTGTTTTATAGCACGCTCATACAAGTGACTGCGCCAGCACCGTGGCGAAGGCTGCGCGTTGGCGCAGAGGAGAGGGCACGGGGGCTCGGAGAAGGACCCTACCCCGCATGCCAACGCGGGAAGAGTCCCCGCATGACAAAACCCCAGCCAGAAGTACTCTGTGCCTCCCCTTCATCTGCTGACACCTGGCTCCAAGAAGCGAGGAAATCTTGTTAGTATTATTTGAATGCACTCTGAGATACTTTAAAAATTAAAAAAAAAATATTGTACAAGACTTTCATATACTGTACAATAGCTAGCAGACCGCAGTACTTCAGAAACCATGAACGAGACTAACCAATTACAAAATATATCCATTGGCAATGCTGACCCTTACATATGCACCTCTCCAGTGTCTCCTTAAAAAAGAGCCATGCATTTTAAGTAGCTTCTTGTAGGTTTGACTTATTTCAAAACTTTTAACAAATAAACTCAACAGTTTGGATTCTGTTTTCCTAACACATTATATGGTTTGGTTCCCCCACATTCTAATATGTGCTAAATTCCAGCAATTAGCAACTCATGATGTCAAATATCAGAGTATCCTCCTCCGCTAAATGAGAGTTATCTGCTGAGAAGAGGCCACATGGTCATGCCCAAGAGATAAGACAAATCCGAATCCATTTACGGGGAGAAAGAAGGGACAGAGACACTCCCACTGATAGAAGGAATGTGCCAGTGACAAATGCTCCCTGCCCAGCGCCAAACCCTTCCCTTGGTGACGAATACCCCAGACACCCCAACAGCTGCCAAAGCTATCTGTTTTCCATCCCCTCCTCTCCACTACTGATGTCGCAAGCACAGGACTTGAACAGATCTCTGTTTAAAAAGACGTATTGGTGCTGTTCCTTTGAACTTCCATTCACCAAAACAGCAGTTCCATCTCCCAGATGCCCTCTGAAGGATTTGGAAGGGCCGTGCCCAGGCCTGGGAGCCGGAGCGGATCAGCAGGCTGCAGAACAAGCCCACCCCTGAGCTCCTGACTGAGCTGCAGGTGCTCTAGCCTGACACCCACCAGCTTCACTTACGCTTCTGAGGAGGATGTCGGAGGGTTTGAAGGATTCTCCGCCCTCGCCAAGGTATGCTGTGCAGGAGACGAACGCCGGCTGTCCAACTAGCAGCGGGCTTGTGCTAAATTTCAACCTCTTTGGCCACCTACTCAACTGCTATTAATATTGCCGTTATCGGATCTCACTGAATTCCCACATGCTGCCGAGAATAGAAAAGCTCCACTGAACGATGGGGCTGCTGCATGGGTACAGAAACATGAGGACATTCTTCCAGCACTTGGATTCTTAGCAAACTGATATTCAAACCCGAGAGCCACAGTTCACTGATGAGATTGCTGGAAATAAAACGGTCAGGTTGTGGCTGAAGCATTCAAGAACACCTTTCTCTTTGACTATAAAAAGCACATGTATTTTCCATAGCAACACACCCACCAGACCCAATGCCACTTACATCGTAACAGCACACAGAGTCAGGTATAAAATGATGCAGAAAGCATTTCTCCATGCCCCTTCAAATCACTGGCTGGTGGCAAGGAGCTTTGCAGGCCCTGATGACCAAACAGCCTGTCCCCACCCCATGCCCTCGCCCACTAATGAAGGGGCTGAGGGGTGGAGAAGAGATGCCGAAGAGGGGAAAGGCAGAGAGGGAACGCAGCCGGCCAACACCCTCGGTGGGAACGCGTCCCTGTCCATGGCCTCGGAGCCCGTCCTTTCATATGGCCTCTCGAGCATGGCGTTTCCTTGCTGATCTCACCCATTATACTTCCATGCTATTCTTAAATCCTTTATCAAAACAAAAACAAGCACTTCTAGAAATGTGCATCAGCCCCAGCAAGTCACCAGACACTCACATTATCCATTTCCTCACGCTCTTGTCTGACCCCTCTCTGGGTGGTCCACCTCTGCCAGCTTCCTCATACCTCAGCCTAATCTACAGGTTCCCCCAAAGAGAAAACTAATATTCAGGATAGCATAGGGCAGAATACATAATGTCAAATAAAAAAATAAAAATAAAACCCCCTGAAAACCTCCCCAAACCATCTCCAGAAGAACAAGCCTGTGTGGAGGAGCCTGGCTGATAACCTGAGCGCTCCTTGGCTCTCGCCTCAGGGGCGGGCAGGAGAAGAGGAATGGAGCATCGCTGCAGCAACAACTTGCACAGAAGGAAGAGACTGATAGGATGCTGCAGCTTCCTGCTCAAACTTTAAGCTATAGTAAGTTAAAGTACTTACAATAATTAGTGTAGCTTTGTTGATTAGTCCCTTTTTGTGTGTTTTTCTTCCTCCATTCCTAAAACCCCCTTAAAAGTCAGTACCTTCACTAATTACAGGTAATTAAACTGGCTATTTCTTCTATTGTTTTGTTTGCTTTTTTCCAGGGCAAATCTAGAATTTTTACCCAGTCTGTATTGGTTACTTTAAATTCCAGGTCTAGACTAGTACCTACGCAAAAATAAATAGTGGGTATTTTATTTCTGAATGCTACCAGTCATGTGCCATACACTTTAGCCAAGAAGCATGAGAACATCCACTGACTTTCATGAGAAATTATAAGACTCTCTGCACAAGGAATTAGAAGCTGTAGAGCTGACTCCAGGCTCACATGGAGTGTTAGGAGTTCTCAAAGAAAATCAAGCAGTTTGTTCACATTCAAGAGGATGTTTGAATTTCAGAGGTGAACTTAATTGCTTTTCAAGAAAAATAACCCCACTACTTCAACACAACAATTTAGACAGATGGATGGGTAGCTATCGTATTCCTATTTACACACCCTATAGATTGTTGTAACTTCCAAAGCACTGGTCTTTAGAACTTGGAGCATATCACTTTGCTGGATGACTCCATCTCTCGTTCTTTTAACCCCCTGTTGTGTCCCCCCCCCCCTTTTTTTTTAAACCTGTACATAATTCAGTTGACCCTGGCACCAGGGTAATAGTAAATGTCACTACTTATAACTTTTTTCTTCTTTACACTTTCTATAAACATTGAGATTTTACATTCCTCCCTCCTAAAACTCAACAGACTTGAGCTCATCATCTGTGCCAACTTCTTTTGTGTCCAGTTTTGTAGATTCTTCCCGTTATCCCCCCCCCGCAAAGTAAACCATCTTGTGTAAATTTGATAGATTAATTTGAAGAGAAATCCATATGGGGAACACACACTTGTGCTAGCATTCTCTCAATAAGGAACAGTTGGTATATCTGGGGAGTCACTCTGAAAAATAAGTATCAAAATAGGTAAATAAGTGCAATGCTTTAAGTTTTTAGAAACGTATACAAAACACATGAAGGTGCAGCTGTTAACTAGCATAGAAATAGTTCAACAGCATTTTACAAAAAAATATTCTGTATAAATTATCTGCTTTAGCTAAGCTGCAGCAACCATGGCAACTCACAGTTAGCATTTTTTCAAGACAATACTGAAATTCACTTTTCTACTGCCTGATGTCTCTTTGCCATTATTAAATTAAATGTTTCCAAAATTGTTGTCCTTTTCACTCCCACTCTTACATCTAACCAAAATATTTTAACATCCCCTCTCCCCACGCGCAGATACCAGAGGTAATTTTGTAGAATAGCCCTCAATACTGACTTATTTATTCCCTCTAAAGTGTCACTCAGACACCTCTGCACCAACTCAGGGTACAGATAAACAAGTTACTGCAAGGTAAGCTAGGGTAAAAAATTTTCCATCTACCAACTACTCCATAGCAACTGCCCGCGTGCACTCTCCTACTGTTGACCCCCAGGATTAATACAATCATTCAATTTGGATAAAGCATTCAGAGGTGGTCCCTTGGGAAGAGCTAGGATTTGGCAGTTTATACAACTTTGCTCGCTCGAAGAGACGGAGAGATTTTTACAGCCTATATAATCAGAGAGGAGGGAAAAAAATAACCACCACACACCCCCACTTGTATTCAGTCTCCTCCCTTGGTCCGTGCCCAGAGAAAGATTTGGCAAATGTAAATCCTTTGTTATTTCTGTGTCAAGCAAACAGGTGGTGATGTACAAGTCCCTTGTGTACAAGCAAAACAGTTAACCACAGCTTATAATGCTCAATAGCGGCTTCAGGACGTTTATTTAATTTCTCATGGTGTGCAAAAAAGGTAAAAAAAAAACATAACTCATGCCTTCACTGCATAATTTACACCGGATATTTGGCAACGAACATATCCGCTGATAAGGATGATGACTGACAGTAACTTAATCTGGGTACTGCTACGCTCATGCCTGTGCTAACACGGAGTTTCACCAGCCCAAATGGGTATCTGCTCGGTTGCTGTTGTTCCAACACATACACAGAAAACAACTCCGTGCAGAGGTGACTCACTATGAGTTAACAGCAGAAACTACAGATGCCCGAGCCATGGCCTGTGACTGGGAAGTAATCCAGACTTCAGTCCACTCCAGTCACCATCTCTGCAAAGGAGCCAAGACCGATAATGCCAGGTATAAGCATAAGGATGGATACATCCTCCTGAGAAGAGACAGAATCCCTGCATTTCGGGGGTACGTGGGATATGCAGCACTTGGGGGTCACTTGCACACCTTTCTGATGGCTCATTGTTTCCCCTAGAGCAATTCCAGTGTAGTGCTGGCCAAACTACTGTACAGGATGACAGAGAATAGGGGCTGTGTATCCCAGCCACTCTTTTTATTCTCAATTTTTGTCATATTATTAAAGAATAAACACTTTAGCAGTTTAAAGGGGGATTACTAATAGCACAGCTTTGGAAAGTGTCATAGAGCTAGGATTTTGGAGAGAATTTAGAGACGGACAGGGTGAAGATGACAAAATGGAGGTACAAGGTAAGCGCAGTTTACTCTGTCATAAAGGTTCTGGAAACAAGTTAAAGTGATGTTGGAATTTGTTCTTAAGTAGAAATAAATCACTACTGCATGACTGCATCACTTAGTTTAGTCTCTACGTTTGGAATAAAAACTTTAAAGGACTACTGGGTTCTCTCAGTAATATTTTGGCAAAATATTTCATTAGCAAATAAGAAGCACTGAAGAAATTACTACGCTTCCTTTTTGAAATGTTGCCATATTTTCTCTATGTTTCTTTGGGTTACCCTAGCAACACAGAGCACAATATCATCACTCATCGCACAGAGCACACAAGTATGAAACAGAGATTGAACCTGACTGTCTCTATTGAAGTCGATTCACTATTAACTTAGGTTGATGCGTATATGCCCAAAAGAAGTGAGGTACACAGATATAACTGAGCTTTGTTATTGCCTATGTTTTCTTGATTCATATCTGAAGACATATTTAGAGCCAGGAAGGAGCACTTCAGTTAATGCCAAGTCAAATGTTAATCTATTCATCCTTGTCAGAAAAGAATGCTCAAAGAGGATGTATTCCCTCGAACCAGCTCTGCCAGAAGACTTGGCGTGAAACAGCAACACAATTTAAAACAAAAAAAAGATACAAAAACCAAGTAAAATTCGCAAAGTGTACTAGTCTTAGCAAAAATGTGCCCTTTTGTTCTGGGGAACAGACAAGATCTAAGATAAGCAGATATTTTTTTCCATATTTGCTACAGTGCTCACCTCCTGTCCTCAGCTCCTGCAACATCCACGCGTAAGAGAGCTACTTATTCAGGTTCCTTATGGCTTCAGATTTGTGACTGTAACATTTGAAATTATTACATTCAATTTCTTGCTATCAATATTACTAGATAAATATCAGCTTTTTTTATTCAGGCTTTTTTTTTAGGGAAAAAGAATTTCTCCACACCAGTGGACAACAGTGCTTTAAGGCTACTTTGAGCAGCCAAGTCAGAGGGTATTTTTAAACATTTGCTGAAAACATTAAGCTTTTTGGGCCAGGTTTTCCAGCCGAGTTTTTAATGTTGGAAAAATGAAAGCTTCTTTACTGCAAAGTGAGAGAATGGGTAAAACTCCAAAAATTTGCTTTGCCAAAGTGTTAGAAAGTCTGTGTGGGAGGCAAAAGAAAAAGGGGGGGGAGGAAGTTAAGCTAATTTGACCATGTACCTCTGAAGTTGAAAAATTTACATTAATTCTGAGTATCCCAACCTACTGAAACCAAATGTGCTATTAGTCACTTGAGAGTTTCTGTTGTAAAGTTAGAGTAGTCTGAGAATTAAAAACTTGAACAAAATTAATGATATGGGAAACTAATCCCAGCCAGGGAACTATAGATGATCTCACACCCGTCTTTCACTGGTACTCGTGAAGTATGTAATTTGTACCACAAAACTGATGACTGAGGGGAAAAAGAAGCTTAATACACCAATTAAGACACCACCAAAATGCTCCAACAAGCTATTACAACTAAGTCTGGTGGTAGGGAGGGAGTGGAACGAAACGATCCGATTCTACTCCAAGTGAGGCCATGGCAATATTCCCAACATCTTTAATGAGTGCATGAGTAAACGCTAAATTAGGAATCTTCCTTCTCATGAGAAAGAAGATACTGTATGCACCAACTCTTGGAAACCACAGCTAGCCATCTGCAGAATTTCACCTACTGCCTAGCCAGATGAAGCATCGGAGAAAGGGGCTCCTTCAAACACACATGATGGTTGTAAGCTATCCTTCCCAGAAGCCAACCAAACCACAGAGCTGGGATAACACAAAAGCAACCCTTGGACTTCGAAAGAGGCTATTCTACAAATCATTTCCCCAACAGTCCTCGTCATTTCTACACAAAGACCAGGCAGTCTTTTAGACCCAGGTGAGGTTAAGGGAAACCTTGAGACTCTCAGCTAGGAATCCACAGCTTATGAAGACTAAAGGTCTCTTGAAAACCCTGTGAATGGCAATCATTATTGCATTTAATCATTGCAAAGATTAAATCAAACTAATGGTTAAACTGCAAAGTATGTCAATAGCACCAGTTTGCTATGAGGCTCAGCTTCATAAGGGGTAGTAGGCACATGGCCTTAGCGAGTGCTACATCCAGACACGCTACCTTGGAAGTGCCTACAGAAGCAGCCCTTTTGATCACAAGATTTTTAGCCCTCCGATTCAGAAAACCCAACAACAACAGTGCTGTCATTATATTCACTGTTTTACAACTCAGTGAAAAGACCTCATTATCCCCCAGTTAAGACTGATAATCTAGACAGGGTAACAAATGTAAAGGCAGTTCCCTAAAACTAATTGGATGTTTCCTCTTGATTACATTTAATTCTAGCACAGCCTACCTGAAACAAACTACAGCTGGGGAAGAATGACACAGGAAGCCATCTCAGAGGTCTCATAACCAATGTGCTTATTGCAACAGTGAGACTCAGAATAACTTTCAAGGTCTCCCCTCATTCTTTTCACCTCCAGGCTAACAGAGCTACAGGCAGAAATGAACTCAGTGCAATGGAGGAATAACCAGTAGCATTTTCCAATGAGGAGAAGATAAATCCATCTCTGCTGATGGTTTAGGAAAAGGCTGTCAAACTGCAGCAAAACTCAGCTGCTCCTTGACAGGAAGGCAACCACCATATGGTACAGGAGAAAGGAACGGGATGGAAATACCTTCACCCTCTGACCCACAGATAGCATACATGGGAGACAACCTTGAGCATTACCATCGTGTTTGGTTGCCGGATGGCAAACTGTTGACCACATTAGCCACAAAACACTGAACTTTTTTTGCAATATACTTTCATTTTCCTGCTGCATAGCATTAGATAGGTGGAGCAGGCCATGAAAAAATAGTTGGGAGTGCTCTTAACATATTGTCCTCTCTACATTTCAGTGTAGATGCAGTTAGTGGCCCAATTAACCTGCAACAGTATACAGTTTTGAAATAAAGTTAATTAAAAAAGTCACTGTTGTAGGTTTTTTTTAGCAAATGAAGGTACAAAGACATGCAACTGTCTTTGTCATCAAGGAAATACATCTGTGGCAGAGTAGTACAGTATACAAGTTTTCTAAGACACTCAAAAATAGCTTATACTGCAGTGTAAGTTATGCAAGCCTCATCTTTAATAACATAAATGGTACTATCAAAAACAGCTCATGATATAACAAATCAGCCATCTGTTTGATGCTTATTGGAAGACACTGATTCAGAACCATTGCAGTAGTCAGGTATTTGTTGCTTAAAGAGAAGGCAGATGAATGTGAAGTCCTCTGACAGACTGCATTTAAAGCTCTTCGCTTGGAGAACAGCACACTGAGTGCAGGTAAAAGTATGCACCCCAAAATATTTTTCAGGTAGGAAAGAATCTGTGGAAGGTTTTGCTAGGGAAAGAAATTCAGAACTGTTGCATGAACTCTGGACAGAAGGTCAAGTATGTGATTATTTGCACTATTATTAAAAGTAACATAGTTATTACTTAAGCTCCTGAAGGAAAAATGCTAACAGACACAGGATAGGTACACAGGTGAATATACTTGAACTTTTTTGTATAACAAAGTTACCAACAAAAAAACAGTCAATGCTTCAAAAAGGAAATCCACCAGGAAAAGAATAATAAATTAAAAGCACAGAGGTATCAATCATCATAAAGAGAAAAAAAAAAATTCCTGTCAAAAGCATTCCCAAACTGCTTCTCTTTTTAAGCGGTGACTTTGAAATTTTAGCACTGCTGAATGCTAATAGCATAGAAATAAGCAGATTGGATGTGAAGTAAGCAGGCCTTTGAAAAATATATAAATGCACATTTAATGCATTCTGTGCTGATTTACAACGTGTAAAATCTCAAATACACTCATTTTGAGTGTCATACCAATTCCCCTCAATAATATGTTCACTGACATGCTCGTGATTCCAGAGCAACTTACAGAAATAAAAACTGTTTCGAAATTCTGCTTTCTTCAAAAAGGCTTTTATTTTTGCTCATTTTGGCTTGCACAGAGGATCCTGTGTTTCATGGCTACAACCGAGCCTTGCCCAAGTGCTTTCACAAGTTGAAGATCGGCCAGCGAGTACCACCAGTAGCAAGAGAGCTTTAGTCAAACCTAAAAAGCAATTCTCTGTGAAAAATTAAACATATAATTATACAATGAACAGAATATCATAGTATTTACTCTTAAATACTTATTAATTTTATTGCAGGTACAAAGACTAGAATGGACTGCAACTTGCTTTAATGAGCGAACTTCCTTCTCTGCCCCCTCTCTTCTTCCAGGCTTTTAAGTCGACCATCTGTACCCAGTTTGTCTTAGACTCTTGTCTTTGTCCCTGTATCTTGCTGTATTGACCCTCACTTAAAAAAAAAGCCACATGCTTTCAAATCCTGGCTATAAACTCATTTCTGCTATACCCGCCACCACCAAGGAAAGCAGAAGGTAATTTTTTCTAATAATTATCCACTAATTATTTTTTGTATGTAAAGATCAGGGCATTACACACTTTAATAAGCAAATGCACAGAAACCTTCACAGCTACCTTTTATAATACCGTGAAAGTCTAACCTTTTACAGCCGTCACCTGCCCTCCACTTCAAAGCGTGTGCTCTTTGAGGCTGACCCGGTGTTGCTGTTTGTTTTGCGAGTTGCCTGGCAGAGACGGCTGAGTAATGGAGGGTGAAAACAGCGAGAAAGCATCTTCGCTGGGTATCCCAAATTTGCTGGAGAGTTATCAAAAGGCTATTCCGAACGACAGCAGTGGTGGCATGCAGACCACCTATGGCCAAAAAACTAGAAACTGAGATGCTGCCGCCCCTTCTTCATTTACAGTTAAAGCAGATTGTAGAATATTTTACAGGTAAAGATTAATACTAATACACTACTTCTGAAACTGTAGGGAGTCTTCATAATTAAACATACAGCATTAACAAAGAAGTCACAGTACCAAGAGCTGAAGTAACCTGAGGTAATTAGCTGAAGTAGTCCCTCATGGGTAAAGGCAGAAAAAACACTGCTTAGCAGTTTTCTTCCACCATTTTCACCGCTTCTTATTTCAGCTTACAAGGAACCCAGTCTCTCCTGTGACTACAGATGCACAAATAACAGGAACATGTTCCATTAAATGCTGTATGCCAAAACCTACACGCAATTAAGCTTGACCAAACAGTTTCTAGGAGCTTAAACATATTTGCTTTTCTGACAAAAATTCTGCAGACAAAAGCTCCTTCTCTAAGTAAGGTACGCGTGCCTTTGGTGCATGTCCATCAAAAAGATTCCTTCCCTGGGAGATAAAAGCGAGCTTCTCTCTCTCCTCTGACTGATCAGACAGCAGTGTGTCATTTTTACACGATGGAAACCACACAATCACATTCCTGGGCAACAGGAGACAAGAAGAAATTTCCAGTGTTCAGTGCTTCTCCATCTCCCCTGAACCGGAATTAAGCCAATATAGAAATTTTGAATTCAGGCTCATCTTGGACATGAAAAAAAAACCAAAAAATCTGTATGTACACAAATGCAAACCATTGTGCTGTCTGAAGTGTTGTATTTGAAAGGGAGAAAAGGCATTTCGGTGATGCTAACAGCAACTTGCAATGCTGCTCTAATACTAGTGACCATCTGAGATCCATTTCTCCATCACAGTTCATAAGAGAAATAAAGGTCTTGATTCTTTCACATTAGTTTTGAATCAAATTTTGCTGCAATCTATTTTTTCCTTGCTATACTGTCCTCTAACAAGTTCTGTAGAGGAACACAGTAATTTAGCCAGCGCTCAGGTTAGACGGCTACTCCAAGCAGCATGGTACAGAAATGCTAAAGCTGTTGCAGAAGGGGAAAGACGGGCAAAGGAGAAAGCTGTGACATGGTGCTACCCCAGCAGGACACGGTCACAGCTGCCTACAAGACACGCTTGCAGATGCGCTGTGGTTGGACACGGCTCTGGGTCAGGGCTCGTAGCATTAGCAGAAGAGGCTGCTGTGCCCACGGCTCAGGCGTTAAGCCAGCCCAGCACACCTTAGCGTGCAGACCTACCTTTGATCAAGTAAAATGAAGAGAAGCTATGTAATACCTGCACCCATGGACTCCTTTCTTCTTCACACACTATGCTACTTGGGAAGAAGCATTCACTGTTTTTTGACCTACTTCAACATTTCCACTTATGTGCTTGTACTTGAGCTGCTTGAGAGAACCATGCTGTTATGCTCAGTTTGTATTTCTATTTAGACAGTATTTCAAGCCATTGCACTTTTTCACTCTAAAAATCACCATTTGGTAAAGGCTACAAAAAAAAAAAAAAAGGTGCTAAGAAATGAACTCATTCCATGTACTAAGCTCATTTTTAAGATTAACATTTCCTGTCTCTTCTCAGTCCTATTTCAGTACAAATTTGGGTTCAGTGAAGATTTCACAACTGCTCAGATTAAGCTCTGGTTTGAGAGTGGATTTTGAATCTTCTTTGGGTTCTCCTTGGTTTTTACAGCTTCCCCACTACCTTCTCAATGCAGTGCCCCACCGTGTAAATACACTTTCTCAGAAAGCCAAGAAGCAGCAGTCCTTCATTCCAGCTTTTCTCCCGATAAAACTCAGGCTGTCCATTAAAGAACAGAAGTTTATCAAGCAGCTTTGGCAGGTACCTAACACAGCACAAGCATGGAGTACCTGCCTTAGTTTATTCTGAGAGTCTGAATAAACTGAATAAACACTCTTCCACAGCGGCGCTGGCAAGCCGGGCGATGAGCCGACGTGTCCTCCTGTGCCGGCAGCCTGGTGCGCAGCTGAGGGCAGCTGCCCCACACCCATCGCTCACGTGGTACCCAAGCAAGCAGAGCAAGGACACGCGGACTCAGGCTGTTTGGTGCCATCAGTCCCTGGGTTCACAGATTTAAAATCCTAACCAATCAATGAAAAAGCATATGGAACAGAAAATAGAAGAAGTAATTGACAAATGCAGTCACATCATTTTGGTGATGATCACCCACCCTAGACTGACTACGCTACCTGGATAACCGGAGATTTCTGTATGGGTTATTCAATAACTAAACAAACTAGCTTGTTGAACACATTCACAAATTATTCAAACAGTAGTAGAGAAGACTGAATTAAACTACAAAAACTGGTCTCAGCTCAAAGAGGAAAATGCTTCAGAAAGACAAAATATTGTTTATAAAAAGTATCCTTCTGCGAGAGAATTTTTTTCTTGTTGAAGGAACAAAAACATCGCAATGTAATGGCAAATACGAGTAAAACACCAGTGCTGAGTGACTTTTATATGATTTCTAAACAGCAGTCGACTTTCAATGCAGGAGGCGAGCTCACATTTCAAGGAATAAAGTGTTTTGCACAGAGAAAGCGAGTGTTTTGCAGGATAAGCATAGCAGAGGAGTATCGTTACTGATGCATCTTATTCTGCGCTTATTCAGTCTGGGTGGGAGTGCCTTCTGCATAACCATCTGATGTGTGATCTTACAGTTATATTATCCGTGCCAGAATCAGTAACAAAACCTCTTAAACTAACTGATATTTTTAGAGCAAAAGTAGGTTTTAAGTAATGATGCTAAATATAGTATATGCAAATACATGTGTCAGCTTATTTCAAGAGAATTTCAGCCATTCTTATTTATTATTCTTATGAAGCTTTCACTAAAATTTAAAATGCCTCGATGAAAACCCATCAAATTTTAAATTCCTAAGAAGTCATAATAACATTTTTCCCCATGATAGCAGAGCCTGGTCACATACAGCAGCAGTCAGATACTGGTCTAGATTAAGAGACCTACCATCATGTTATTCATCTTTTCAGATACCTCTGCATACAATGTTCCATGCTTGCTAAAGCTTAACAATGGTAGATTGCTTGATTGATTTAGCACACCAAATGAATTGCTTCCACAAAATTTGTGTCTGATTTTTTCCTTTGGTTTTGCTTCTTGGAGGAGGTTATCATAGATCTACAGAAGTTAAACGTAGTTTTCACTGGATGTGACCTTTTGAAAACCACACACAGGAATGTCCACATGGGGCCAGATCAAAACCCTCTCTAGCTCAGGATCCCATCCTCCTGTGCAACCGCAAGTGGTTGCCTAAGGACAAGTAAAAACAGAGCAGGCAAGATGCTTCTCCCTCAGGGACTTCCCAAGCTAGATGTAGTTTCCCGTATTAAGTAACTCTTCACAGATTTCCCTTCTGTGAACTCCTCCACTATCCCTTGAACTCAAGTAAACTCCTATCATCCACAGCATCTGTTGACAAGGAAGCCTACTGCCCCTTCGTTTGGTTCATTGATTATTCGTATAACATGGGACACAGTGACTAGTTGCACTACTTAGTCCATGACATCTGCTGGAGTTTTCTTCTTTGTTTATTTAAGCTTGCCGCTTTGTCCACCTCTCCATTCATCATCTCTCTCTCAGGCTCAGGACTCCTAGCATGTTTAACTAAACCTGCAGCAGAAGCTGTTCCTACCTTTGGTCAGAGAAATGCTATGAGGATGAAGCTATTCCAGTTCCAGAGATTTGATTTTAGGGGAATTTGGGAAGGTGAAGTGAGAAAATGAGGAAAGGGAAAGTGATCAAAGTCCAAAGCTTCAGATAGTATTTACAACACCAGCAAATTCCAGATTACCCACAGCAGCACAGTGATGTGCCATTTTTTTTCCTATTCCTAATACTTCTTAACAATGCCTAGGGTTTTGTTTCTGGGTGGGATTTTCTGGGGTATCTTTTTTTGGTGGGTTGGGTTTCTTTGTTATTGTTGGTTTTGTTCTCTTTTTTTCTTGGACTGGCACTGAACACTGAACAGATGCTTTCACAACACTCTCACAGAACTCCTAATGCCATTATCACAAGCCTGAGCAGTATCGGCTACTCCAGAACTCATCATTTTGTACACAAAATTAGAATTGTTCTGATTTTCCTGTTCCCACTTAAGTAATCTAAGTTATTCTTCTATTTCATACATAAAAAAAAAGAACAGAGTTTCTGAAAAATTAACCTGCAAACAACTACTAAAAGCTGTTTAATAGAGTAGTTGACACTGGAAAATTTGGACATATTAGGATTAGATTGTGGAATTGTGAAAGCAATTCCCTAACTGCATTGATCTGTGATAAAAATACATTGCATCTTCAAGCCAAAGTGTGCATAAATATACTGTGCCTTCTGTCAACTCAGGCATTTTAAGCTAGCGCTTTCCCAAGTACATCCCTCACCCCAGAAAACGATCACAGCTGAGAGCATCTCACAAACATCAGGTCACTGAGTTAAGAAGAATACATTACTGCATCATAAATCTGACAAGCATATTTCAGCGTTTATTCACGGGGCACAAGTGGCTGTCTGTAATTTAATAGCCTTTGCAAAAGCAGAAGTATTTTGAACTTAACCTCCCTTTCCCCGCCCCAGTTAAATATTTTATCGTATAATGCACTGGAATCCACGTCAGTTGATGCATATCTGTACGTATTGGGTTCAAAGGTGTGTACGTGTTTACATTTGCAGGACGTTTTTTCTAGAAGGGAAAGGAAAGAGGAAATATCATCCGCATTAGTCAACCGTCTCACTCTAGTCCCAGCAACTGGCTGCAAAGGCTTTCGAAATTTTTCTTTCTGAGTCAGTTTCTGATACCGCGCTCCCTCCCTGAGCAGACGGGAGCGCGGAGAGGGTGCAGTCGACAGGCCGGAGGGCACGGCTGCCGGGAGGACTGGCTCTGCAGAAACCTCACGACTTTCAACGAGGACAAAGTCCGAGACCTGTCCCCGGGATGGACTAACCCCTGCGATGGCAGAGCGGGGTGGGGAGCCAGGCCCGGGGGTCCCACTGGGCTGAACAGCAGACCCCAGCAAAGCCGGCCAACTGCACCTGGGGCTGTACAAAATGAAGCGTGGCCAGAAGGCTGCTGGACCTGATCACTGCCCCCCCCTTTCCTCAGTGCTCGTTATGCCATGTCTATAATGCTGCTGAGTCCAGTTTGGTGTCACCCAGCACAGGAAAGACATTGGTAAACTGGAGCAAGTTGAGTGGAAGCCACCAGGACGGTCAGGGCTAGAGATCCTGAGATTGATCGTCCAGCTTGTTCAGCCCGGAGAAGAGTTCTCCAGTTGGGTTTTCTTTTGTTGTTGTTGGGTTTTTTTCCTTTTGTTTCTTAAAGATAAGAGATCTCTATCACCTAAAATAAACATGAAAAGATCATGCCTTTGTGTGGTTAAGCATGTCTGCTACCCAGCACTCTTCAGTCCCCCCCCCGGCCTTCTTGTCTTCTAACCACGTGGTGAGACATTATTTCATTTAACTGGTTTCAGTGACAAGATGAAAACAACCCCACAACCCTCTTGACATGCACTTTCTAAAAATATTTGAATTTTTTTATTGCATTACCAATTACATTCTGTAGTACTCACAGCAAAAAAAAAAAAATCAAAACAAAACCAAAAAACTGTTACTGTGTTAATGCCACTCTGAAGGATACTATGAGTGCTCCAATTAAGCAGTAATAACAATTAGAGGTGAAATCTCTGAAAGCACTGTCACAATAGTATTCATCACAGCTCAGGAATAAATATGGCCAAAAGCAGGATTTTGTATGAAGAAGGATCCAGAACTGTCAATACACTGCTCAGCTTTACTTTCTCTGTTTACAGAGTGTGGTTAACTGACAAACTCCTGTAACCATGGAAAACTTCCAGAAGTCACCTTCCTCCAGGATTTAAACATACAAGCTCTTCCTGTTGAGTTATCTGTCTACAGAAAAGCTAACTGAACTTCAGCAGTTTAGTGGTAAAATACAATTAGAAGTAATAAGATAGTGAACCTGCATATGTGTTCTGTATAATTGATATTACGGCCACACAAGCATGTTCTTTCTGAAGTCCTTCAACTTCCAACTTCAGACACAAGCACTTTTTTGTATAAAAAAAAAATCACCACCAAAAAAAAAAAAATGCAGGTTTTCTCTTTACCTTCTTTCATAACTCACTGCTACTCATCCAAATTGCTCTCCTCTCTCTACTGCATTGTTTTATAAACTGCATTTAATCCTAGGATGTTAGGGGATTGATGTGCATGCTTAAAATGAATACAGGTGCCTATGGTCTAGATGGATTCCCATGAGAATCCTAAAAGATTAGAGACATTTCTCTTACTACAAAGCAAAAGAGCATTAAAAAACATTGTAAAGACTTCGTAATGAGTGTGTACCCCCACAAAAGTTACTCCAAAGATATTGTGAGAGGATCAAAAATGAGGACTTCAAACATACCAACACCTTTCAGCAGAAATCTACTATAACCTCCTGCAGCAACGCATTCAGTTTTGTAGCATGACTATTTCAATTCCAGTATAAGCCTACAGATCCATGTCACTAAAGGTAGCCAAACTGCTTTTGCTACAACTGGCACAGTAATGTCTTTTCTTCCGTATCTGTTCAGACTCCTTCTGTACACTTGTAGTTACAGGTATACAACTTCAAAAGTTTATCATTCTTACAGTAGAATCATCTTCACAAAATAGATAAATGGTAAATCAAACACTATCAAGAATATAATCCCATAAAGGAAGTGTAAATTATTAACTGTTAAATTACTCAACAGAGAAAAAAAAAGAATAAACTCTACCATTTCTCTTCATGATCAGAAACTTCACAGATGAAGTAGAACAATTAAACAGCACCACACCCAACACTTTATAGAGTTTACAGTGAAGAGTTGGAGGTAAATTTCTAGCAGGTATGGTCCAAAGTCTGCAACATATTTTATTGCCTACAACGGTTTTACTGGAATTATTTAAAGGTTATGCAAATTTGTGACATGAGCACGAATGTTTTACACCAAGCACAACAGTTTCACAAAACTGATAAAATACATTCTATTTTCATTTTCTTTACCTCTCCATAACTGTCATCAGTATTAATAAGAGTTCAACGTGTAAAATGAATGATCTTGAAATTAGTTATATTGTAAACAAAACAAATACAGCAATTTCAAAGTTTAGAATATGACTATGCCCAGGAAAATTATCTGCTATAAATATTACCCATTTCTATGAAAAATGTCCATAGTGAAAAGAGAATTTCCACACTTAAAGTCATAGGAACATTTCTGGAGTCATTCTGAAGTCAGGGCACTTCTCCGTTTCAGGGGAGGTGTTACTAGGAAACTCAGTTACCACAATAAAAGCCTATTACAACCACATGTGTAAGAAATGTTATTTCCCTGGATATAAAAAAAAAAAAGCAGCATTCATTGTTCTAATTAAATTTTAGTTAAATGGTTTTAATTTCAGCTTTCAAGACCCACAAAACACTGTCTTTTATTCCTTTCATTTCATCTTGAATTCAAAGACAGTTTCTTAAACCTTTATGCCCAAGCCTTTGGGGTAACTGACCCTTCAGCCACACAAGTATAAGCTGGAGACCTTACACAGGTGTAAGTTTTGGCTACCTACTATCCTACTTCTTGCACTGAAGGACTTGGCTTTCATCCAGTTCACAACTTTCTATTCTACACAAAATTAAAAGGCAGGAAAGGGTGGTTCCGTGTTGTGTGTTTTGGGTGTTTATGTTTGTTTTTTTTCTTTTTTTGAAGCCAAATTAGAGCTAGATTTTTCAACTCATTAAAACGTGTGTTTCTTGTAAAAAATCAGTACAGCAAATTCAGATTCGGCTCCACCACACACTCTTATTATAAGCATGAGATTCTTGAGCAAAGAAGTTATCAAGAAGATGTAGCAACTTTGCAAATACATTCGATATGGAAGAAGATCCAACTACAAATTTAGTGCTATCAACAGCAAACACCAGCTCTGAGCTACCTGACCACAAACTGACTTGCAGCATCTGTGTGTGTCTCTGACAGTGCAAGACAATTTGTGGCTGGTTTGTGTCTCTCTTGACTCTGCCTCCTTTGGGCAAAATATGGCAGCTTTTCCCAAGGCACAAAACGAGATACAAGCCCCAAAAGAGTATCTCATCATGACACCTCAAGCTTTCAGGTAAGCACCTCGCCAGACAGTTCAAAGAGCTGAGTGTTATTCAAAGAGCTGAGTGTTACTGCCAAAGAAACTCTAAAAAATTCCTTCTAAGGCTGGGAAGTGGTACTGCTTTCACAATTAAAGCTCTCCAAAAACCAGATTTCTAAGAGCACTGACAACAATTCTCCACTCAAAAAGACCATCTTTTCAGTCGTTTCTATGCAAATTGCTTTCTTCAGCGATCTATTCGGGAGTGGTAAGGTTCACCCTGTAGAACAGAAGTTTCACTCTGCCTTTGTTGACCCTGCAGAAGAAAGCTCCCTGAGCAGGAAACACAAGTGGAATCAGGAAACCCGGCATATTCCCCAGGACTAGACAGGAAGAACATGAGAGTCATGAGAAACTATCAACCTTAAAAAAAAAAAAAAAAAAAAAAAAAAAAAATTTA
>Ga0065711_1032218_pt1 | contig 27759 bp, 17 predicted proteins | sample Hoacrofraction12_FD_59098 | JGI IMG/M metagenome (GOLD analysis project Ga0065711, IMG submission 59098) | Hoatzin crop microbial communities from Cojedes, Venezuela - Epithelial fraction 12 v2 (version 2) | ecosystem: Host-associated > Birds > Digestive system > Esophagus > Crop | place...
AAAAAAAAAAAAAAAAAAGGAAAAAAAAAAACCAAACCAAAAAAACCAGAATAACTTGCCTATGCGTTTCAGAAGAGGAATCTTCTTTACCCCCAGAAAGCTCTTTCTGCTTGCTTTTTGATGTTGTCTTGGATTAGAAAAGCAATGTATTGTTCCCCCTTAACCTTAACTGTATGGATATTCAGCCCATTTGACTGAAGCAACAATATTTGACATAACTTCAGTAGCTTGACTTTATTCAGTGGGCTAATGATGATCAAATAATAAACATCTCCGCTCCCAAAGGTGGTTAGAGCCATCTCAAAAATAAACTGAACAGGGAACAAAAATAATCCGTGAATGTCTTTTTATCTAAATAATACCAGTTTCATAACAAGTAATCTACAAGCTACATTTCTTAAAACACCTGGACAAGTTTGCAGCAAATCTCATTTCCATAATTTAATACAGAAGTGTTAAAAAGCTTTTTCACATGTATACTTTTATAGTATAGGTTGTTCTCTGGAAGGGAGCTGAATGAGGAGGATCATGGTTGAAATACCTGAACACAAGAGTAGACAATATTAACATAAGCTACTGCTATGTACTGTGGGTCTGGATTTCAGAACTAAATTTTTACAATCTGTAAAATGTCTCTGTTCTTCTTGCTGTAATAATGAAGTTGAAACTGCTTAACTTATTCTTAAAAGAAAACTTAAATTATCTTATGCACGTAAACATTTAATTAGATTAATGGCTCTAGAAGCATAGTAATGTAGCTCAGGGACAATAGTTGAAAATAACTCACAGACCGATCTGCTTTTAGATAATCAGACAATGTATCAATCTTACTCTGTTATCTGCAGAATGATTCCATAATCTTTTGTGGGACAAATCCATGTTCGCAGAAGTCAATCATGTATGAAGTCCTGTCTGTTTGTAGGTCTGCAAATTTTAATTCTCAGTCTTGGAATGCGTAAGGAAGAGCAGAACACTGCAGAGGGCTTAAACTATTTTCTTTAATAGGATCGTTTCTGCAATTTCATATGCAGGAAAAGCTAGTGCAAAGCAAAAGTCTTGAAACCAGTTCATCAGAAGATTTCGAAGTTGCTAGAGCTATGTTCCCTTTAGCTGAGAGTCCTGATGAAACTTTAAAATGAAGTTTAATCTAGCTGTTGCCAATATCTTATACAATCTTACTCAAATTTTCTATTCAGTTAGGGCGCTAGAAAATAGTAAGCCTGTCTCGAAAGAGGGAGTACTAGGTACACTGTGATCTGCAGGCCCCAGTTTTAGGTAAGCTGAAAATAAAATGAAACACTGAGTTAAGTTATGCGTTGTTCAGTAGGCTGAGGGCAAACCAGATTTTTGTAGGAAAAAGTAAACTCTCTGAAGGGTTAAGGAGAACTGAATATCAGAAGGGTCTTCAAAAGTCTGACAGAATTCATAATCATCAGCAGAAGCTGTTGAAACCTCAGCTGGTAGATTACACACACATCCACATCTTGCTGACCTTTTTTGCCTGACTGTTATGGTATAGTTTGTCCTTCTGTGTATTGAATGAATTCTGCCTTCCTGGTTGCCTTGTTCCTATGGATCTGTGCCACATAGCATGTTAATCATTCTATTCGTCTGCTGTGATTCATGGCTTCCTCACCTGTGGACTGTCTTTAATCCCTACTTTTTACTTATGTGTTCTCCAGGGCTTCTTTTACTGCTCTGCAGCCAAGTCTTTACTGTGTTTCCTTTACTTGTTCTTCGCTTCTTATAATGGTCCCAGCTTTGACTGTTTTCTCCTTCAAACTTGGCAACTACTAGATTCTTCTGTTTTGATGCTGTGCTGCCCCAGCCTCACCAGTTCGGTTCACACCCTGTCAGCTCAAAAGGGAAAGGCCTGCTCTGTCTATTAAGCACTGCGGATAATCATTTCTATTCTTTCCCTTTCATCTTCCTTGTACGTAATGAAGCTGGTTCTGAGACCTGTGGAAAAACATCAGGTGTCTCTGAAATTCGTAGGCAGCTTCCACTCTGAAGTTTATTTTGCACCTCCTACTTTGCGTGATCATCCTGGTCTCTTAAGATGAATGACAAGTCCACAACTAAGCCACTTTGCTTTTATTTTGTCCAATTAATAGACTCTCCTGCTTTCTTGCTCTAGTCTTGCGTGTGATCTTAGGATGTTGCATAGATTCTGTGACCACTTTTTCTTTCCCTTTCTGTTCTGCTTTTTAAGCCTTCCAGGAAGATAAAAGGTGATGACTCATGGAAATTTCTAACTGCTTATTCAGATCAAATCCACATAGGTCTCCAGTTCAGGCTCTTTCACTAGCTTCCTTGTTGAAATATACATTCACTGTTTTCCCCTTCTAGATAAGTCTTCTTCCTGTCATAGTGCTTTTGGTAGCCTAGACTTTTTGGTTCTTGAACCATGTATCTTCGGTATATTTTGCATGGCAAGCAGGGGGAAATGAAATAAGCTGGTAGCTGACACTCCACTTTGCACTATGTGTGTTAGCTTCATATAGGTGAGCTCAAGTCTTCGGTTGATGTTGTGGCCGTTGAAACTGCCTACTGCTTTATCCAGTTGTGGAATTCTGTCTTAACAGACATGCAGTGGGAGGCCTGCTGGTTCAAACTTCAGAATAACACACACATTGTTTCCTTCTGAAAGATCTTAATCATTTGGCTGTGCTACCAAACATTTATTGCTTGCAGCTGTAACTCAAAATCGACTTTTTTCCTCTGCCGGAGTGCATACCTCTTAGGTGTGTCAAAATCTTAGCCTTTCTTTCAGAGGGAGGGCACAAATTGATTCTTAGTCATTGTGCTGTTATTGTGTCTTTCTGGTACTTTTCTAACACTTTTTAGGTCCTGTAAGTGCTTCCTCTGTATCTTTGTTGGCAAGTAGGTGTCTCAGGCATTCTGTTGTTATGCTTCCAGACAAACTATAGCTTCCAGAGTTGTATTTGTTGCTTATACCATCTTACAATTTTCAGTGTTTGAAAACTAAGACCACTAGTTCGAATTTGGAGTAGTTCAGAACAACATCATCCTTCTGCGAAGTGATAACAGCATTGTCAAGGCAACTCTTCCTCAGTTCTCTTGCAAACACTTCCATGGCTTGCTTTATTGATACTTATGCATACAGTTAGAATGAATCTGTTCATCCTCCCAGCCTTTTTGAGAGTTTGCTGTTAACAAGATTTCCTAGAGATTAACAGCTTTCTGGTAATACTTGGGGAAGGATGTCATTCTGAAGAGGCTTCTGGTCATGAAATAATAAAATTACTATTGTCTTCCGCTATACTTGATGTTGACCACTTTTCCTATGTCTTTGTATTTCAATATTTTTGAGATACAGTTTTGTACTTCTGACTTGGAAATTCCTTCATAAACACTGAGTGCTTTTCAAAATTGAGTGTGTATAAGAGTTTGAAACCTTCTGTGGTTTTAAAACTGTCTAAACAGAGTGAGAATATATCTGACTTTGAACAAAACAAGTGCCAATTCTGGTATTTGCATAAGAGGCAAAGTCATATTCAACACCTAAAACTGGAAATAAGCTAACAGATACTGTGGCTAAGTTTGTCACATCTTGGATATCATTTTGAACAAAAGAAAATTTGAGAGAACTTTGTAAGAGAAGTAGGTTTTTGAGCAGGACATTGTGGTTAGAGTTGGTACTAAATGTAGCGTATTGGAACATCTGAACATATCAAGAGCAATGCAGAGATTAGTATTAATGAAAACTGTGGCAGTCTTAATGAAACAGTATAATCTGAGAAGGGGTTTTTTATGCTTAATTTACAAAAACATCTCTACTGTCTTCAATTCTATTTCCTGGATAATAATATCTAGTTCTGTAAAATTCTGAGATAGATTAGGCTTCAGAGCAGATTAGGCTACTTCAGAGCAGCCCTGAGGAGAAGAACTTGAGGTTGTTCGTTGATGAGGAGCACAACATGACCTGGCAATGTGCGCTCACAGCCCAGAAGGCCAACCGTATCCTGGGCTGCATCAAAAGCAGCGTGGCCAGCAGGGCGATGGAGGTGATTCTGCCCCTCTACTCTGCCTTGGTGAGACCCCACCTGGAGTCCTGAGTCCAGCTCTGGAGCCCTCAGCACAGGAAGGACACGGACCTGTTGGAGTGGGTCCAGAGGAGGGCCACAGAAATGATCAGCGGGCTGGAACGTCTCTCCTACGAGGAAAGACTGGGGTTGTTCAGCCTGGAGAAGGCTCCAGGGAGACCTTATAGCAGTCTTCCAGTACTTGAAGGGTACAAGAAAGCTGGAGAGGGACTTTCTGCAAGGGTATGTAGGGATAGGACAAAGCTAATAGCATCAAACTGCAAGAGGGGAGCTTTAGATTAGATATAAGGAAGAATTCTTTACTGTGAGGGTGGTGAGGCACTGGAACAGGTTGCCCCAGAGAAGTTGTGGATGTCCCCTACCTGGAAGTGTTCAAGGTCAGATTGGATGGAGCTCTGAGCAACCTGGTCTAGTGGAAGGTGTCCCTGCCCATGGCAGGGGCTTGGAACTAGATGATCTTTAAGGTCCCTTCCTACCCAAACCATTCTATGATTCTTCCACTGTAATATAATAGTTGTTCAGACTGTCATCTTTTTCAAAAATATGGAAGAAATAGGTTCTGGAAATAACTGTAGCCATCGCTTACAGATAACTTAAAGGGCCTGTGATAAAAGTTTATGACTAATAGAAGGTAGTCTGAACTGCATATTGTCTCATGGATATTTAATGGAAGTTGATAGAGGCAAGGTTTTTCTGTTTTTTTACAAAATTTGTTTACAACCAGTGATGTTGCTGATATGTCTGTAAGACTGTCATAAAGGAAAACAAATCATTCACTATGTGCTTGCCTACTTCCTGGACAAAAAAAAGTGAACAATGAAGTTGCTCATAGGCAGGCAGGGTATCATTGTTCATATGGTTTATGTATCTTGAGATTTAACATCTAGCATAATGTAACATGCTCTCAGACATAATGTTGGGGGGGGGGAAATTTGAAGGTTTTGGGGCTTTTTTTTGTCCTCAGTAGGGCAGAGGGAGGAATGACTCTGTGCTCATCCTCACTTCCTTCAGAAAGTGGTACTTTTAATGCTGTAATCCTGTCTTTTCTTCAAAAAAAATAAAGGGCATTGTTTTGAAAGTAGAAAGATCATTCTGTGATATTAATGTTCTGTGCCTTGGTTAATAAGTTTTCAATAGTATTACTATCCTGTCGCTATTCTAGCAAGCTGTTCTGTGTGCTTGTATATAATTTTTCTTGTATATGGGCTGGTAAATGAACCACACATTTATTTTATTAAGAAATGTTTATAAACTCATCTTCTTTTTTCTGCCCAGTATGATGAATTGGTTCCTGCCTCCCTGACAACCAAATATGGAGGGTTTTATATCAACACTGGTACACTGCAGTTCCGCCAGGCATCTGACTCGGAGGATGAAGACTTTGCAGAAGACAAAAAACATAGGCCACCTAAAGTGAGTGATTTTAAGTATGCTTTTTGTACAGAACTTAGAGCTAGGTGGACATTAGGAAATGCTTAATATGCTTAGAATGGCTCAGATGAAGAGGCTGAAAGCAGAATGATGCACAGTACTGTTCGACTGGATTTTCTGTTTTGTGGCTCGTACTAGTATTCAGGAGCTAATTCAAGATGTCCAGAAGCTGTCCACTCTTGTAAGACTAACCATCTCTTTAGGCAGGCTAGCAAGTTGTGTCCATCTGTCTTGAAGTGGCAGACAATTCTGTGATTTTACCAGAATTTTATTATGAGAGATGAGAACTTAAAATTCTCCGACACTGCTTTTATGATTTTGCACAAAGCTTGCATGATTTGAAGTTGTTCTTAATATTCAGAGTAACACTTAAAAAAAGTATCTGTTAAAAGAAACTCAGTGCATAAGAATAACTATATTAAAAAATATATACAGTCTTTCTCAAACAGTGTGCTGTTCTATGTACTTAGACAACTTATGATCAATGCGAACGTATTGCTTGCATATGACATTCACAAGTTCCATGCCATTCCAAGACCTTCCTGCTTTCTGATGTCCTTTCCCACTTTGCCATTCTTATATTGGATCTGACTGGGATGGAGTTAACTTTCTTCATAGCAGCCCTTGTGGTGCTGTGATTTGGATTGGTGACTAAAATACTGTTGATGACACACCAAAGTCTTGTCTTCTGCTGAATAATGTTTGCACAGTGTGAAGAAGGCTTTGTTTTTCCCTACCCTGCACCAGCAGGTAAGCTAGAGCTCAGCAAGAACTTGGGAAGGGAGACAGCTGAACTGAATTGGCCAAAAAGATGTAGTTACATACTGTGTAACTGCATACTTAGCAGTGAAACTGTGGTAGCAGAAGAAAGCAGGGGTATTCAGTCTTTCTAGGTAGCCATTGCTCAGACTGGCTGGGCATGTCTGTTTGTGCCTTAAATCACAGAATCACAGAATGGTAGGGGTTGGAAGGGACCTCTGGGTATCATCTAGTCCAACCCCCCTGCCGAAGCAGGGGCACCTAGAGCGGGCTGCACAGGACCGTGTCCAGGCGGGTCTTGAATATCTCCAGAGGAGGAGACTCCACAGCCTCCCTGGGCAGCCTGTTCCAGTGCTTTGTCACCCTCAGAGGGAAGAAGTTCTTCCTCACATTCAGACGGAACTTCCTATGCTTCAGTTTGTGCCCATTGCCCCTTGTCCTGTTGCTGGGCACCACTGAAAAGAGTTTGGCTCTATCCTTCTGACACCCACCCTTCAGATATTTATAAGCATTTATAAGGCCCCCTCTCAGCCTTCTCTTCTTCAAGCTAAACAAGCCCAGCTCCCTCAGCCTTTCCTTGCAGCAGAGATGTTCCAGCCCCCTCATCATCCTCGTAGCCATCTGCTGGACTCTCTCCAGTAGCTCCTCATTTTCTTGAACTGGGGAGCCCACAACTGGACAGAGTACTCCAGATGAGGCCTCACTAAGGCAGAGTAGAGGGGACGGCGAACCTCCCTCGACCTACCGGCCACACTTCTCTTAATGCACCCCAGGATCCCACTTCTTGCCTTCTTGGCAACCAGGGCACAAAGTATTATATATACAAAAAGTATTTGCTTACTAAAAACTCTGAATTCAGTAACTGTTTAAAAACTATTAATGATTGATACTTGTCAGTAACTGTAATTTCTGTTAGGAATCCAGTGGTACCGTTTACGCCCATTGAGGTGGGTTTTTTTTCTGGCTTTGAATTGGAAAGTGTAAGGAAAACTAAATCTTTCTTGCTGTAAAAGTCCTTTAGGGTGGAAGAATCATTGTCCTGTATTTTATCTCTTTGCTAGATAGCAAAGTTAAAAGAAAATGAAGATCATGGAATGAAGAAGCGCAAGCGGAAAGATGAAGGGACAGAAAAGGAGAAGAAGCCTCGGAAAATGAAAGTTCCTAAGCAGTTGGGGTAGGTTTCTTTCTTTAGGTGAACCCTTGAATTGTATGTGAGGTTTGGTTTGAAGATTGCATGTCATAGCAAGATTTTCACAGAATTTCAATATTCAAAATATTGAAAATTCAGTATTTTCAGAATATTGTATTTTTAGAGTATAATTAATAGCTAATAGATTTTGATTTTGGAATTTGTGTGGGTTTTTTGCATGAAGAAGTCCTACAAGCTAATTTTTTTGTCCCCCAAAATTTTGAGTAAGGAATAATAAAACAAGGAAAGGTAAATTACAGAAAAGAAATTTTGAGTCTGAATAGCGTTATCCATCATTGTTCTATCCAATGTCTTATATAGCACTAAGAATTACATCTTCTATTGAAAAATAATTTTCATACTATCCCTTGGTTTCGAATCTGGAAAACTATAAACATAGCTTATTCAACATGTTTATTGCTATCTTTGTGTGTGTTTTTTTGAGTTCTGGTGCTAGCACGGAAGGATTAAGGTGGTGAGTTTTTTAATTGGCTTCTATAAAACTGTTGTAGGGAGAAAGTTGTCTTATTATGAGTATTCAAGTTGGTATTGAAAACTTATTGGTAGTATTTTTTTATGAAGGTGATGAATTGGGGGAAAACGCTCAGCGCACAGATGTTGAGCCTGAATGTCAAAATTCTTAGTAATGCAGGGATTTTTTTTGATGTACACAGTGTGCCTAAACTTAAATCTGCCTGCCACCATTCAGGAGTATGAGAGGCAAGTTTAAGTATTTTAGTAGCATAGATCAGCCATTAGTTTAGCAACTGTGCCAACTTCTCCATAATTAAATTGACAAGTCAAAAGTAAATAACCTTTGCCTTAGTGTGTACAGAACTCAAGAAAACAAATCAGTTGGAGAGCATGAAATCACATGACTAGCAAAGGTTTATGGGAGTAGATAGTCTAAAGATGGAAGCACAAAGTATTTGCTTCTCCCCCCGATAATTTTTGAATTCTACTAAACTCCCAGGTTTTTGTTAAAGATTAAGGCCTCAAAAGTCACATGAATTCTAATGAAAGATTTCTTTCCTCTGCAGAGTAATGGCTTTAAATTCACACAAGTCTGAAAAGAAGAAAAAGAAATTGTATAAAGACTCACTCTCTCTGGCTGCCATGATCCGTAAATTTCAAAAGGAGAAGGAAGCCATGAGGAGGAAGGAATCTAGTCCAAAATCTCCAGTGACTGTTGCAACCTCTACCCCTAGTAAAATTCCTTCCTCCTCTCTCAGTGCAGGAAACGATATCTCTGACTTGAATCTTAGGATCAATGATCCTGTCCTCTCCATATTTGGTAGCACGAATGAACGTGAGCTCCTGCAAGAAACTGAAAGTGCCCTGGAGATGCTGGGAGACATTGACTTTGACAAGTTGCTTGATGGCACTTCTGATGGCAGCCCAGTATCTGAGCTGTCAGGAGAAAATGGAAGTGTCACTCAGGCAACCTACACCTCTCAGGTCATGACACCCAAGCAGGTGCCTGCCCTCCCAGAAGGTCTGCCTGTGCTACTTGAAAAGCGCATTGGAGACCTTCGAACAGTAAGTATGAATTCACTGATAAGGGATTGCATTCAAGAATCTGAGAGAACGAGGAAGAATAATTAGGGCCTGAGTTGTCGTCCTTGGATTGCTGACTGAAACTCTAAAAAATGTAGAATTGATCTTAATGTCAATCTTAATGGCTGTACTTAGATGAAAATGGGCACAGAGGTGGTGCCGGTCAGTTGTTAAAACCGTGTTTGTTTCATAGTGGAGACAAGGTTTTCTAAATCTTCTGTGTACAATAACTTGTAATGTTTGTTATGTTTTTTCCATAATGGAAAGATCAGTGTTACTGTAACTTGAATTATTAGTTGGAGGAATGGATCGGTGTTTTCTTACTTTGGAGGAGGAAACCTGAAACACAAGTACAGCTTACAAATCAATGTCTCAAATTTTTGGCTTTGTAACATAAATGCTAACTTGCCAGTTTAAAAAAAAACAAAAACAAAAAAAACCAAACAAACAACCCCAAAACAGCAACAACAACAACAAAAAAAAAAAACCAGCAAGAAACACCATCCAGCCACAAAAAGAAAACCCACAAAGCTGAATATTTTCTTTTGGAAGGTTAGAGTGGAATCCAAACTTGTCAATATTAATGAAAAGTATTAAATCCGCAGGTTACAAACATCCCAATAGCTTATTGAGCTTATTGTTCCTGGTTTCAGTTGCTGATGTTATCTTAAGTTGAGAATAAATTTGTTGTTTAATTGTGCAGCTTCTGATATTAAAGCTTTTCCTTATTCAGAATGCAGTGCAGCTTTTCCTTACTCAGAGCAAGATTTTAGAAAGCAGTTCAAGTTACTGTCTTTTTGGGGAAAAAATAATTTAAACAGTAGCAGAGCTTGCTTTACTACAGGTTAGAGTAATGATAAAACATAATGTTTGTCTTAACTGTATGCAAATATAGTGTTCTTAGTGATTTTAAAATGTATCAAGGTAAATACAGCCAAGGGGTTACTATTTACTAAAGTGAGAGAGATTATTTTGTCTACCTTTGAATATTCAAGTTAATTTTGTTATGAATCTACAGTAAGCTTCTAGTAAAACTGCAGAACAACTGGATTAGGCCAAAACTTGGGAAGTGTTAGTGGCCTGCCCCAAATTCCTGCTGCTTCACTGTATAACAAACCCCACCCACTTGGAAGAAAGCTTTAATTCAGTGGCTCTTGGAAAACCTAACTTTTCTGCTTTTGGTCACGTCTTCTGCGAGTTTGGTGCTGGCTGAGCAGAGCAAGTCTACCCATACATTTGGGGAAAAATTAGACTGCGTGTTGTCTTAAAGATTGCAACTTCCTTATCTTCTGCAAATTGCAATAAACTTGACAGGTTATCAGTGGGGGAAAATATCTAAAAAGCAGGAAAAAAAGAAATGAGTCTTGACACACCAGGCTCACAGCTCTAGTGCTCTTTACTGCAAAGAAGGCTAAGAAGTTTATAAAGCTGTAGGAAAAAGCCTGTGTTCCATGAATGGAGTATGATATATCTTTATTTAAAAAGAAAATAGAAATACTTAGAAAGCCACTGACTAAATACAGTAAAAACTTCCTGACTTCCTTTTGTAGACTGATGCTTTCTAGTTCCCTAAGTGGGCAATTCTGAACTACCATAACAGAAGACAATATTGTACACAAGCAGGAAAGTAGTAAAATGGCTTTTTTCTGTTGTGAAGGTAACTGTCAAGATGATCTGTCTGTGGAACAACAACAAAAAAACCCAAACCCACAACCAAAAAAACCCAGTTCAGTAATAGCGATGCAGGTTTTGCATCTGCCAATGTTGCTCTCTTCAAAAGCCAGCAACACTGTCTAGTAGAGTAGTATAATGCTGAAATCGGCTTTTAAGGGTCTACCTGGAACCACCATGCCAAAGCATATCTTTTCTTCCACTTTATGCAAACCAGAAGATGATGATAATCCTTGTGTTAATTACATTTAAAGGTACTGGACTTAAGACTTTGAAACTTGTATTTTTCGTATCCTATCACTTGTAAACATCTATAACCTTTCTAATTTTTTTAGCAGGACAAATGCTTCAGTATTCTTAAAGAGATAGTAGCATCCTCTCAGCAGCTGAATTTATGGTAGAAAGTAGTGAGCAGAATGCAGTCCTTACAGGAACTTAAACTCTGGTATCGATGTTCATGACTGAAGCAGTAAAGCATTCAGGCAATGGGCTACCTTATGGTTTCTGATAAGTGTCAGACTCTCTTGTTTTCCTGTGCTGTGTAGAGTTCACAATTTCAGAAAATATTTTTTTCGGACTTAAATGGGTCAGTTACAAAGAGCAAGAATAGTAAGTATTTCAGAGTGGTAAAGGAATTTTATGAAGTGAACACTTGCATTTATTTGTAGTTTTTAGCTATGATACCACAAGTCACTAAAATTTTTTTTAAAAGGCAGAATTAGAGATTTTTTTATTTATTTGAATATTCAGCCTCATAGCATGTTAGCTACCTCTAATGTTTGTCAGTCACTATAATGATATCACATTTGCCTACTTTTCTGCATGTATATCCTTTTTCAGCTCCTTTAGATATTCGCTGTTTGGTCCCAGTACCAGAATATAAGATGACGATAAGCTTCTAAAAGGCTTTTTCTCTTCTATAAATCTGCAGAGTGGATGAACACTAGACAGAGGATCTTACTGATTTATGTAGAATGGTGTAGAGAGTTGGCTTTCTACAAGCTGTCATTGTTTGTGAAAGTAAGAATCTATGTGATAAGAACAAAGGTAAAGGGATTCTGCATGGGAATTCCTGCAAGATCAGTAAAAACTTCTAATAAAAGGAAATATGTATAGGAATAAGGCTGTCTTTTTCTTTTTTTTTTTTTTTTAATACTTCCCACCCACAAGCAGACTCAGAAAGACCAGAGAAAAATACTAAAGAGATGTAGTCTAAAGCTGGTGGGAATGCTGGACAGCACCAGAAAAGAGGGATGAGGTATTCCTCTATCATACGTAATCCCTTTGTAGAAATTGCAATGGAGGATTGAGATGGATCTGAGAAGGCTGGGAAGTTGTAACTGGGTGAGGCACATAAGAGATAGAAAAGGAACCTTTTATAGATTGAGAGCAGAAATGTGTTGATGCTCCTGTCAAGCAGTGCTTCTCTTTCTAAAGCAAACAGTGGTAGTGGACTGTTGCTGGTGGTGAGATAACGAAACATGTCTACCATTTTCTTTCTTCATGGTTATTGAAAAGATGAATGTGTTAACATCAGTGATCCAGGCAGATTCTAAATAGAATTATTGTTTGCCCTACAGCAAGGAGTTTTTGTTTGAGTATAATAATAACAATCCTCATGTCTTTTCTAGGTAGCTGAGTATAGTTCAGTTTTGTGTGTTTTTTCCAAGTAATAATGTTCTCTGGAAAATAGAATGTCATACAGCTGTAAAAGTAAAGATAAAAAGGTTGTTGGGATAAAATGCTTTGAACTTTTGGATACTCTTTATTGTTGTATTTTCAGGCTGCCAAGATGTTTGATGAAGAAGGCAGGAAGAAGTTTTTCACGCAAGACATGAATAATATTCTGCTGGAGTAAGTGCTTATCTGTACAACCTTCCCTTTTTGGAAAGGGGGTGAAAGGAAAAGTACAGAAGAGGAAATATTATTGAGGTTGTTCCAACAAAGCCATTAAAAGTCAATGAAGGTAGATCAGTCTAAGCTAGTTACTAGCTAAAGAGATTTATATATGAATGCTGTTCCTGTCATGACTGACTGTCTGTCTTTATCCAGTGTGTTTTGTAGTGCCCTGTGTCCTTGACTTCATGTGTAAAATTCAACAAAACTGCCATTAGTTCTTCCTGTCCCCCACTTTCATAACTCAAAACACCTTCAGCTTTCGTGAAGGAAAATGCCAACTCTATTTACTTTGTAATCCTTTGACTGAGCATTTAATGTGAAAGGTTCTATGTTTGTATTCTAAGACACAAAAACTAGTCTCTAGAAGACTGTAGCAGTCAAAATTGTCACGATCGATGTGAAATGGTACGAGTAAACGAAATTTGAATGACAGTGTTGAACAATGCTGAAGAAGTACGTATATGAATGGCTTCTTGCCATTGATTAAGACTTCCTCCTTTTGTAATAAAGTCTAGCTGCAAAAATGTCCAAAGCTGCTATTTTTAGTATGCATAGCTAGAATGTTATGCATACAGAGCTTCCTTAGGTTTCTGTTCATTTGTCATCTTCATCTTGGAGTGCCTCACTGGTTGACTGTCTCTTGTTTGTTTGTCAGTATTGAGCTACAGTTACAGGAGATAAATCCTGCCATCCGCAATGGAGTGTACTCTCACCTTGAGGCTTTTGTGCCATGCAATAAGGACACACTGATAAAGCGTCTGAAGAAGTTACACCTCAATGTCCAGGTAATGATGGGGAGATCAGCTCCAGCACAAGTCAATTAGTGATGAGGACAATGCAGGAGAGTAGAGCAACAGCCACACAGTCTCCAATAAAGCAAAAGATTTTTTGATCAGTTACTAGATCAACTTAAAAACTTTTTTCCTGTGTACCTGCTATTGTCACTGCTTTAGGAACAAATATTAAGTATTTCAGACCCTTTATTTGAGAATGAAGTGCTTTTGTCTTGAAAGCTGGCTACAGAGTACATATCAAAGTAGCAGAACTGAAAGCCACAATAATCATGGTAATGACAGGCTAAAAAAAAAAATTACTATTGCATTCACTTTTGTGCCAAGAAAGAAGAAAGGCTAGATGGTTAATAGATGACCGCGCCTGTATAGTTTGTGCAAATTTGCCTTTGTGGCTAGGTCTTACAAATACTTTATATGTCATTTGCAGTTGCTTTTCTCTTAAGGAATATGTTTTCCTGTTGAATAAAAAACCCATTTGTGATCTGAGGTGTCCTGAGCCAGTTCTTTAGATTAAATTCAAGACTAGATCCGAGGATCGTGAATGCAGAGATCTCAGAACTTGCTAAGAAGGCAAACAGATTCATATGCTATTTCTAAGCAGTAAGACATAATAGCACATAGTATTCTAGTTCTTCTCAATAAGCAGTTATGATTAAGAATGTGAAGTCAGAAGATGTAGGGAAGTATATATTGTATTACTTTAATGTTTGAAGTTATGAATATTTGGAAACAATTCTAAATACATAGTCCCTACCTTTGAGGTACATAAATTACATAAAATAATAATCTAAGATAATTGAATATATATATTTTGTTCATTACCTAAGATGTTCTTACATCACAGAGTTTTTGGAGACTTAATTAATTGGATACTTATTTGCAAGTGTTGAGGTACTCATCAATCAAGTCATCTTGCTTTTTCCCTCGTGTTTTCTTCTCTTCCCTATTTTGATTAAAAAGCATTGTTTAATGAGATCGTGCCATAATGTTTTGGGATATTCATGATATGTTTCCTTGAGCCTGTATTTCATTGTTCCTAGTCTCTGAAGACTTACATGACTTGTAAGAGAAATTTCAAGTATGTGCCTTTCTATAATGCTGTTGCACCTAACAGGATTTAGGGGCCATGTTGGAAATGGCTGTTGCAGTCAATGATTAGTACTGGAAATACTGCCTCAGGAGTGAGCACGAAATAATTTTTTTGAAACTGTCTAAAATACTCTTTACACTGCATCTAATAGGACTGCTTTGGTGTTTCGCTCTTCATAGGATGACCGCTTGAGAGAACCACTGCAAAAGCTGAAACTGGCTGTCAGTAATGTCATGCCTGAACAGTTATGCAAGTATCAAGAGGACTGTCAGGCCCGCAATCAAGCCAAGAATGCCAAGTAGGTATTTCTGGAATATGTACATGCCCATTCTAGAGTCCAGCTGGAAGTATGTCCCCATGTTGTTCATTCCCTGAGCTCAGCAAAGTACTCGGCTCCAGTTTACGGGTGTCAGCAAGTTTTGAATTGTACAACTCGGCTCCAGTTTACCGGTGTCAGCAAGTTTTGAATTGTACAAACTACTGAGTTTTGTGTAAGTGATGTTATCACCTGACTCTAGAAATGCCATTAACTGAATAAAGTGGGTCTTGAGAGAAAGAAATTATAAACTGTAAGGATGCTGGAGATTCTTAAAATACTGGATTAATGGAGGAGGATGGTGTTTTCGTGTTCTTGATATATTTTGTCCATGTTGACTGTAATTGTTTCCCTCATAGCGAACTAATTTTAGAGTTAGAGAAGCATTAACAAATTGATAAGCATCCTGCCATTTCCCAGTAGAGGCACTGCTTGGAGCTTATAGCCAGCATCCTTGATAGCATCCATACAGCGTGTCCTTTTACTTGTCTCTGAGGATCATGCAGCGGTGAGAGGAAGATGAACTGTATACCCTTTCAGGAAGGATATAATGAGAATCTGAAAGCAGGTCCTTCGTGGTTTGGTTTTTTTTTTAACTAACACATAAAATGACACTCTTTTCTCAAGGAAACATTTTGTCTGTGTTGTATACCTATAAAGAAAAGGATTGCTTTAACTGTAGGTTACAAGCGGAAGATGAACGAGAGAAAAATGGATCGGAGGAGGAAGATGATGAGAAACCTGGAAAGAGGGTTGTGGGACCCAGAAAGAAGTTTCATTGGGATGACACAGTAAGGTGAGACAAAACTATCTTTTCCACCAAGAATTTTCAATTACTTCATAAAGGCATCTGCAGATGTTACTACATGATACTGCTTAATATATAATTGTTCTCAGAAGTTTTGTAGAGTGTTGGGGCTAAATAGGCAAGCTAGAATACTGCAATGGTAAAACACCCTTTTCTATAACTTGAAAGTCAAGATCATGCTATGTCCAACCTTTTTCTTTTTCCTCCACTGCTTGTTTACTTGCTTTATCCAAATACATGAGAATTTTCCTCGTCCTAGGACTTCAACCTTCTTGAAGCAAACAGAGGTGTAAGCAGAGTTACACCTGCTTCCGACTGTTCTAGGAATAGGTCACAAAACACTGTTGCCCGATGAGTAGTAAAGATTTCTGCCACAATAGGGAAGACCACCAAAATTGGCAGTACTGGTTTGGCAAACCTCCCACTCCTTGGGCAGCCACCATTCAGAATGCATGAATCTTGACCCCTCCTATCCCCTCTGAAAACATTCTATGTAATCTCTCAAGAGCAACACAGATTCTTGTCTGAAATGATGAATTCTCACTGTTGTGTTTCCTAGAGTAGACCTTACTGAAAACTGAGTTTACTATTTAAATAATCTAGATAAGCTTTTAAGCAAGCAGATCCTTCTAAATTAGTAATGTTCCATACAAGATCTAAGCTAATTTTAGTACAAGTATACATATTATTAAAAGGGGCTGGTGGATTTCTCATAATGAGGCTTTGTGTAGTATGTTAAGGTAGCAGGGAAGCAAGCTTCGTGGAGTATAATACAACTAGTATAGCTTGTGCTGACCTGGAGATACTTAAATCTTTTGATTTTTTTCACTCAAGAGGCTCTGAAAGGCCACTGTTACTTAACTGTGTGCACTTTTATATTTTTAAGGACACTAAAAGACAGCATTCCTGTCAGAAAGAATCTTCTGTTGAAACAGTCAGCGTAGAATGGATTTCCCTTGCTTTCAGACATTCTCCATCTTGAGTGAGATAGAGGTCACTGTGAGCAAAGTGAAAGATGTTTCAGCTATGAGGAAACCACAAAGAAAATGTAAAACCAATTACAGAATTATACTAAGGATGGAAAAAGTGATCCATACTGTCTGTTGGAAACGGAGAAGTGACAATGGTAGATCATACTAGTTGTAGTAGCACACTTGTGCAGTGGCAGACTTCCAAAAAATGCGTTTGGAACTGAGCTCGTACTACGACTGGCAATGGACAGCAGCTATATAGCATTAGTGCTTCCATTTCTCAGCCTTTTTCTGCTGAGCTTTCGAAAGGATTGTTTCTTTCAATGTTGTGTTTCTTTCTGCAGGTCTCTGTTGTGTAATCTTGTCAAGATCAAGCTGGGATGCTATGAGCTAGAGCCAAATAGAAGTCAGTCTGCTGAAGATTACCTCAAAACCTTTATGGAAACAGAAGTGAAACCACTTTGGCCTAAGGGCTGGATGCAAGCAAGGTAAGATACCTGCTTTATATATCCATTCATTTTGGTGCTAACTATTGATGAATCTTGTTGACTGTCATACATTTGACTCAACCATGTACTGTTAATATTGGTTAAAATTTTTAAATTATGTCAGTGGAACCGGAATATTTTAGAAGAATGAATGTTTTTCAGAAGTTCATTTTCTATCTTGTTTGGAAGCCTGCGAGCTAAAATAACAGTTTTCTTTAGAGAACTATTTGGTTTTTGTCATCTGCTGGAGACTGAATTCACTGAAGTTCATAACACAGTGCGTGATCTTCATTTGAGGGGGAAGTATGAGGTGGGGAGTAGCTGCTTGGGAAGTTCTTTCTGTCATATAGAAAGGTAATAGTGATATAGAAAACAGTTTTGTCTCTATGTTGTAAGAAGTCTGGTAATGCAGTGTGACAGACTTCAAAATGATAAGCTAGAATTTCAATACCAGAGTTCACAGAACACTAAGGTTTGTGCTTTTTATTTCCTGTATGCAATTAAGATGCTCTGTGATGCTGCAGTTAATACACCAGTTTTGTAATGAAAACTTAGATTTGCTTCCTACTGACTTAAGAAGAAATAATTACACAAAACAAACAAAAAAATAAAATGAGTGTAATCATTGTGAAATACAAATTTGACAAAGTTTTCAGAGACTCTGAAGTGGAAAAGGAGAAGCAGATATAGATGATGTGAGTTCTTCTCTTCTGTAGCATCCATTGCACAAGATAATTTCTCATTAAGTCTTGACCTAACTGTAAAAGCTAAATGATACAACAATACTACTCAATTTGCTCAAGAATACCTTGATTGTAGATTAGTCAAATCTGTATCAAGCTGTGAAAATAACTGTACCAAGATATTTCCTGAAGTAGTTGGTGTAGAAAATGAGGGTGTAATAAGAAGCTTGTGAAATAGTAAATAATAGTAAATAATAATAATATAAATAAATAATATAATATATTAATAATAGTATAAATAATAAATAATATAAATAAATAATAATAAAGGAACAAAGTTTTACACTTCTTGGCGTATAGCTGACTTATTTGTGTTCAAGGATCCAGTTTTGTATAGTAAATATGCTGAGGAGCGACATGTTATCTCTTGTGAAGATTTTATTGAAGTAGATGAGACAAGGAATCCCCGTTTAGCTTAAGAAAAGATACGGAGATCACTGATGACCGTGGCAAAATAGTCAAGTGATAGTGTGAGGTCATCGAAGAATACATAGAAGTGAAGCATGTTAAAACTTTGTGTTTGAGAGCCATGTAACATAAACGGTTCTCTCCTTTCCAGACAAGAAGTGTGCTGAAAATTTCCCTAAGCTTTTAAACTATCTATAAAAGTGTTTTCAACAACAAAAAAGACAAAACAAACTAGAACAAACAAAAATCCAAAACAACCCCTCCCCCCAAACAAAAAACCCCAACAAACAAAAACTGCCAACAAACCCCAGGAGCTGCCTCATCATAACTTTCTGTTGACCAGCAAGACTTCATTTAACAATGGGCAGTTTTGATACCATAATGATTTACAAATTGTCCTGTATTTATGGTGAGGCACTTCCCTGCTTGCTGTTTAGGAAATGATGTGTTGTAATTTGTAGGTGAACAGTTACATGTGGAAAGAGGAAAAGCCAGTATTTCCTGGAGTCTGACAGTGGTAACTCCTGATACAGCACGTTACTCACATGCTGGGTGCTCATCTTGTTGGAATGTTGGGGTGGGGATTATCATGCTGAAGGCTTATACTTTTTTACCTTTATATGACATCTCAAGTGAGAAGGAGCTATATGTAAACTAGAAGAAAAATTAACCATTTAATGTTAAAAATGGTCTACTGACTGTGTATTTCAGAAGGAGTTCTTAATTGGAGTAGGTCTATGGTGCCAGAACTTTGTGGGTTCAGCCCAGAGGAAAAATTTCTTGGTCTTTCAAAGTTAACTGTATTTCATGTTCCTCATAGCTTAGTATAGAAGCATGAGGTAAGGTATCGATCATAATCTTCAACTGCACCTCATTCATTTGTCCATGTTTATCACAACTACCTTTGTCACATGAATTTTCTATGTGTGTAACTCCTATGTGTTGCCCCAGGATATTGTTCTATTAATATTCATGGATTTAGAGAAATATTTTTTGTCCTAAATAATCCAAAAGCCTTTTCAAATCATGTAACCCACTTTTTGTAGCTGGGTTGCATATTAATTCAATATGTCTGAAAAAAACCCCTGCAACCTAAATATGTGTATGTTCAAAACAGAAGTGTAAGGAACAGGAATTCTGTTTCCTTTAACACCGGGAACAGGAATTCTGTTTCCTTTAACAGCAAGAGTTTCATCATCTTTGAAGGCAGTCATGCAAGTAGGCTTGCAGCACGTTTATTTTGCGCAGGTGAAACAGTACACTTGAAATCATTGTCAGAGAAACAATCTCATACTGATCCTTCTCATCAACTTTTACATCTAAATATATGTATGCAATGGAAGGATTATTTTCCAATCATGTTCTTGCTTTGGAACATACACTGCACTGTCCTTTCTTTGTACTGCATCTTTGACTTCTGTTCCTGTAGTTACACTTTTGTCTTGAACCTTTAAGGATGATACTACAGATTACTGGGGCCTGGGATTAATTTTGGATTTTCTTTCGGAAATGAAAAATATTAAGGAATAGACAAAGCACCAGGAAGGAGGCGGGGAGGGAAATCTTCTGGAGAAGCTGGGTAGGTCAGAAAGTGGCACACTGAGCTTTTAATGAGGAATGTTCCTTTTGCTCCATGTTGTTCTTCATAGGCATTCAGTAGTCTCTGATGGGGAGCAATGTAATACAGAGTTGGAGGTTGGTATGGTAAAGAAAATGTGGAAGTGGAGTTGAAACTGGAATCTGAGAAGTAAGACATTGGAACTGTAGCAAGAGGATGTCAATGTGTTCTTACCAGATTACATGACGTTTGTGGATACTTCAGTTTTTCATAACTACTGCAGTTCTACAGGATGTGTAATCAGTGGTGAAAAGCTCTTGTTTAGACAGCTGTTCATAATGTGGTCAGTGTTAGTGTGATGGCAGTGCTGTAGGAAAATCTTGTCTGTTCTAGTTTGCCTATCTGGAAACAGGGAAGGGGACCAAGTTTTTATTGTCTATTTATAGCTGTGTTTGGGTAGCAAGCTGTAGTGTAGGTACAGGTCAGGAATTGTTTTCACTTCCAGCTTGTCAGCTCAGGAGTTGATAACATGGAAATAAAAGCATGTGAAGTGTTGAGATTTGTCATACCAACGCTTGCCATTCATTGGCTCTGTAGTAAAATATGTAAGTCCAGTGTAATTGAAGTCACAGAAATGGTACACAATGGCCCATTTAAAATACTGAAGAAAATTAGAAGGAAGCTTGGCTACTGTATTTTGACTTTTTTCCTCTGTGCTTAAAAAATGAAACAAAACAAACAACCAAACAAAAACACAACACACTAACCATAAAACCCAAACCTGTGGTCAATGCATGGACACATAATGTGAAGAGTTTACAGTAACCCTTAATTTGATATTTAAAATATTTTATGCACCTCTGAGGAGAGAGAATTCAAAATGTATTTATTCTGTCCAGCTGAAGGAGGTAATATTCCATTATGTTGACTTCTGCCTGTAACTGCGTCGTGATATCAGTACACACAAAGTACCTGCTAGCTGCTTTGAGGAGAGATAATCAAAGAGTTATTCTGAAAATTCAAGGATAATGAAGTATTTGGTGGTCATCTGCTGATCATCCCTGTGGAATCACCTTATGTTTCTTTTCTCACCTCTCTTCTAGGATGCTTTTTAAAGAAAGCCGAAGTGTTCACAATCACCTCACTTCTGCTCCGTGAGTATAATATTGACAACTTACTAGTATCTTTAGGTGGTTCATAGCATCTTTACACATCTTCATGCAACCTTTTTTTGGACAGAGGGGAGGAAGGGGAGATATTTTGCATTTCTTTGAAAATATTTCTAATGTTCCTGATTTTCTTGATGCTTTAATTTAGACATATACCTGCAATGTTCTTGTAGCATTGTATTTTAACTTGCTTATTAAGTGGTTAAATAACTCAAGTAGTTATTCATTCCTGGATTACTGTCCTTTACTCAAAGTATTTCAAAGTACTGTGCACTACCTGAATTTTGCTGTGCAGCATATTAAATTGAACTCAGACTGCAGTACTTCCTGCTCTGTTCGTTTCCTCATAAATATCTCCGTAAACACAGAAGGCTGTGTATCTTAGTGGAATTTTACCTTCTTGATTTTCAGACAACTCTGTCCCTCTCAGGAGCTGTCCTCATTCAGCTAGAATTCAAATAAACCATGATGACTTTGAGTAACACCCAAATTGCAACCTTTGTGATAAATATGATTAACATGGGATATTTTTCTACGTAATAGCAAAACTGAGTCATGATCCACCTACAGTAAGGTCTTTTTTTAACCAGGCATATTCCTAGTTGCTTAGGAAAGGAGAATAAATGACCTACAAGATGTAAATCTGTTGATCCGCTTGAAGAAATAGAAATGAGAAAAGGTGTGAAATGCTTGAATTCTAAATTGAAGCTGATGATTAAGTTCTTAATGCTGTCCTGGCTCACGTAACTATTTCCAACAAACAGAAGTTAGATACAACTATTTCACAGTTGATAAGCAACAAAACACTTTTATTGGGGAAAAGATACAACTGCTTTTATGTGGTTTGAAATATAAATGAGAACACGAAGTACACTCAGTGACAGAAATATCAACATAGAGTGAAATTATGTAACTATTATAGGTGACTTCAGAAAAGCTCTGCTAAGCAGACAACCTCTTTAAGATTGTAAGAGGCTGAAATTGCTTGATATTTTGAAGTTTCTCTAAAACAGAAGTAAAAAAACAGCTCTCTGGGTATACGTAGGTTATATCAGCAATTCAATGAATTTTACATCTAATTTGCGTAGAGATAGATGAGAAAAAAATGTATTAACAGCATGCTTGTTCTCTCCCTCCCACCCCCCCTTTAACTCATTTTCTATTTCAAGCATGTTTTATTATTAAAGCTGGACACTAGTAGTCATCCTTGTAGTTTATTGGGATATAATCAAGGTAACAGTTAAAACTAAAATGACTTGCCTTTCTTTTCTCTTCTGATGCGCATGTATCTCCTCTGCTTTAGGGCAAAGAAGAAGGTGACTCTGGCACCTAAACCCAAAGCGAAGGTAAATGCGTATTTAGATATCTGAATTTTACATGACCATTTGATACAATCTGTTTCCTGCCTCTGATCCAGAAACATTCTGGCAGAAGGGTTCCATCAGGAAATCCTGCAAGAGTTTATTGACTTGATGATGTATTACTTTAATAGAAGAGACTTCTGTATAGCTTTGTAACTTCAAGCTATATTGGGCTTTTGAAAATTGACTATGAAGATGTGCTAGGATCAGTAAAGTTTCACATCTTTTAATGTGTGCTTTTTGTTTGTTTTCAGCTTGTGTTAAATTTGGCAACACCGGAAAAATGTGTGGTTGGGAAGATAACATAGTTGGTAGACGTTCTCATTAGATACAACTAGATGTTGTCTTTGTTCAGTACCAATTTTACCTTGCAATCAGATTAGCTACTCTGTTCATCACAGCATTGATCATTCTTAACTGTGTGGGGCACTTTTAATTATGTGGAGCAACAGCACTAGGTTTTTGAATACAGAAGTTGAATTCGCACATGGAACTCCCTATACCTAGATATTGTAGGTATCTTAATATGAAAATTTCAATAGTAGATCTTTATCTGAATTTACGGGATAGTAGTATTACACTAAACAAGACTTTAGATCTACCCCAGAAAGGCTGTGAAACCTGTCTCTTCGTATCTTTCCATTCTCAGGACTCTAGTCCAAAGAAAGAACAGAAAACTTGTATGTCTTCAGTCAATTCAAGTTGTGCTCCTGTGCCGAGTTCCAGCACACCTGTCTGCACCCCAGCCAGCTCTAGCGGCACACCAGCTCCAGAGACGATCTGCTTAGATGACTCACTGGATGAAGACCTCTCTTTCCACCCACCCTCACTGGACTCTATTTCTGATGCTCTGGCAGTTATCAACAATGGTGCCAAGGGATCACCTCTTGGGTCCACTATAGAGACACCAACATCTAGACCTCGCCCTGGGCTGAGGGAAGAGAAACTAGCAAGCATTATGAGTAAGTTGCCCCTGGCAACTTCAAAGAAAGTAGAGCCCACTCAGACACCCCATTCATCAAGTCTTATTGCTGGTCACACAGGGCCAGTACCAAAGAAACCCCAGGACCTAGTTCACACTGGTATCTCTTCAGGCCTTATTGCTGGATCTTCAATTCAAAATCCTAAGGTTTCCTTAGAGCCTTTGCCAGCCAAACTACTTCAGCAAGGACTACAGAGGTCAAGCCAGATCCAAGCTGCTTCCTCTTCTTCGCAGACTCATGTTTCTTCTTCGAAGACCCAAGCAGCTATTTCCACCTCTTCTCAAAGAACCAAGGATGCTAATATCTTGGTATCATCCTCTGAGGCTCAAGGTGGTTCTTCCTCAACATCACAAGTGACAAAGGTGCACCAGCATTCAGCTGTACAGCAGAAATATGTGTCTCCTTTACAAGCAACTATTAGTAAATCACAGACCAATCCAGTGGTGAAATTGAGTAGTAATCCCAAACTGTCTTGCTCATCACCAGTCATCAAGGCTCAAGATAAGTCTGTAGTGTATCGCCTGCCTTTGTCTAATCCTTCATCTGGAAGTGGCTCTCAAGTGTCTCACCCACTGGTTTCTCGGACAACATCCAGCACCTCTACCTCTAGTAACTATTTAGCCAAGGCTATGGTGTCACAAGTTTCTTCCCAGGGTTTCAAGCCTCCCTTCTCCATGGCTGCCTCTCCCAAACCTGCTGCCTCTCCCAAACCCACTGCATCTAAGCCCTCTGTGACACCCAAGCCCAATGCATCACCTAAATTTTCATCCAAGTCCACCTCGTCCCCCAGGCCTGCAACAACACCCAGTTCTTCCAGTTCAAGTGCACTAGTTACCCAGAGTAGTCACTCCAGCAACAACCCCCTTCATAAACAGACCAGTGGTGTAAATATCAGCAGGCAGTCTCCCACAATGAATTTGCTGCCCTCTAATCGCACCTCAGGCCTTCAGCCTGCAAAGAACCCTCAGGCTTCTTCAAAATTGCCCAGCTCTTCTCCTTCTGGAACTGTTGGTAAAAATAATTTGGGTGGAGTTGGAATGAATGTACCTGCCAGCAGAGGCAGTAACCTTAACTCAAGTGGAGCTAGTAGGACTAGTCTGTCTGGGGGAGCAGGAAGTGGAACACAGGGTGCTACTAAACACTTGTCAACTCCACACAGACCATCTTCTGCCTCAGGGTCTCCAGTTGTAGCAGCCAGTGTGCAGGTATGCATTGAAGGAGTTTACATTTAAACCTTACATTTATATTTATCACATTTATTTTGTAAACATTCTTATAATATCTTGGTTTGAAAATTGGTCATAATTTTCATGTTTTACACTTTGCTAAGCATAAATGCTAGTATGAATAAAGCTCTTTTGCACTAGTGAATAGGCATTTCTAGGTGTTGTGAAGTGCAAAGATCAGTGTGGAACAAATCCTCACTGAAAAATGTTGGTTGGTCTGTCATGTAGAACAGAATTCACTTTTGTTTTTTTAAGAGCACTAGAAAAGGTGAGCTTTGTGTGGCCATATTGTCAGGGGATGCAGTATTGTCTTGTGCTATTGGATTTGTGTATTTTTGCATATTTACATAGTTGTAATGATGATCGTCATATGAAAAGGTGTCTTGGTACATTGTTGCCAAGTGTCATGATTAACTTGCAAAATTAGAGTTCAGCTGTTTGTGGTTTGAGTATAATGCAAGACTTGTATTTAAAATTCAGTTGCAAGGGCTTTTCTTTAGTATTTGTGATTAAGTCTGTATTTTATTTCATAGGATCTAGTCAAACTCAGTGAGACGCTTCATTAAGATATAAATATCCTAGAAATTGTTTGAGAGCTTATGCAGCACTTTATCACTGGAGATAAAACAAGTCATACAAAACAAGTATTTTGAAAATACTGTTGTTCTAAAACTCATGCAAAAATATTATTTACCCTGAAGACAACTTGCTTTCCCAAATTGTGTGTTCTTACTGGGAATGATTTAATTGCTGCAATGATTTGAGGTTTCCCTCTCTCTTTATTACTCTTTCTATTCTGAAGTCTTCACTGCTTCAGTAAAGTTAAGAAAAGCAGTATTGCTGTAAATCAGTCTTGGTGTACATCAAATGGAAAAGCTTTGTATTTTTCTGAACAATGTATGTAGCTATTGCATGGTAGTGATGTATAATCAGCTTTTAGCAATGGTTTATAATCTTTTAGCTTGCTATCAAATTTTTCTTAATGCAGCTGAATAACAGGAGGAAGATGATTTTTACAAGACCTTGCTATAGTCTTTCATGCTACTGTGCGTTGAAGTCTGTTATGGTAAACAAGAGATGTCTGGCAGGCTCTGACACAGCCTTCTCATTATTTTGAGTACTTTGAATGAAAAAAAACACAACCCATGTGCTGTGTAAGGGCTACTGACGAACCACATAGGGCCCGGAGAAGAGCTGAGCCAGATCCGGTGCAGTTTGTGTACTCCAGAAGGTGTGTGGAGGAGGAGACAAAAAAGGCTACAGTGAATGGACTGGGAACAGAGTTGTTTTTTCCTGGTGCAATCTACAGAATTCAGTGGATACAGCTGCTCTGATGTAGAAGACAATGTGAAACGGGTGTGGTAGTGCTTAAAGATGATGGACAAGGGAAATTAGTATTGTGTTGGATGATGAGATGAATTCTGGCAAACCTTCCTGTAGTTAAAGGCAAGTAATATTTTTTAGAAATACTGGTCACCTGGGGAATGAAATGCATTTTGGCAAACAGTGATGTTGAAGAGGACTGGAGGAGGTGTGGTAGGTAATCAAGTAACATGACTGCATACTGTAATACAGCAAAATAAGGTGTGTTAGTGTATAGAAGGGGGGAAATCAGCTAGAAGTGCTGAGCAGCACGTGGAGTCACTAAAATAGTTATCGTGGCTTTACACGTGGGTTATTGACACTTCAGAGTGTCACTAGAAATAGTTCAGAAGAATGATGCAAAGAAGATAAGCCATGGAATAAGGCTGTTGCTACTATGCAGACTGAGGCTTAGTCAGTGGAGTACGTTCAAGAGAAGGCTGGAATTAAATTACCTCCCAGTTCAAGTACACTGAAGGGGAGGAGAACTTTAGCCTTAAAGACCTAATGTCTGGCTGCTGAACTTAATTCCAAACTAGTTGTTAGGTACAATGTACATAAGGAGTTAGTTACCCCTCTTAAAACTTTGCAGAAGAATGAAAATTGATCTCCTTTCCATCAAGGGTGTAGGGATTTAATTCCTATCCGAGATGCTCAGTCAGAAGATGAGAGGTAGCTGAGGTGCTTGTTAGGATATCCTGGTCTGCTCACATTAAAGATCAGACTAGATGATTTCATGTGATAATAAAGATGTTCCTAACTAGGAATAGTTTCCAAGAAGTGTTTCCCTCTTTTCCCCTTTGGATTGACACAGTTATTTACCAGAATATAAGTTTGTACCTGCTGTAGCTCCATAGAAATTTTGCTCTGGAAAGCAAAGTAATCTACAATTCAGCAACTATTATGTGATTTCCTTAAAAAGCTCTGCCTACCATTAGTACTTTTGAGCAGAATCTGACTTGGACTTTTAAGGATCTTAGTGACTTGGATTTACATGACCAGGATAAACCCTTTTATGAAGTGTTACTATAGGTGAGATAAATAGAAGCATTTGACCTGCAGCTCTTCTAGGGCATTCTCTGTAGCTCTTTCATCACTGAACCTCTCTGTCCTCCTTTTTGAGAAAGCAAGCAAGATCTTGGCAGAGCACATGACAAAGCCTTTTTGTTTCAGGCATTTTACAAATCCACAACTGCAAGAGGTTACTATATGGCTTTTATTCTGTTGCACAGTGAAGATTACACAGACAGTGAACAGCTGTCATTTTTTGTATATAGGCTTATTACGAAATGGGTACTTTTAGGGGCAAAAGAGAATAATCATACATTTTTTTCATTTTTCATCCATGTTTTTTCTGCTTGTGTGACAGAGTATATCTTGGAAGCTGTCACTCCTGAGGTGACCAATACAAACACTTGCTAAGACCGTAACATCTGAAGTTGTTTACACTTACCGGGTGACTGTTTTAAAATTTCATGTTTACTCCTAAGCAGCAACTAACTTTTCTTTGGCTGCTTTTGATCAGTTTGCTGTTTCTAGAAGTTGATACTACAGAACTCGGAGATCTAATTTTCGTCTTAAGGTCATGTATTCATTAAATGAGTCTTAAGTTTTGGCTTTAAGGCGTACTTGTCTAAACTCATAGGTTTGAAGTACTGTTCAGTCCGAGTCTTTTTAGCTCAAATAAAATACCTGAGCTTGAGTCTGATTCACAATGCTTTCTATACTGAGGAGCGGGTCCAAAGGAGGGCTACAAAAATGAGCCGAGGGCTGGAGCACCTCCCCTATGAGGACAGGCTGAGAGAGTTGGGCTTGTTCAGCCTGGAGAAGAGAAGGCTGCGGGGAGACCTGATTGCAGCCTTTCAGTACTTAAAGGGAGCCTATAGGAAAGATGGGGACAATCTGTTTA